>Ga0268257_1000571_pt1 | contig 41723 bp, 33 predicted proteins | sample AgamicAtPrz_FD_200249 | JGI IMG/M metagenome (GOLD analysis project Ga0268257, IMG submission 200249) | Agave microbial communities from Guanajuato, Mexico - At.P.rz (v2) (version 3) | ecosystem: Host-associated > Plants > Phyllosphere > Phylloplane/Leaf | place: Guanajuato, Mexico | collected... | reverse complement strand
TTGTCGCCGTACTGGTCCTTGGCGTGGCAGCGCGGGCATTCGCCCTTGATGAAGCGGTCGGGCAGGAACATGTTCTTCTCGGGGTCGAAGAACTGCTCGATGGTGCGGGTTTCGATGAAGCCGGCGGCCTTTAGGTCCAGATAGATCTGCTTGGACAGCTCGTGGTTTTCGGCGCTGTCGGTATTGCTCCAGTTGTCGAAGGCGATGTGGAAGCCGTCGAGGTACTGTTTGCGGCCGGCAGCGATGTCGGCCACGAACTGCTGGGGCGTCTTGCCGGCCTTTTCGGCGGCAATCATGATGGGCGCGCCGTGGGCGTCGTCGGCGCCCACGAAGTTGACCGCATTGCCCTGCATTCGCTGCGCACGCACCCAGGTGTCGGCCTGGATGTATTCCATGATGTGGCCGATGTGGAAGTTGCCGTTGGCGTACGGCAGGGCGGTGGTGACGAATAGTTTGCGTGCGGTCATGAGGAAACAGCTTTCACAGAGAACCTGTCATTCTAGAAGGGCTTGGCTCCAGGCTGTGGGCGCGGGTTTTGCGGCGGCGCCCGCCAGGGGCGCTGTCGATCGGTACTTGCTTCGCTTTTTATAGCTTCTACCGTATTGGATATATGTATTTAAATATGAAATATATATAAATTTGATGCGGATAAAGCGCTTTAAGCTTCCACATTGATAGCGAAATCCGGACAACGGGCTCAACGCACCGAAGGCCCTTTGTTGCGGTACATGTCCTGGTCGGCCACCTTGAGCAGGCTTTGCGCGTCCTGGGCGTCTCGGGGATACAGGGCCTGACCCACCGATGCGCCCACGGTCACGGCCTCGCCCTCGGGAATGCCCAGCAGCGTGGTCAGCGGCTGTTGCAGCGCATGCTCGATCTTGAGGCGCACGGCCTGTACCTGCTCCTCGTCGCTGACTCCGCGCAGGATGAGGATGAACTCGTCGCCGCCCAGGCGTGCCACGACATCGTCGGGGCGCAACAGGTTGCGCAGGCGCAGGCTGATCTCGGCCAGGGCCAGATCTCCGTTGTCATGGCCCCAGCGGTCATTGAGCGGCTTGAAGCGGTCCAGGTCCACAAACAGCAGGGCAAACGGGGCGGCCATGCTCTGGCCGGGCAGGGGCCGGGTGAGCGTGGCCAGAATATGCTGCAGCGCACTGCGGTTGCTGGCGCCGGTCAGCGGATCGGTAAACAGGCTGTGGCGCATGCGGTGGAAGTTGTGCGCCAGCTCGCCAATTTCATCGCGGCGCTGCACCTCGATGGGCGTGTCGATCTCGCCCTGGCCCACGCGGCGCACGGCGCGGGTCAGCGAGCGCATGTCGTTGGCCACGGCACCGAAGATGCGCGTGCCGATCAGCACCGCCATCACCAGGGCCAGCAGGCCCAGGCTGCCCACCAGCACCATGTGGCGGTAGACGCCGGTCAGCATGTCCTTGTGCGGCACGGCCACCACGGCCATCCAGTCCTGGCCCGAGCCCTGGTTCAGGCGCCGGTAGGCGATGCGAATATTGCTGTGTCTGGCATCTTCCAGCAGGGCGGTACCGGGCGCTGTGCCGGACTTCGGGGCATTGAAGGCGCCCTGGATCTTGTCGTACACCGCCTGAATCAGCGGGTCCTGGCTGTTGGCGGCGCTCATGCGCTCCAGCTTGCCGTCCTCGCGGGGGTGGATATTGGGCATGCCGGTGGCGGCGATCAGGGAGCCGTCGGCCTCGATGATGAAGGCCCGGCCATGCTCGCTCAGGTGCAGCTGGTTGACGAATTCATTGAGCGCGCGCAAGGAGATATCGGTGGCCACCACGCCTTCGAGACGGCCCTGGCTGGAGAGAATGCGGCGCGCACGCGTCAGCACCAGATCCTTGGCGCTGAAGTCGATATAGGCAGGCGTCCAGATCACGTCGGGCGACTCCGCCGCGAGCTTGAACCAGGGGCGCTGGCGTGGCTCGAACAGATTGATTTCGGTGGACTCGTAGGCGGGCTCGGCATGCATGCCGGCGACCTTGAAGTAGCTGCGATGCTCGCTGGCCTGGGTCTTCAGGCGCAACTGGCCCAGCTCCGGTGCCAGGCGCTTGAGGGCAATCCCCTGTCCCGCGACATTGGCGTAGTAGATATAGTCGTTGGGCTGGGTGTGCAGCGAACTGGCCACCCACAGCCGCGAGATCAGTGCCGGGATATGGTCGCGAATATCGGCGGGCACGGGCTCGCCGCTGGGAAACGCGGCCTCCAGCACGGCGCTGGACGGGTACAGATGCCGGTCCACGATCAGCGCAATACGCTCGGCCTTTTCTTCCATCACCTGCTCGGACAAGGCGGACACCGCGTTGCTGCCGGTCCAGTACCAGAGCATGCCCAGGGCCGAGGTCAACAGCGCAATCAGGGCGACAAAAGGCAGGATCAGCGAGAGCTTGAGCGATTTGGAGGCGCGGACGGGCTGTGGGAGTGGAGTCACTAGGCTGTGGTGTTAAAGATGATGAAGGTCAAGCAAAGTGTCTCACGCATCATTTGTCCGGCTCCTTTCGCATCATTAACATTTGTTACATCAAAGCGGCCAGCCCATGAAGTGGCAAAGTTCCTCTCTTCGAGCCAGCGTGTCTTTGCGGCCCAGTGCTATCAGTTCGCGGGTGTAGCCCTGCTCAAATAGCAGGTAGCTGGCCAGCGCGCCATCACGCACGGGGTTGCCCGTGCCGGCGCGCACGCCCAGCGTGGCCAGCAGGGTGCGTACCGGCAGCGGCAGCTTGTCGATATGGCGCGTGGCGATATCGTCGATGCGCTCGCTGGGGGTGATGGCCAGTACCTCGATGGGGCGCAGCCGGCTGTGGATGCGCTCGGCCGGCGAGACCAGGCTCAGCGTGTGATTGATGCGCTCGGCGCGCTCTATGTCCACGGCCAGCGTGTCCAGGAAGATGCTGGACAGCGCATGCCCGGCGACCTGGGCCAGCGTGGGATAGCTGGCATCGGCCTGGGGCTGGCTGCTCAGGGGCTCGTGGCGTCTGCCGGCGCCGACCACCAGCAGCTTGCTGGCGCCCAGATGGATGGCCGGGGCCAGGGGCGCAGTCTGGCGCATGGAACCGTCGCCGAAATGCTCTAGATGCCCGTCGATGGGCAGCGGCATGGCCGGAAAGATGAATGGCAGGGCCGACGAGGCCAGTAGGTGATCGGCGGTGAGCAGGGTCTGCACGGCCTTGCGCTGGTCGCGTATCCAGGGGCTCAGGGCCTCGCGTGTCTGGAAGAAGGTGATGTGCTGGCCGCTGCTGTAGCTCGATGCCGTAATGGCCAGTGCGTGCAGATGCCCGCTGGCAATCAGCTGCGGAATGCGCTCGAAAGGCATGAGGTCGCTGTTCATCAGGCTTTTGAGCGGCGTGTTGTCAAGCAGAGAGCGCGGTCGCATGCGGCTCCAGCGGGCCACTGCCCAGCCCAGCGACAACAGCGTCAGCCAGCGCGCACCGCTGCGCAGCACGCTGAGCGAGTCGGCCTTGTAGATCTGCTCGGTATGCATATGGCCCCAGACATGGAGCATGCGTCGCACGGCGCTGTCAAAGGCATCGGCATGGCAAGCCAGGGCGGCGACATTGATGGCGCCCGCCGAGGTGCCCGCCAGTACCGGAAAGGGATTGGGCCCGTGCTGCAGACCCCGGGCACGGCGCAGCTCGGCAATGGCGGCCAGCACGCCGACCTGGTAGGCGGCCCGGGCGCCGCCGCCGCTGAGCAACAGACCGGTCTGCCCGATGCAGGAGCTCGGGCCCGTGGAGTTTTGCCGGTCTGTCTCGGCAAGACTGGGAGGGAGGGTGGGTGAGAACTGCTCTGCCGCCATGGCTGCAGTGTGCCCGGATTGGGCTGCAGGCGGTAGATGCGGGGGGCTGCGCGGCCCCGATGAGGGCCTGCGGTGGGGCTCAGCTCTTTTTCTGGTTCTTGGCGATCAGCGTGGCGATGGACTTGGCATCCAGCACCACCAGCTGATGCTGCGCGGCCCAGCTGGCGGCATTCTCGCCCAGTGGCTGCAGAGCCACGTAAACGCCGAGGTCGGCTTTCAGCCGGGCTTGCGCGGCCTGCAGCTCGCGCAGCGGCTCCACGCCGTGGGCTGCGGCTTTCCAGCGGCGCGCGCCGACCACGCTGGTCTGGCCGTTGCGCGTCAGCAGCAGGTCGGCCCCGGCCTGGTTCAGGCGCTGAATCTCATAGCCTTCGGCTTGCCAGGCCGTCTGCAGCTGGGCACTGAAGTCGGCCCAGGACTGCTCGGCAATCACCTGCTGGATCTGTTCCAGCCTGGCCGGGCTGGGGGCTCGCAGCTGCCTGTAGCAGGCGATGCAGCCCACGATGAAGAACGGGAAGGCGCCCAGAGCCGCAAAGGGCGAGATGTCCTTGGGGAACACCGCCAGCGACACCAGCACCACCGCAGCGCAGATCGCAAAGCTGATCCACCAGCGCGAGCGCATCAGGACTGCGAACAGGGAATTTTCGGCCATCTTCAGTTTCACGGCTTGTCTCTCAAATCTTGGGCAAAGGGCTGCATTGTCTCCTGTGCACAGGGGTTGGACAGCTTCGCTAGACTATCCGCCATTGAAGAAACCTCTGGAAAACTAAATCCAATGGCTGTTACAGAACAAGCGCTTCTGAGCGCGCTGGCCACGGTGCTTGATCCGCACACTGGCAAGGACTTTGTGAGCACGCGCGCCCTGCGCAATCTGCAGATTGCCGGTGATGACGTCTCGTTCGACGTGGAAATGGGCTATCCCGCCAGCAGCCTGCATCCTGCGCTGCGCAGCCAGTTCATCGCTGCGGCCAGGACGGTGGCCGGCGTGGGCAATGTCTCGGTCAACATCTTCACGAAGGTGGCCTCGCATGCCGTGCAGCGTGGCGTGCAACTGCTGCCCGGCGTGAAGAACATCATCGCCATCTCGTCCGGCAAGGGCGGCGTGGGCAAGAGCACGACCACGGCCAATCTGGCACTGGCGCTGGCCGCCGAAGGTGCCCGCGTGGGCATTCTGGACGCCGACATCTACGGCCCCAGCCAGCCCATGATGATGGGCGTTTCGGGCAAGCCCGAAAGCCATGACGGCAAGACCATGGAGCCGCTGGAAAACCATGGCGTGCAGGTCATGTCCATCGGTCTGCTGGTCAACAACGACCAGGCCATGATCTGGCGCGGCCCCATGGCCACCCAGGCGCTGGAGCAGATGCTGCGCCAGACCAACTGGAAGGATCTGGACTATCTGCTGGTCGACATGCCGCCCGGAACCGGTGACATCCAGCTGACGCTGTCCCAGCGCGTGCCCATGACGGGTGCGGTGGTGGTGACCACGCCCCAGGACATCGCCCTGATCGATGCCAAGAAGGGCATTCAGATGTTCGAGAAGGTCGGCGTGCCGATTCTCGGCCTGGTCGAAAATATGGCGGCCCATGTCTGCACCAACTGCGGCCATGTCGAACATATCTTTGGCGCCGATGGCGGCAAGAAGATGGCCGGCGAGCAGAACATCGACTATCTGGGCGCGCTGCCCCTGTCGCTGCAGATCCGCCTGCAGGCCGACAGCGGCAAGCCCACAGTGGTGGCCGAGCCCGAGAGCGAAGCCGCCCAGGTCTACAAGAAGGTGGCGCGCGATCTGGCCGTGAAGGTGGCTCTCAAGGCCAAGGACTTCTCCAGCAAGTTCCCCACGATCACGGTGAGCAGCAATACCTGATGAACCTTCTGACCTCCATGCGTTATCTGGTGGCGCTCAACGAGCATCGCCATTTCGCAAGGGCGGCGCAGGCCTGCCATATCACGCAGCCTGCACTGTCCAATGCGCTCAAGGCGCTGGAGGACGAGTTCGGTGCCGTCATCGTGCGCAGGGGGCGGTCGTTTGCCGGTTTCACGCCTGAGGGCGGGCAGGTGCTGGCTACGGCTCTGGCCATGCTGCGCGCGGAAGAAGGTTTGCGCCAGGAGCTGAGCGTTTCAGCAGGAGTGCTGCGCGGCCAGCTGCGCATGGCCGCCGTGCCCACGGCTATGCCCATGCTCACGCGCTTCGCAGCCATGCTGCGCCAGCGGCATCCCGGCATCATGCCCGTGGTGCTGTCCATGAGTTCGGCCGAGATAGAAACCGGGCTCGAGGATCTGTCCCTGGACCTGGCTCTGGGCTACAGCGCCAGACTGCCGCAGCGTGGCCCGCGCCTGCAGTCCTGGCTGCAGTACCAGGAGCACTACTATCTGCTGTGTCGGGATATGCAGTGCGACAGCCGCCCCTTTGCTTTTGGGGCCGACATCGCCTGGAACGAAGTGGCAGCCCTGCCGCTGTGCCTGCTCACGCCCGACATGCACAACCGCAAGGTGATCGACGAGGCCTTCGCCGCCGTGCAGCGCGAAGTCCAGCCCGCCATGGAAACGAATTCGGTGCTGAGCCTGGTCACGGCCGTGGCCGAAAGCATCCCCGGGGATGGAAGCGCCATGGTCACGGTGCTGCCAGGCGCCATGGTGGCCACGGTGCGCCACATGCCGGGCCTGATTGCACGGCCGCTGCGATCGCCCGAGCTGGTCACGCCTATAGGCTTCATGACTCAGCAGGGCATGGCGCCCACGCGAGCTCTGTTGGCCGCGCTGGAGCTGCAGGACGATGACGAGTGGCGCGTGCAGTGCCTGCGGCATGCGGGTGCGCTGGAGGAGTGAGCGTGATCAGGCGGGCCGGGTCTGCCCGCGTTAGGGCGTGGCATGCAGCGCGGCACGCACCGCATCCGGTGTGAACGGGGCCGCATAGAACCGCCGGCCCGTGGCATCGAACAGGGCATTGGCCAGGGCGGCGGGCCCTGGTACCGAGGCCGATTCGCCCGCGCCCATGGGCGGCTCCTCCTGGCGGGGCATCAGCACGACTTCGATGGGCGGCAGCTCGCGGAAGCCGATGATGGGGTAGCCGCCCCATTCGCGGCTGGCCACGCCATGGTCGTTGAAAGCCACCTTTTCCATCAGGCTGCGGCTCAGCGTTTGTATGACGTTGCCGTGGATCTGGTGGCGCACGCCATCGGGGTTGACCATCATTCCCGTGTCCTGGCCCACGACCAAGCGTTGCACGGCGATGCGTCCGCTGGCGGGGTCCACAGTGATGTCGATGACCCAGGCGGCCCAGGCCGCGCCAAAGCCGGGAAAGCGGCTGTGTATGTAGCGCGCATAGGCTACGCCGCGTCCGTGCAGCAGGCCGTCGGTGCCAGGGTGGCCCCGGCTTCCCGCTTGATTTCGCTGCCAGCCAGCGTGGCGTGCCGTGGCTTCGATCAGCTCGACGGCGCGTGGGTCATCAAGGTTGCGGACGCGGTAGTCAACAGGGTCGGCATCGGCGGCATGGGCCAGCTCGTCGATCATGCAGTCGTGGGCAAAGGAGTTGGGCAGGGCCGAGACGCCGCGCAGCCATGACGAACGTACGATGGGTGCCATGTCGTGACAGGCGATGCGCTGGCAGCCATAGCGGTAAGGAGGGACGGCCGTGCGGTCGCCCATCTCCAGCGTGCGCGGCTGCCCCGGTATGCGGCCCGTGAGCAGCAGGGCCAGCAGTGGCGCGTCGTTGGAGGGGTAGCGCACGGCAAAGTCGTAGGCCAGCAGCTCTCCCCGGGTGTCGATGGCCGCGCTCACGTCCATGAGCTGGGCGGTGCCCTTGGGCTCCCACTGGTGCTCCTGCTCGCGCGTGAGCTGCACGCGCACGGGGGCGCCCACGGCCATGGACATGAGGGCGGCGTCGGCGCAGACATCGTCGGCGCAGTTCCGTCCATAGCAGCCTGCGGCTTCCAGGCGCACGATCTCGATGCGCTCTTCGCCCAGTTGCAGCAGGCGGTCCAGGTCGGTGCGCAGCATGTGGGGGTTCTGCGTGCCGGCCCAGAGCTTGAGCCGGCCATCGCTGAAATCGGCCACTGCACAGGACGGGCCAATGGAGGCATGCATCTGGTAGGGCCAGACATAGCTGCGGCGCAGCACGGTGGCTGCGCCGGCGAAGGCGTCATCCACGAGGCCTTGATCGACCAGGGCACGGTGCTGGGCGGGATTGGCGCGGATGGCCGCAGACAGGTCGGACAGATCAGGTGCGGCCGGCGCGGCCTTCCACTGCACACGCAGCGCGCGCATGGCGGCAATGGCCTGTTCCTCGCGGTCTGCGACCACGCCGACGAAATCCCCTTCGATGACGACCTGCACATTGCCGGGCAGGTGGGCCACGGAGTCGCGCTCTACAGCCATCAGGCAGCGGCCGATGAAGTCGCCGCCGTCGCGGCCCGGATGCGGCGGGCGGATCACGCGGCAATGGCGCATGCCCGGCACGCGCACATCGTGGACAAAGCTGAGCTCGCCCGTGGCCTTGGCGGGAATGTCAACGCGTGCCGCTCCCCGTCCCACCAGCCGGTAGTCGCTGGCAGGCTTGAGCTTCACCTCCTGCTCGGGTGGTGCCAGTTGCAGCTGCAGTTGCTGGCCGCGCAGCAGCTCGCCATAGCTGATCTGGCGGGCATCGCTGCCGTCGGCAAAGCGCACAATGCCGTCGCTTGCCCGGAGTTGATCCGCCCTCGCGTTCCATTGCTGCGCGGCCAGCGCCAGCAACTGCTCGCGCGCCTGAGCGGCAGCGCGTCGCAGCGGAATGGCCGAAATCTGGATGCTGGCGCTGGCAATGGTCGGCCCCTGGTTGGGGGCGGCGGCCGTGTGGCCCAGCACCATTTCCAGGCGGTCCAGTGGCAATTCCAGTTCTTCGGCCACGATCTGCGCCAGCGCAGTGCGTATGCCCGTGCCCAGGTCCACATGGCCGTTGAAGGCCAGGGTGCGCCAGCCCTGCGGCGCGGCTTCGTCGGCCAGCACGGCGACGAAGATTTCTGGCGTGGACTGCACATAGTCGGTGGCCGTGCCGGGCTGACCGGGCGCGGGCCGTGGCGGCGCCACCGGCTGGCGCACCACGAGCAGGGTGTCGGCGCGCGCTAGCAGCTGTGCGTGCAGGGCTTGGGGCTGGGGCAGGTTCATGAGAGCGAATGTAGGACAGGTTTGGCGAGCCGGCAGCCACGTTGTAGATCGGCTTGCCATTCCATGGTGTCAGCGGGGATGACCGCGCACGATCTGGCAGTGCCAAAGCGAGAGGCGCTGAGAAAGGGCGTACGCGCACCGAGGGTGCCGACCTCCTTGGGGCGCCGTGCAACGGGAAGCGGCGAAGCTGCTCAGGGGGTCAATCCATCCGTAGCAGCGATGGCTTGGCTCAGCGGCATCACGGCCGCGTACTTCTGGGCCATGTCGAACAGGTTGGCATCGTGCGGGCCCAGGGCGCGGTCGCCGCAGCAGTCGGCCACCACCAGTGGGCGAAAGCCCGACTGCATGGCATCGACCACGCTGGCACGCACGCAGCCGCTGGTCACGCAGCCGGCCACCACCAGGGTCTGCACGCCGCGCTGGGCCAGCCAGGGCGCGAGCATGGTGCCGAAGAAGGCAGAGGGCGTACTCTTGCGCACCACATATTCCCCGGCGGCCGGGGCCAGTTCGGGCACGATGGCGCTGTGGTGGCTGTCTTCCTTCAGGGTCAGCATGCCAGGCACCTTCAGGCAGAAGATGTTGCTGTCGGCATCGTCGTCCGAGAACACGATGCGGCTGTGCGCCACGGGCCAGCCGCGCGCGCGGGCATGGGCCAGCAGCTGCCGCGTCTGGGTGATGGCTTCGGGGATGTTGCCGCCGCCGAATACGGCCGGGTCGGCAAAGCCGTTGACGAAGTCGATGATAAGCAGGCCAAAGGGTGCCTTGAGCGGCAGCGGCGTGCCAAAGCCCTGGCGGGCGTAGGCGGAGATGTCGCCCTGCACGCCTTCGATAGGCACGCTTTGCGTGCCGGTGGCCTGGCTGGTGGTGGTGTTTGTCATGCGATGTCCTTTCCTTGGCTTGCCCTTGTGGCGGCGCGCGCCAGTCCTTCCTCGTCCTGCACCACGCCGTGAATGACCGTGGGCTTGCCGTCCAGGGTCACCGTGCAGTGGCGCATGGGAATGTCGATGTGGCAGGCTGTGGTGCGGCTGCCGCCCGCTTCGTTGTTGGGACCCATGGACCACAGGAAGTTGCCCTCGAAGGCACGTGCGTCCATGCCGATGTGGGTTTCCTTGTTGTAGTGGGCCAGCATGGACCAGTGGGCGCGTGGCTGCAGGCCCCATCCGATGTGCGAGACGGCATAGGCTTCGGGGTCCTCGTAGGAGGCCATATATTCCTTGAGGATGTCTGCCTGCAGGCCGCCGCTGATGCGCGTGACGTAGCCCTTCTCGATGATGAGTTCGATGGGCTCTGTTACGTAGTCCTTCATGGGCAGCAGGATGTCGCCTCGGTCCAGGATCACGCGGCCGTTGCTTTTTCCCTCGTCGGGCCAGGTCAGCACGAAGCCGCTGGGCCAGTGGTCCCAGCGGCCGGGCTGGTCCACGAAGCCGTATTCGCAGATGGCCGGGAAGTCACCGAGCTGGCAGCGCAGATCGGTGCCGGCGGCCGAGGTGATGTGCATCTGCCCGGCGGCCTCGATGCGCTTGGATGCGGCCTGCACGCGCGCGCGGTCGGCCTCGGTGGGCACCAGGCGGCACAGAACCTCGGGCGGCTCCACGGCCAGCAGGATCTTGGTGCCGGTCTGCAGGATCTCGTGCTGCTCGGGTGAGAACAGCAGGGTCATCAGGTCCAGCACCAGGTCGCTGGCCTTGAGCGCGGCGATGGCGGCCGGGTTGCCGGTCAGCGGCGTTGTGCCCAGGTAGGCCAACGAGTCTCGGCTCAGCGATTTTTCGGCGTTGACGGGCGGCAGGTCCAGGCGATTGACGCGCGCGCCCATCTCGCTGGAGGCGGCGATAGCGCAGCGCAGCGTCTGCGGGTGTGTGTCGGCGCCTGTGAGCACGGTGACGGTCTGGCCGGCTTCGAGACGGGACAGCGTAAGCACCTGCTTCCAGGCGTGGATCAGATCGATATCGCTGACGGACATGGTCGGCTCCTTGGTGTCGCGATGAAAGGGGAGAGGCAGCGAGCGGGCATTCAGTTCACCCGTGCACCCAGGAAATCGCCCAGGGCCTCATAGAACCCGGCCTCGTTGTCCCAGGGAATCATGTGGCCGGCACCGGGCACGCGCACGTGCTCGGTCTGGGGTGCCAGGCCCTGCCACTCGGCCACGTCCTCGCCGCGTACCACGTCGCCACGCTCGGCCGTGACCAGCAGCAGCGGGTGCTGGATGCGGGGCAGGTCAGCATGGATGTCGTCGCGGCCGAAGTCTTCGAAGCTCTGCACGATGGCGGGCTCATGGCAGGTGTGCAGCCATTGGGCACGCAACTGGCGCTGCTCTTCTGTCCAGGTCGGGCAGAAGGCGCGCATGGCTTCGGCGTCCATGCCCAGCGTGGCCTGGCGAATGGAGTCCACATACCAGGGCAGGGCGGCCGGGTAGGCGCGGCGGCCCGGGCCGGACACCGGCGGATCGACGATGACAAGGCGCGTGAGTCCGGTCGGCTGGCTGCGCGCGGTACGCACGGCAATGCGTCCGCCCATGGAATGGCCGACCAACGCCCAGCGCTGCAGTCCCAGTGCCTGGGCGAAGGCGGTCACGTCGGCGGCCTGGGCATCGAGTCCATAGTCCAGGCCCGGGCCGGACGAGGACAAACCACGGCCGCGCACGTCCAGCACATAGGTGTCGAACTGACGACCCAGGTGCTCGGCCACGAAGCCCCATGTCACGGCCGGGCTGGTGATGCCGGGGATCAGGATGACGGCGTCGCGCTGCGCGCGCTCGCCATCGGCGCCGCCGTAGCGCAGATAGTGCTGGCGTATGCCGTTGGAGTGGACGTTGCCGCCATAGAGAAATGTGCTGGTCATGCGGTTTCTCCTCAGGCCTTGGCCGCTGTGTCGTAGGGGTAGGCGCCCGATAGCAGCGCACCTGCGCCCGGCACCACGGGGTCGAGGCCCAGCTCCTTGAGGATGGCGTAGGTGGTGGCGATGGAGGCGGTCAGCACGGGCTTGCCGGTTTCGGCTTCGACCTGGGCCACGGCCGGCAGCGAGGGCATCTGCACGCAGGCCGACAGCACGATCACGTCGGCGTCGGCGTAGTTCATGCCCGCCACGATGCCGGGCAGTTTGGATGGGTCGTGGCGGCCCACGTCGAGGTTGTCGGGGATTTCCAGCGCACGCCAGTCCACCACCTCGAAGCCCTCAGCGGCGATGTAGTTCTTGACCAGCTCGGTCAGGGGAAGCATGTAGGGGGCGACCAGGGCGATCTTCTTGGCACCCATGACCTTCAGCGCCTCCACCAGCGCACCCGCGCTGGTGATCACGGGCGCCGTGGCGCCGTTGCTGGCCGTGCGCTCGGTCAGTCGGGCCTGCGAGACGCGGTGGTAGCCGTGGCCCATGGCCATGATGGCCACGAGGCAGGCATAACCCAGCACATCCACGCGCGCATCGCTGAGTTCCAGCGCGCAGCGGTCGCTCTCGGCATCCATGGCGGCCAGCTCTTCCTTCACCACTTTCTTCATGCGCATGCGGCTGGAGTGGAAGGTGAAGCGGTCCTGGGGGCGCAGCGTGGAATGGGCTTGCAGCATGGCTGGCACTTCGGTCTCCATGGTGGTGTTGGAGCTGGGGACGATCTGGCCGATGCGGAACGTTTGGGTCATGACTTGCCTTTGCAGAGTTTCGAGGGTTTCTGATCAGAATCAACTGAGTGTGTACGCTTTATTCTTGCAAAAGATATGCCGGCTTGCAATTGAGATTTTTCTCGGTGTTTGTACTGATTTGGTGCGAAATTTGCACCAAAAATGTTGAATTCCAATTTATTCTGCCGCTCCATGGTGCATGCGTGGTTTTGGAAATTTGAGTGCATACACCTGAATTAAGTGTTTTGTTGCCTGGCACGCTTCCTGCTCTCAAGCATTTATGGACGCGCCGAAGCAACGGTTGCCCCGTCTGGCTTTCAACATTCCTGCAAGGAGAAAAACTGTGTCTCAATCCCCTCGAATCGCCGTTGTCGGCGCCGGTCTCGGCGGGGCTGCAGCTGCCAAGCTGCTGCTCCAGGAAGGCTTCAATGTCCGCGTCTATGAGCAGGCGCCCAGCTTCTCTCGTCTGGGAGCCGGCATCCACGTCGGTCCCAATGTGATGAAGATCCTGCGCCGCATCGGCATTGAGGACGCGCTCAACGAGCAGGGTTCCCACCCAGACTACTGGTACAGCCGCCATTGGCAGACGGGCGACGTGCTGGCCCAGATCCCGCTGGGCGACTACGCCGTCAAGGAATACGGTGCCAGCTACCTCACCGTGCACCGCGGCGACTTTCATGCGCTGCTGATCGAGGCCTTGCCCGACAGCGTGATGGCCTATGGCAAGTTCCTGACCAAGGTGGAGGATCGGGGCAATGTGGTGCTCATGCACTTCGCCGATGGCACGACCGAAGAGGCCGACATCGTCATCGGTGCCGATGGCGTGAACTCCCGCATCCGCGAAGAGCTGCTGGGCCCAGAGCTGCCCAAGTACGCCGGCTACCTGGCCCACCGCGCCGTATTCCCTACGCCCGAAGTCAAGGCCGGCATGCTGCCCTTCGACGCCTGCGTGAAGTGGTGGAGCGATGACCGCCACATGATGACCTACTTCGTCACCGGCAAGGCCGATGAGCTGTACTACGTGACCGGCGTTCCGGTCGAGAAGTGGGACCTCGACGACCGCTGGCTGCCCAGCAGCAAGGAAGAAATGCGCGAGGCCTTCTCGGGCTGGCACCCTACGGTGCAGGCGCTGATCGACGCCACCGTGGAAGTGACCAAATGGTCGCTGCTGGAGCGCGATCCGCTGCCGCTGTGGAGCCGTGGTCGCCTGGTGCTGCTGGGTGATGCCTGCCATCCCATGAAGCCCCACATGGCCCAGGGCGCGGCCATGGCCATCGAGGACGGCGCCATGCTGGCGCGCTGCCTCAAGGAAGTCGGTGCGCACAACCATGAGCTGGCCTTCGCGCTGTATGAGGCCAACCGTGCCGAGCGCGCCAGCAAGGTACAGCGTATCTCGCACGACAACACCTGGCTGCGCACCAACGAAGATCCGTCCTGGTGCTTCGGCTACGACGTGTTCGACGTGCCCCTGGTCGAACCCAGGGTCAAGGCCGCTGCCTGATACTCGCTGCCCTGCCGGACAGGGGATGGATATCCCTCTCCCGTCTGGCAGCAGAACACCGACATCCTGAACCGCAGTTGCAAGAGCCTCGTCCCATGGGAATCCCAGTTCATTCAAGCAGTCCCTCTCACCTCGTCCTCCTGCAGGTCAATGCACGCGCATGCGAAGTGCCGGCCGCGCCAGGGACGGCGCTGCTGCATGTGCTGCGCAATGACCTGGAGCTGAACGGGCCCAAATACGGCTGCGGCCTGGGGGAGTGCGGCGCCTGCACGGTGCTGATCGACGGTGTGGCCGCGCGTTCCTGCGTGATTCCCGTGAAGGCGGCAGTGGGCCGAGAGGTGACCACGCTGGAAGGCCTGGGATCTCGCCAGTGTCCGGGCCCCACGCAGCAGGCCTTCATTGACTGCCAGGCCGCCCAGTGTGGCTACTGTCTCAACGGCATGATCATGACGGTGGAGGCCTTGCTGCGTCGCAACCCGAACCCCACCGAGCAGGAGCTGCGCAACGAGCTGCACCACAACCTGTGTCGCTGCGGCACGCATGTGGAAATCATGCAGGCGGCCCTGCGCGCCGTGCAGCTGCGTGCGGAACGGGCCGCGCTGCAGGCGCCCTGCGGCGTTCCATCTTCCAGCGCGGGCGGGGGCCAGCCATGAACACGGTCGACACTACCCCCGCCCTGCCTTCCGACCTGATGCATGGCCTGGCGCTGCGCCCACCTGTCGCGGCCTGGGACGGGCTGCGCTACCAAGGCAGCGTGCCCACCCATGCGCGGCTGGACCAGGCGCAGACCATGGCCGGCGTGGTGGCCGCCGTGCAGCGCGAGCATTTTCTGGGCGTGGTGGCCGTGGCGCCCGTCCATGCGCAGCAGGCGCTTGCCAGCCTGGTGCCTGTATGGAAGGACGGGCAGGCGGCCTTGCAGGCTCGCCCCGTCTCTCACGCCCCCGGATCGCAGGAGTCGCACGAGTCGATCGATACCGGCCGCTATGTCTGGAGTATGGCCGGTGCGAGCGTTGGTTCCAGCACGGCACGCGTGGCCGCGTGGTGCCTGGACGGTCATGTCAGCCTCTGGCTGCCGCCGTGCGAAGCCGACGTACGCCAGATGATCGGCCGTGAACTGGTCGCGCTGCTGCAATGCCCGGAATCTGCGCTGCGGCTGTTCAGCGTGCCGGCCATGGGCTCTGGCGGCGTGCATCCGCTGAACCTCATGGATGCGGCTGCCGATGCGGCACTGCTGTCCCATGCCGTGGGCCGGCCTGTCAGCGTGGCCTGTGAGGCCGGGGCTGCGGGTGCCGGCAGTAGCCGCGAGCTTGTGCTGCGCGTGGATGCGCAGGCTTCGCAGGCGCTCGAAGCCGGCACGATGGTGCAGGCCCATGAAGGCATTGCATCGCCGCAGCCCCAGCTGCTGCTGTCCGACTCCCCCTGGGCCGTGCGCCCCAGCATGGCGCGCCTGCTGAGCCAGCCCGGTTTGACGCGAGCCGCCGCTCTGGCCACCGTGCTCGATGCCGGCGAAGTGCGCGAGCGCAAGGTGGTGGCCAGCCTGCGGCATGCCGGTGTCGACGATCTGAATGCCGCCCAAGTCTTTGCCCGTGAAAGCCATTGGCATGAGCAGGCCCTGGGTCTGGGGCATGACCCACTGCAGTGGCGCTTGCAGCACTTGCCTGAAGGCCCGGTGCGCGATCTCGCGCAGCAGGTGGCCGAGCGTGCGCAGGTATCACCACAAGAAGACATTCCGCATGACACCGATGGCCGCCTGCTGGGTCGAGGCTTTGCCACTGCCCAGTTGCAGACTCTGGATGCTCAGGGCGCCGACCTGCATGCCTGGAGCGCCTGGGTGGCCGAGGTGGCCGTGCATCCTCTCACCGGCGAGATTGAGGTGACCCGTGTGGTGGCCGGCCATGACAGTCGCAGTCTGCAAGCGGCCCAGGCGGCCAGTACGCGGCCCGAAATCGTGCAGCAGGACCCGCAGTTGCTGGCCGATGCACGCAGGTTGCTGGGCACGGCTCCCGCCTTCGACGACTGGACTGTTCCCGTCGCTCCCGCTACTGGTTTCGATGTGATGGCCAAGCCTGGCTCCGATCTGGCGCAGCATGCGCGCGGCGATGTCGGACCCATCCGCCAGGGGGGTCTGGCGCTGGACGGGGTGGCCACGCTGCCCGCCGCCGCCGCCATTGCCAACGCCATCCACCATGCAACGGGCGTGCGCCTGCGCGAAGTGCCCTTTCGGCCCGAACAACTGCGCCTGGCGCTGGCCGGCGAGGGCGCGGGCAAATCATCCATTGCCAAGTCCGGCCGTGGCTGGGGCTGGCTGGCTGCAGGCGCCGCGGGCCTTGCCGGCATGGCTGCCATGGCCTGGCCGCTGAAGCCGGCCCTGCCGCTGACCGACGGGCCAGATACCTCCCTTTATTCGCCCCAGGCCCTGGAGCGCGGCCGCCTGGTGGCTGCCGCGGGCGACTGTGTGGTCTGCCATACGGCGCCGGGTGGAGCCTCCAATGCGGGAGGCTTGGGGCTGGAGACGCCGTTCGGCACCATCTACTCCACCAACATCACGCCCGACAACGAAACAGGCATCGGCCGCTGGTCCTATGCGGCCTTCGAGCGCGCCATGCGCCACGGCATCCACCAGGATGGACGTCAGCTGTATCCGGCATTCCCGTACACGGCCTTCGCCAAGCTCAGCGATGGAGACCTGCAGGCCCTATATGGCTACCTGATGTCCCAGCCCGCCGTGAAGGCCAAGGCCCCCGAGACGCAACTGGCCTTTCCCTACAACCTGCGCCCGGCCATGGCCGGCTGGAATCTGCTGTTCCACGACGCCACGCCCTTCAAGGCAGACCCCGCGCGCAGCGCCGAATGGAACCGGGGTGCCTATCTGGTCGAAGGCGCGGGCCACTGTGCGGCCTGCCACTCGCCGCGCAATGCGCTGGGGGCCGAAAAGAGCGGCATCCGCTATCTGGGCGGCGGCGAGGCCGAAGGCTGGAGCGCCCCTGCGCTCAACCAGCTGGTCGGCGGCAAGCTGCCCTGGAGTCGCGAGGAGCTGTACCAGTACCTGCGCACGGGCTTCTCGGCCCGCCATGGCGTGGCGGCGGGGCCCATGGCGCCCGTCATACACGGCTTGGCCCAGTTGCCTGAAGCCGATGTGCGTGCCATGGCCACGTATCTGATGGAACTGCCGGGCCAGGCGGCACAGGATGCGCAGCCCGCACCGGCCCAGGCCGCGCCCGTCGCTCCTCTGACTACAACGGTGGCCGCCCCCGTGGCCACGCCGGCCCCGGAGATGGTGCGCCAGGTCAACGGCGAGCGCATCTACCAGAACGCCTGCGCGGTCTGCCATGAGGCGGGCAGCGGGCCCACGCTGTTCGGCGTCAAGCCTCTGCTGGCTCTGAACACCAACCTGCATGCCGCAAGCCCGGACAACCTGCTCCAGGTCATCCTGAACGGCATCCAGACACCCGCCGACGATGCGCTGGGCTATATGCCCGGCTTCAGGGACAGCCTGGACGACAGGCAGATTGCGGACCTGATCGGATATTTGCGTCAACGATTTGCACCGGAGGAAAAAGCTTGGCCAGACGATACGAAGACGATTAAGCGGCTGCGAGCGCAGGTGCAGGCGCATGCGCCCTAGGGGCTGCGGCGGGCGGCGGCATGGGCGGTGCCGCGGATATGGATCTCTTGCCCTGGAATCTCTCCAGGGGCCGGGTCCGGACATCTGATGCTGGGGACAGGGGATGGACAGCCACGGACGGGCTATCGCTATGCCGACCGTACGGAATGTGCCCATCGCCTGGATGCAGATACCGACATCTGGAATCTTTTTCATCGGTCCATGGAAATGGCGCCGAGGGAGTGGTTCGCTCTGGATGTGTGATGGGTGGAAAGCACTGCACGAATAGGCCGAGGCCGAATGGCGGTGCTTGCGAGAAGACAGATTCAACAATTGCGATGACTAAAAAAGGAGTCCCTGCATGTCATCTACATATATTTCAGTGGAAAAAGGCATCCAGACTGCGGGTGTGGGCAAGTTTCAGTACCGGCTGTTCGTGATCTTCGGCCTGGTCTGGCTGGCGGACGCCATGCAGGTGCTGTCCATTGGTTTCAGTGCGCCGTCCATTGCCAAGACTTTCGGCAAGACCGTGCCGGAGGCGCTGCAGACCGGCACCTTCTTCTTCATCGGCATGCTGATCGGAGCCTTCGTCTTCGGCAGACTGGCAGACCGCATAGGCCGCCGTCCGGTGCTGATGATGGCCGTGGTGATCGACGCCTTTGCGGGAGTGGCTTCGGCCTTTGCACCCGAGTTCGCCTGGCTGCTGGTGCTGCGCTTCATCACTGGCATAGGCGTGGGCGGAACGCTGCCCGTGGACTACACCATGATGGCCGAGTTCCTGCCCAGCGACCGCCGTGGCCGCTGGCTGGTGCTGTTGGAGTCGTTCTGGGCTGTGGGCACCATCTTCCTGGCCATCCTGGCGCTGGTAGCCGTTTATTGGGGCGAGGATGCCTGGCGCGTGATCTTTTTCGTGACCGGACTGCCGGCGCTGATCGGCGTGGTGCTGCGCTTCTACATCCCTGAATCGCCCATGTACCTGAACCGTAACGGCAAGTCCGAAGAGGCGCGCAAGGTGCTGCAACGGGTGGCCAAGGTCAACGGAAACGCGGTCGATATCCCGGCCCTGCAGCCTGAAAAGCAGGAGCGCAAGTCTCTCTTCGCCCTGTTCTCGCAGGATCTGCGCCGCCGCAGCTTCTCGCTGTTTCTGGCATGGGCGCTGATCTCCATCGCATACTACGGCGTCTTTGTCTATCTGCCCGTCAAGCTCAGCAGCGAAGGCTTCGCCTTCATGCGTGGTCAGGTCTTCCTGGTGGTGCTGGCGCTGGTGCAGCTGCCCGGATTTGCGCTGTCGGCCTACGGCGTCGAGCGCTGGGGCCGCAAACCTACGCTTATCGGCTTTCTGCTGCTCAGTGCCGTAGGCTGCATGCTGTACAGCCTGGGCTCCTCGCCCTTCGTGGTGATCGGATCGACGCTGCTGATGAGCTTCTCGCTACTGGGTACCTGGGGCGCGTTGTATGCCTTCACGCCCGAGGTCTACCCGACCGACCTGCGTGCCAGCGGCATGGGCATGGCAGGTGCTGTGGCGCGTTTCGGCGGCCTGTTCGCACCGGCCATCATCGCGCCCCTCATGGCCACCCATTTCACCATGGCCCTGGCCGTGCTGTCGGCGATGCTGGTCGGTGGTGCGCTGTCGATCTGGGCGGTGGACGTGGAGTCGCGCAACCGGGCGCTGGATTGATGACGGTCTGAGCGGTCGGTTCAGCAAAAAGGCCAGAAGGAGCAATCCTTCTGGCCTTTGCTTTTTTTGGGGCTGCAGCAACTCATTCGGAGTCGCTGCCTTCCAGCATTTTTCTGAGCAGGAAATCCAGCGCCAGACGCTCCGCGGGATTGAGCTTGCCGTAGGTGCTTTCGGTGATCTGCTTGGCAAAGGGCTCCATGTCGTGCACCAGATCCTGACCAGCTTCGGTAAGGTTGATGACGACCTTGCGCCGGTCCGTGCGGTCATGCTCCACATGCACCAGTTCGCGCTGCTTGAGCCGGTCCACTACGCCGCGTATGGTGGCCTGATCGATCACCGTGGCCTTGACGATATCGGCGAGCGAGCTGCCTTTGTTGTCACGCACGGAGCACAGCACCACGAATTGCGCCGCCGTAAGCTGAGAGTCGGGAATGTACTGCTGGAAAAGCGCGGCATGCCTTTGATAGACGCGTCGCAGCAGGTGCCCGATCTGGTCCGAAAAGTGATAGCCATCTTGTGGCGTCATGGCTGATGGCGGCTGCTGAATCATGGTTCGCATGAGCTTACCAAAAATCACGCCAATTACCGTGATTTGCGACAAGCCATGTGCATGGGAGAGACGCTGCGAAACCGCGTCAAGGCTGCACGTGCAGCAAGGGGGCACATCATGGACTGCAGGTACATCGGCGCAGGCTGTCAGCTCATTTGCGCATTGAATGGTGCAATCAGGAATATGAATTTGACGGCTTGCCGCTCAGGGCTTGAAATGGGAGGAGAGACAAAGCGTCTGCGGAACATACCGCGCCGCTTCCCCAATGAAAGCCAGTAGGGTCACCCATGCCAGCCATTCAAGGGAAGATCATTCCCATCACCTTCGACGGAGCCGCCAGTGCCGGTTCCGCACTCGGTGGTCATGAACGCCAAGCCCTCGAGCACGCCATTGCCGACCATGCATCGCGCCCTGGCTCTCTGATCGAGCTGCTGCACTCCCTGCAAAATGCGCTGGGCTTTATCCCGCGCGCTGCCGTGCCGGCCATTGCCGAGGCCCTGAATCTTTCGCGTGCCGAGGTCCATGGTGTTGTCAGCTATTACCCGCATTTGCGCGAGCAGCCGCACGGCAGGACGCTGATCCAGGTCTGTCGGGCCGAAGCCTGCAAGTCGCGCGGTGCCGATGCACTGTTCGCCCATGCGCAAGCGACACTGGGCTGCCAGGCCTATGGCACGAGCGCTGATGGCAGCGTGACGCTGGAGCCTGTCTACTGCCTAGGGCTGTGCGCCCAGTCGCCGGCCGTGATGGTCGACGAGAGCGAGGTCCATGCACGGATGACCGAGGGCCGGCTCAACGCCTTGCTGGCAGAAATACAGCAAGAACAGCTTGAAACCAAGGCGGATAAAACGCGGGTAGCTATCGAAAATGAAGCTATCGCTGCCGCGCGTATCTATGTGCCGCGTGATGCCGCGGCCCTGGCCGTGGGCGCGGATGCGGTGGCCGAGGCGCTGCAGCGCGAGTGCGCGGCGCGAGGCCTGGCGGTGGAGCTGGTACGCAACGGCTCGCGCGGCATGCTGTGGCTGGAGACCCTGGTCGAGGTCGAGACTGCGCAGGGCCGTGTGGCCTACGGCCCGGTTCAGGCGGCTGACGTGCCGGGCCTGCTGGATGCCGGCATGCTGCAGGGCGGCCCCCATGCGCTATGCCATGGGCTGACCGAGCAGATGCCTTATCTGGCCAGGCAGGAGCGCCTGACTTTTGCGCGCGTGGGCATCGTTGATCCGCTGAGTCTGCGGGACTACGAGGCCCATGGCGGCTGGCAAGGCCTCAGGGCCGCTGCGGCCATGACGTCCGAAGCCATCGTCCGGCAGGTGCTGGAGTCCGGCCTGCGCGGTCGCGGCGGTGCGGCATTTCCGGCGGGGATCAAATGGAAGACCGTGGCAGCTGCAGCAGGGACGCAGAAATACATTGCCTGCAATGCCGACGAAGGCGATTCGGGCACGTTCGCCGACCGTCTGCTGATGGAAGGTGACCCGTTCTGCCTGATCGAGGGCATGGCGATCGCTGCACTGGCCGTCGGTGCGACGCAGGGCTATATCTATGTGCGCAGCGAATATCCGCATGCGATTGCGGTGCTGAACGAGGCGATTGCACGTGCCAGTGCCGCGGGCTGGCTGGGGAGCAATGTGGCCGGCAGCGGCAAGGCGTTCCAGCTGCAGGTGCGCAAGGGTGCGGGCAGCTATGTCTGCGGCGAGGAGACCGCCATGCTGGAGAGCATCGAAGGCAGGCGCGGCATTGTGCGTGCCAAGCCTCCGTTGCCCGCGATCGAAGGCCTGTTCGGCAAGCCCACGGTCATCAACAATGTGATTACGCTGGCGACCGTGCCCATCATCCTGGCCAGGGGCGCGGCCTTCTATCAGGGCTATGGCATGGGTCGCTCGCGCGGCACGCTGCCGTTCCAGCTGGCCGGCAATATTGCGCAAGGCGGCTTGGTGGAAAAAGCCTTCGGCCTGACGTTGCGCGAGCTGGTGCAGGACTTTGGCGGCGGCACGGCCAGCGGCCGGCCCATCAAGGCCATTCAGGTGGGCGGCCCACTGGGCAGCTATGTGGCGCCCGAGGATTGGGATGATCCGCTGGACTACGAAGCCTATGCCGCCAAGGGCAATGTGGTCGGCCATGGCGGTCTGGTCGTGCATGACGACGGCGCCGATATGGCAAAGCTGGCGCGCTATGCCATGGAGTTCTGCGCCATCGAGTCCTGCGGCAAATGCACGCCCTGCCGCATCGGCTCCACGCGAGGGGTGGAGGTGATAGACCGGATCACGCGTCTAAGCGGCGCCGAGCATGCAGCCAATGTGGCGTTGCTCGAAAGCCTGTGCGACACCATGCAGCACGGCAGCCTGTGTGCCATGGGCGGCATGACCCCTTATCCGGTGCGCTCTGCACTGCAGCACTATCCGCAGGACTTCGGTATCGAGCCCGTGCAGACCGTGAGCCCCGCCTGAGGAGAGAGCCATGCTGGAACATCTGAAGAACACCGATTGCGGAACGCCTGCCAGCCTGTCCGAGGAACGGGTCACACTGCATATCGACGGCCGCGAGGTCACCGTGCCCAAGGGTACATCGCTGATGCGCGCTGCCGTCGATGGCGGCATCAAGGTGCCCAAGCTCTGTGCCACGGATTCGCTGGAGCCCTTTGGTTCCTGTCGGCTGTGTCTGGTGCAGATCGAGGGGCGCAAGGGCTTTCCTGCGTCCTGCACCACGCCTGCCGAAGCAGGTATGAACGTGCGCACCCAGAGCCCGCAGCTGCAGGAGCTGCGCAAGGGCGTGATGGAGCTCTATATCTCCGACCATCCGCTCGACTGCCTGACCTGCTCGTCCAACGGCGACTGCGAGCTGCAGGACATGGCCGGAGTGGTCGGTCTGCGCGAGGTGCGGTATGGCATGGATGGAGCCAACCACTTCAAGGGCGAAGCCAGGGCCGAGGTCGATACCTCCAATCCCTATTTCAACTACGACCCCAGCAAGTGCATTGTCTGCAATCGCTGCGTGCGCGCCTGCGAGGAAACGCAGGGCACGTTTGCACTGACGATCAGCGGACGCGGTTTCGAGTCTCGCATCACGGCAGGCCAGGGCGACGGCTTCATGGCCAGCGACTGCGTGAGCTGCGGCGCCTGCGTGCAGGCCTGCCCCACGGCCACCTTGCAGGAGAAGACCGTGGTCGAGCTGGGGCAGAGCGAGCACAGCGAGATCACCACCTGCGCCTACTGCGGCGTGGGCTGCGGCTTCAAGGCCGAGATGAAGGGCGAGCAGGTGGTGCGCATGGTGCCCTGGAAGGACGGCAAGGCCAACGAAGGTCATGCCTGCGTCAAGGGGCGTTTTGCCTGGGGCTATGCCACGCACAAGGATCGCATCACCCAACCCATGATCCGCGCGAAGATCACCGACCCCTGGCGCGAAGTGAGCTGGGAGGAGGCGATAGGCCATGCGGCCAGCGAATTCCGCCGCATCCAGGCCAAGCATGGCCGGGACTCGATTGGCGGCATCACCTCGTCGCGCTGCACCAACGAGGAAACCTATCTGGTGCAGAAGCTGATCCGTGCCGCCTTCGGCAACAACAATGTCGATACCTGTGCGCGTGTCTGTCATTCGCCCACGGGCTATGGCCTGGGCCAGACCTATGGCACGTCGGCAGGCACGCAGACCTTCAAGTCGGTCGAGCACTCTGATGTGATCATGGTGATCGGCGCCAACCCCACTGCGGCACATCCGGTGTTCGGCTCGCGCATGAAAAAGCGGCTGCGTGGCGATGCCCGGCGTGCCGGGGCCGGTTTGATCGTGATCGATCCGCGCGAGATAGAACTCGTCAACTCGCCCCATGTCAAGGCCGACTATCACCTGCAGCTGAGGCCCGGCACCAATGTGGCCATGATCACGGCACTGGCCCATGTGATCGTCACCGAGGGCTGGCTGGCCGATGCCTATATCGACGAGCGCTGCGACGCCAAGTCCTTTGCGCAATGGAAGGAGTTCGTTGCCAGGCCGGAGAACTCGCCCGAGGCCACGGCCGACATCACCGGCGTGGCTCCCGAGCTGGTGCGTGGTGCGGCGCGGCTGTATGCATTGGGCAGTGCGGATCATCCGCAGGGAAAGCAGGTCAACTCCGCCATCTATTACGGCCTGGGAGTGACCGAACATGCGCAGGGCTCGACCATGGTCATGGGCATTGCCAATCTGGCCATGGCCACGGGCAATGTGGGTCGCGAAGGCGTGGGCGTGAACCCCTTGCGCGGCCAGAACAATGTCCAGGGCTCCTGCGACATGGGCAGCTTTCCGCATGAGCTGCCGGGCTATCGCCATATCTCGGACAGCATCACCAGAGCCGCATTTGAAGGAGCCTGGGGCGTGAAGCTCAGTCCCGAGCCGGGCTTGCGCATTCCCAATATGTTCGAGGCCGCGCTGGAAGGCAGCTTCATGGGGCTGTACTGCGAGGGCGAGGATATCGTGCAGTCCGACCCGAACACCCAGCATGTGACGGCAGCGCTTTCGGCCATGGAATGCGTGGTGGTGCAGGACATCTTCCTCAACGAAACGGCCAAGTACGCCCACGTGTTCCTGCCCGGATCGTCCTTCATGGAGAAAGACGGCACGTTCACCAATGCCGAGCGCCGCATCTCGCGCGTGACCCAGCTCATGCAGCCGCTGGCCGGTTATGCCGACTGGGAGGTGACGCAGCTTTTGTCCAATGCGCTGGGCTATCCCATGAACTACGGTCATCCGCGCGAAATCATGGCCGAGATCGCGGCCCTGACACCCACTTTTGCGGGCGTGAGCTACGAGAGGATCGAGCGTCTGGGCAGTGTGCAGTGGCCCTGCAACGAGGGCACCGAAGAGGCGGGAACGGCCATCATGCACAAGGACAAGTTCGTACGTGGCAAGGGCCGCTTCATCATCACGCAGTATGTGGCCACGGATGAAAAGGTCACGCAGCGCTTTCCGCTGCTGCTGACCACGGGGCGCATTCTCTCGCAGTACAACGTGGGCGCGCAGACTCGGCGTACGGCCAACAGCCAGTGGCATGGCGAGGACAGGCTGGAGATTCATCCGCATGATGCCGAGGACCGTGGCATCCGCGATGGCGACTGGGTGGGCATTGAAAGCCGCTCCGGCCAGACGGTGTTGCGCGCCACGGTGACCGAGCGCATACAGCCCGGTGTGGTCTACACCACCTTCCATTTCCCCGAGTCGGGTGCGAATGTGATCACCACCGACAGTTCGGACTGGGCCACCAACTGCCCCGAGTACAAGGTGACGGCCGTGCAGGTATTGCCCGTGGCTCAGCCCTCAAGCTGGCAGCAAGGCTACAGGCATTTCAACGACCAGCAGCTCGGTCATCTGGCCGCGGCGCAGTTGGAAGTGGGAGGTCAGTGATGGACGTGAACAACCTGATCCGCATGGCCAATCGCATAGCCGAGTTCTTCGAGGCCATGCCCGAGCATGACGAGGCGCTGGATGGTGTGGCCCAGCATATCCAGAAGTTCTGGGAGCCGCGCATGCGGCTTCGTATTCTGGCGGCCTTGAGCGAACCTTCCGAGGCCGCTCAGCTGCGGCCTCTGGTGCGCGATGCGTTGCACAAGCATGCCGCGCTGCTGGAGCCTGTGCAGCCATAGCGCAGTGCGCCAGACAGCAGCGCCATGCATCCATCCGGAATGTGTTGCGGGTATATTCTTTAGAGCGTGTTTACGATCTCCTCGCGCCGCGACAGAGGGCTTTGCGGGATGGAATGCAAGGGGGCGGCCCCCCGCGCGATACCGCAGCAATAGCCGTGCTATTGAGAGGATTCGCGCGGCCGGTGAGGCAACGCCGCAGATCGCCCCTGACGGGGCGCCCGCAAAGACACTGTCCCGGAGGGTTGGAGCGAAATCGGGCGATTTCTGTGCGCTGTCTCTTGCTTGCACCGCGGTGCAAGCGGCGATCCATCGCTTCGAACTCGTCCCGATTGCGCTCCAACGCGGCTGCGTAGAGATCGTAAACACGCTCTTGGATCCCTGATCTGAGCCGCTGCCCGCGATCGAATGGCCGCGGCTTTTTTTGTTGGCCATCTTCATGACTTCCGAATCCGTCAAAAGCTCTCTGATGAGTGCACATCTGCGTCTTCTGGGCATGGCCCTGATGTGGGGTGCTTCCTGGCCGGCAGGCCGCATTCTGGCGCTCAACATGCCGCCGCTGGCGGCATCGGCGCTGCGCTTTTTGCTGGCCGCGACCCTGTTGCTGCCCTGGCTGTATTTCTCAGGCGGGCTGGGTGCTCTCAGGCACTGGTCTGCCAAGACCTGGCTGGGCATGTTTGCCGCAGGCGCGACCGGGGTGTTCGGCTACGCCAGCTTTTTCCTCACCGGTCTGCAGCATCTGCCTGCGGGCAAGGCGGCGTTGCTCATCACGCTCAATCCGGTGGTCACGCTGGCCTTTGCCGTGTGGCTGTTCAAGGAACGCATCAACATCACCATTGCCCTGGGCATGTTGCTGGCGGCCTGCGGTGCCGTGGTGGTCATCTCGCATGGCGACCCCATGCAATTGCTCAACGGAACGGTTGGGGCGGGCGAGATGCTGATTCTGGGCTGCGTGGCCTGCTGGGTTTGCTACACGCTGATCGGCCGCGCCATGCTGGCAGGCGTGGATGCACTGGCTGCCACCACCGTGACTTCCATTTTCGGCGCCATGCTGCTGCTGGCCGCCAGCCTGGTTCTGGAAGGCCCGCAGGGGCTGGCTTCGGCATTTCAGGCCAGTGGCACGGCCTGGACCGCCATGGTCTTCATGGCCTATGGCTCCACGGCCCTGGCCTACGCCTGGTACTTCGCGGGCGTCAAATCGCTGGGCGCGGGCGCCGCCTCGGGCTATATCACGCTGGTGCCGGTGATCGGTGTGCTGCTTTCGGCCCTGCTGCTGGGAGAAAGCGTTGACGGCTCCATGCTGCTGGGTGGCGCCATGGCCGTGCTGGGAACGGCAGTGATGAACTGGGGGCGCCGTACGGGTGCCTGAAGCTGCTTGCGACCTGCTCAAAGCGGATCGTATCGCGCATATTTTGGGTTGAACCAGCGCAGATCCTGCTTACCCAGGCTGTGCAGATGAGCCTTGGCCTGCATCAGCAGCGGCCGCTGCAAGTCCTTGAACTGCAAGGCGCGTGATTTACCCGCTGCCTCCAGGCGAAGCACACTGGCCTGCGCGCTGGTGTCGCTGTAGCTGCGCACCACCAGGCTCAGATTGCCCAGTGTGAAGCGGTAGATGTCGTATTCGTAGTAGTACTCGTAAAAGCCCTTGGCATCGGGCTCACTGGCGTCGATATGGTGGCTGCATTCCACCTGCAGGCCATCTGTGCTCATGCTTTAGCTGCAATCGGTGTGCAGCCGGTGCGTGCCGCACTTCACGCAGCGAAACAGGTAACCGCCCACCGGATCACCGGTCTTGCTGATGGCCTGCAGATAGCGCTCTGGCATGTTGGCAATATCGGCTTGCAACTCCTGCTCCAGCTGCTTGATTTCGGTATGGTCGGTGTAGCCCACAAAGGCGCAGGGCTGATCGCAATGAACCAGCCATTGCTCCTGCTGCCAGCTGTGATAGCTGGGCGTGCGTTCGCAGACTTCCAGCAGCAGCACGCGATCCATGACGATGCTGTCAGGTTCGTCGGGATCGGCGCTCACGCCTTCAATGCCCAGGTAGTCGTTGAATTCACCCTCGTAGCGCTGGGCTGCGCTGCCGTCGGCAATGCACCAGGGGCAGAGATAGTCCGGCTCTTCGCGGCTGTAAAACGAGCTGTTGTACTTGAGCTCACGCGCTTGGCCGCAGCAGGAGCAGATACCGCTTTCGGCCACAAACAGATTCAGCGCATAGGCATTGGGGCTGAGACGAAATTTCGGCAAATCCATGGAGATCTCCATTCAGGTCTGGCGATTCTGGGCGATGGTTTGCAGCAGGTTCTGGCAAGCGTCCTCGATCAGATCGAGCACATGCTCGAAGCCGCGCTCACCACCGTAATAGGGGTCGGGCACTTCCTGATCGCCGAAGCGCTGGCAGTAATCGGTCAGTCGATGCAGGCGCTCTTGCTGTGCAGGACTGGCGAGGCGGCGGGCGGCGGTTTCATTGGCGCTGTCCATCACCAGTACCAGATCGAAAGCGTCGAAATCCTGCTTCGTCAGCTGCCGCGCACGCTGCCCGCTGAGGTCATAGCCCCGGCGGCGTGCATGCTGCTGGCTGCGGGCATCGGGGGCCTCGCCCACGTGATAGCCGTGCGTGCCGGCGGAGTCCACTTGCACCCGATGCTGCAGACCTGCATCCGCGACCATTTTTTCCAGCACGCCATGGGCTGTGGGGCTGCGGCAGATGTTGCCGGTGCAGACCATCAGAACGCGAACGGGTTTGGCGGCAGTCATGGCTGATCTTTCGCTGTGGCTTGTACCTCGGCCATTTTGGTTTCCAGTGTGCGGATCTGGGTCTTGAGCTGGCGCATGCTGCTTTGCATAGTCACTCCCAGCAGGCGGCGCATGCCTTCGAAGAACAGCACCATGAACAGGACCACGGGCAGCACGCCCCAGCGCAGCCAGGGCGAGGCCTGGTTGATCCAGGCCACGGCGCAGACCACCACAGCCATGGCCACGGCAAGATAGTTCCATTTCCTCGAGCTTTGCATCTTGCTCTCGTACTTCTGCGCGGTGGCTTCGAGCTGCTGTTCGGTGACTCTGAGCTTGGCAATGGACGCCTGAATCTCTTCAAGGCTGGCGGGCTTGTCTGACGGCATAGGGCAGATGATCGTTAAGAGAGGAGGCAGGCGTTATACCGGCTGGAATCGATTTTGATAGCTGAAAGCGCTTGAAGGACAAGCGCTTTGGCAATATTTGTTTAGAAGTGGTGTGTGCGGCTCAATGCATCGAACTCGGCGCCCCACTGCTGGCGCAGGCTGCGCTTTTCGCTCTCGTCTATCCAGGCTGCATCGATGCCGTTGAGCATGAAGTCCCTGAGGTCGGCCACTGAAAAGCCGAAGTCGCTGACCATCTTGGTCCAGGCTCCCGTGGGGTTCACATGGTGCAACGTGGGGTCGTCGGTGTTGGGGTGTACGCGAAGGCCCAGGCCGGGCATCTGGCGTATCGGATGATCCAGCGCCCAGCGTTCGGGAGCCAGTGTGCGCAGATAGTAGGAGTTGGTCGGCACCACGGTGAACACAATGCCCAGATCGGCGCAGCGCCGGGCCAGTTCCGGGTTGTCGATGACGGTGTAGCCATGATCGACACGATCCACCTTGAGAGTCTCGATGGCGGTCTGCAGATTGTTCCAGGGCAGGCCGAACTCGCTGGCATGGGCCGTGGTCTTGAGGCCGTTGCGACGCGCCAGCGCATAGGCTTCGACAAACAGCTCGGGCGGGCGCTCGTTTTCGCGGTAGTCGATGCCGATGCCGGGCACATCGTCATGTCGGTTGTCCAGCATCCATTGCACCATCTGCACGGCGGCCTCGGCCGGGGCTTCGCGGTCGATGGACGGCACCAGGCGGCCACGTATGCCGCAATCCTTTTGTGCGGCTGCGGCGCCGGACAGAATGGCTTGCTGGGCAACGGCATAGCTCATGCCCGAGCATTGCACCGTGCCCGTGGGGTTCCAGAAGAATTCGGCATAGCGCACATGATGGGCGGCGGCATCCTGCAGGTATTCATAGGTGATACGCTCCAGATCGGCCGGCGTCTGCAGCAGCCACTCGTCGAGTGCGCGCAGCACGCGCAGCACGCCCACGGGCTTTTCGCCGCGTGTGTAGAAGGCCTCGATCTCTTCGGGAGTCAGCGGCGCCTTGGCGCGCTGCACCAGCTCGATGAAGGTGTTTTTTCTGACCGTGCCCAGCAGGTGGCAGTGCAACTCCATCTTGGGGATGGCATGGGCAAAGGCGGTCAGTTCAGGTGTGGGGGCAGTAGGCGCGGCATTCATGCCGCAGATGGTAGTGGCTTGCGATCAGCCTTGCCGTAGGCAGTTTTACATTAGGGCGCCAGGAACAGCCGCGGCACGGAGGCCGCCAGCATGGCGATGCCCGAGCAGGTCAGCAGGCTCAGCACGATCTGGCGAAAGCGCGCATCGCTCACGCCCTTGTAGACGCGGGTGCCGAAGATCACGGGCACCAGCACGGCCGGCAGCACGATGGCGAACGAGGGCCACATGGCGGGCTTGACCAGGCCGGTGGCCAGATAGCTGGCCATGGTCACGGCCAGCACCGAGAGGTTGAAGTTCTGGATCACCGTGCGCTGCACATGACGCTCAAAGCCGCGCAGCGTGCACCACAGCGTGGGCACGGTGCCGCTGAAGCCGCCCAGTCCGCCCATGGCGCCACCGATCAGGCCCGCAACCGCATCGCTCAGGCGGGCCAGCAGGCCGCCGCCCAGCGTCAGCCGGGGCAGGTGGGCGCTCAGCAGCATGGTGGGGCACCACAGCACCAGCAGGCAGCCCAGGCCGAGCTTGAACCAGTCCATATTGAGATGCGGCATCACGGCCACGCCCATGGGAATGCCGACCAGGCCGCCCGCGATGAAGGGCAGCAGCGACTTCCAGTGGAAATCGCGCCGCACGGTGAACGCCGCGATGATCTGGCCCGTGAGGGAGCCGAACACCGAAAGCACGGCCGCCAGTTGCGGCTCCAGCACCCAGGCCCAGAAGGACATGGCCACCATGCCGAAGGCAAAGCCCGAAAGCCCCTGCACAAACCCCGCCACAGCGGCCCCCAGGGCCACGATCAACATTGCTTCCACGTTCTGGTCTCCGTCCGATGGCATCGATTATCGTCTTCGGTCGGCAGGGAATTGCCATGCAGTTTTGGCATGGCTGCAGGCCGCTGCGCTATCGTGCAGACCATGCAAGCATCATCTGTCTGGATTCTGGGACTGCGCAATCTCTGGCGCGATCTGCGCGCTGGCGAGCTGCGCCTGATCATCGTGGCCGTGCTGCTGGCAGTGGCGGCACTGAGCTCGGTGGGCTTTTTTGCCGACCGCCTGCAGGCCGGCCTGCAGCGCGACGCCCGTCAGCTGCTGGGCGGAGATGTGGTGGTGGTCAGCGACAACCCCGCCCCCGCGGTTTTCGTGCAGCAGGCACAGCAGCAGGGGCTGCAGACCGTGGCCACGGCCAGCTTTCCGACCATGGCGCGGGCCGCCCAGGAGCAGGGCGGAGCCAGCCGCCTGGTGGCGCTCAAAAGCGTGGACCCCGGCTACCCGTTGCGCGGCGTGCTGCACCTGAATCAGGGACCGGGCCAGCCAGACCTGGAAGTCAGGGCGATTCCTGAACGCGACCATGCCTGGGTGGATGCGCCGCTGCTGGAGGCGCTGGGCCTGAAGCTCGGCGACCGACTGCTGCTGGGCGATGCGAGCTTTCGTATCTCGCACATCATTGCCATCGAGCCCGATCGTGGCGCGGGCTTCATGAGCTTTGCCCCGCGCGTGATGATCAACAGCGCCGACCTGCCCGCAACGCGCCTGGTGCAGCCCGCCAGCCGCATCACCTATCGGCTGGCCGTGGCGGCGCAGGCAGACGCCGGGCGCGGCGCGCAGCGGGCTGCACAGGACTATCTCAGTTGGGCGCAGGAACTGGCCAAGAGCCTGCATGGCGTGCGTGTGGAGTCGCTGGAAAGCGGCCGCCCCGAAATGCGCCAGACTCTGGACAGGGCCGAGAAATTCCTGAGCCTGGTGGCGCTGCTTTCGGCGCTGCTGTCGGCCGTGGCCGTGGCACTGGCCGCGCGTGCCTTTGCCAACAGCCATCTCGATGCGTCGGCCATGCTGCGCGTGCTCGGCCAGAGCCAGCGCCGCATTGCCCTGGCGTATGTGGTGGAGTTCGTGAGCATTGCCCTGGCTGCCAGCGCGGCCGGCGTGCTGCTGGGCTGGGCCGTTCACCATGTGTTTGTCTGGCTGCTGGCCGGACTGGTCGAGTCTGCCCTGCCTGCGGCGAGCCTGTGGCCCGCATTGTTTGGCATGGGCATGGGGCTGACCCTGTTGCTGGCCTTTGGCTTGCCGCCCGTGCTGCAGCTGGCGCAGGTGCCGCCGCTGCGCGTGATGCGGCGCGACCTGGGGGCGCTCAAGCCCGCATCGTGGCTGGTGCTGGGTGTGGGCGTTACGGGTTTTGCGGCTTTGCTGATGGTGGCCAGCCGCGACATCAAGCTGGGCCTGATTGCCGTAGGCGGCTTTGCCGTCGCCGTGCTGCTGTTTGCGGGCCTGGCCTGGCTGGCCGTCAAGCTGCTGCGCCAGGTGGTCAACGAGAGCACGGCGCCGCGCTGGCTGGTCATGGCCACGCGCCAGGTCTCGGCCAAGCCCGTGTATGCCGTGGTACAGGTCAGCTCGCTGGCCGTGGGGCTGCTGGCCCTGGTGCTGCTGGTGCTGCTGCGCACCGATCTGATTGCCAGCTGGCGCAAGGCCACGCCGGCCAATGCGCCCGATCGCTTTGTCATCAATGTCCAGCCCGATCAGGCGCAGGACTTTCAGGCCGCGCTGAAGAAGGCCGGCGTGCACAGCTATGACTGGTATCCCATGATTCGCGGCCGGCTGATTGCCGTCAACGGCAAGGCCGTCAGCCCCGAGGACTATGAGGAGGATCGCGCCAAGCGTTTGGTGGACCGGGAGTTCAATATCTCCACCGCCGAAGCCATGCCCGATCACAACCAGATCGTGGGCGGCCGCTGGAAGGCGGGCGAGCAGGGCGCGATCAGCATGGAGGAAGGCATCGCCAAGACCCTGGGTCTGAAGCTGGGCGACACGCTGCGCTTCGATATCGGCGGTGAGGAGAGCGAGGCCCGCATCACCAGCCTGCGCAAGGTGGACTGGAGTTCCATGCGCGCCAACTTCTTTGTGATCTACCCCGTGCAGCATCTGGAGAACGTGGCCGTGACCTATCTGGCGGCCTATCGCGCGCCCGACATCAAAGGCTTTGACAATGCACTGGTCAATGAATTTCCGAACATCACCAATGTCGACCTGAGCAGCACGCTGGCCCAGGTGCAGCAGGTGATGGACCAGGTCATACGCGCCGTGGAGTTCCTGTTCGGCTTCACGCTGGTGGCGGGTCTGGTCGTGCTGTTTGCCTCCGTCACCGGCACGCGTGAGGAAAGAGCGCGCGAATACGCCATCATGCGCGCCGTGGGAGCCCGGTCGGGCCTGCTGCAGCAGGTGCAGAGCGCCGAGCTGGCCGGAGTGGGCCTGATGGCCGGCTTTCTGGCCAGTTGCGTGGCCCTGGCCGTGGGCTGGGCGCTGGCGCGCTGGGTGTTTGATTTCGAGTGGAATGTGCTCTGGTGGGTGCCGCTGGTGGGCGCGCTGGCGGGCGCATTGCTGGCCTGGCTGGCCGGCTGGTGGGCGTTGCGCGAGGTAGTAAGCCGTCCCGTGATGATCACGCTGCGCCAGGCGGCGGAATAAGGCTAGCCCTTGAACAGCCGCTCGCTCGCAAAGTCCACAAAAGCCCGGACCTTGGGCGAGAGCTGGCGGCTGGAGGGCCAGAGTGCCGAGAACTGCCCGCTATGCGTGAGCTGCTCGGCCAGGACCTGCTGGAGCTCGCCACGTGCCAGTGCGTCGCGGGCCAGGAAGTCGGGCATATAGGCCAGGCCCAGGCCTGAGACGGCTGCGCCCAGCATGGCTTCCATGTTGTTGCAGACCAGGGAGATGGGCATGGCCGGCAGCCCGGGCAGCGTCCACTCCTCGAGCTTGCCGCTGTTCAGAAAGCGATAGCGCAGGCTGCTGTGTCCGGCAAGGTCGGCCGGCGTCAGCGGCAGGCCGCGCTCGGCCAGATAGGCCGGCGAGGCCGCGAGAATGAAGCGAAACGGCCCGAGTCGGCGCGCCACCAGCCGCGAGTCGGCCAGCTCGCCGCTACGTATGACCACATCAAGCCCGGCTTCGACGACATCAACCAGATGGTCATTGAAGTCCAGATCCAGCTCCACCTCGGGATAGAGGGCCTGGAATTCGGGCAGCACGGGCAGCAGAAAACGGTAGCCGATGGTGGGCAGGCTCACGCGCAGCCGGCCGCGCGGCGCTTCGGCGGCGGCCTGCATGGCGGCGCGTGCATCGTGCAGCTCGTCGAGGATGCGCCGGCAGCGTTCGTGAAACAGAGTGCCTTCCTGCGTCAGACGCACCTGGCGTGTGGTGCGATGGAACAGGCGCAGCCCCAGTTGCTGCTCCAGCCGCGCCACGTTCTTGCCCACGGCCGAGGCCGAGATGCCAAGCGCGCGGCCGGCCTCGGCAAAGCTCAGAAGATCGGCGGCACGTACAAAGGACTCAAGTCCGCTGAAGCTGTCCATGGTGATTGGCAACCTTTGGTTGGGATTGTTGGGAGTTTTAACGCTATTCTCGTTTGATTGGAGCGCTTTTATCGTTCATGTCTGATTGATTCACGAAGCCAGTCCTCCATGTCCTGCTCCACTTCTCCATCCTGCCCACAGGCGGATCTCCCGGTTTGCGCCCGCTGCGCATCGCCTGCCTGGGTGCTGCTATCAGTCTGCCTGGCTGCTCTGGCCATGCCGCTGAGCTTTACCGGGCCGGCCGTGGCACTGCCGGCGCTGCGCGAGGCATTGGGAGGCGGCCCTCTGGCGCTGAACTGGGTCACCAATGCCTTCATGCTGAGCTTCGGCGCCACGCTGATGGCGGCAGGAGCACTGGCCGATGTCTACGGGCGGCGGCGCGTGTTTCTTGCGGGGCTGGCCGTCGTGGTGGGCAGCGTGCTGCTGCAGGTCTGCCTGCAAGGCAAGGGGGCCATCATCGGCTTCGATCTGTTGCGGGCGCTGCAGGGTCTGGGCGCGGCCGCTGCACTGGCGGCAGGCACGGCCGGCCTGGCTCAGGCTTACGATGGTGCCCGGCGTACCCGTGCCTTCAGTGTCGTGGGCACCTCCTTTGGTGTGGGACTGGCCTTCGGGCCCTTGCTGTCGGGGTGGTTGCTGCAGAGCAGGGGCTGGCGCAGCGTGATGCTCAGCGCCGCCGCAGCAGCATTCGCGGCGCTGCTGCTGGGCCTGCGCCATATGCCGGAGTCGCGCAATCCGCAGGCGCAGCGGCTGGACCTGCCGGGCGCGCTGTCGTTCACGCTGGCGCTGGCTCTGTTGACCTGGGGCATGCTGCAAGTCCCGGAAACGGGCTGGTCGCATGGCCGCACATGGCTGCCCCTGGCGGCTGCCCTGCTGGCGGCAGCGGCCTTTGTACAGATCGAGCGCCGCAGCGCCCACCCCATGCTGGACCTGTCGCTGTTCCGCTATCCGCGCTTTGTCGGTGTGCAGCTGCTGGCCGCAGCACCGGCCTACGCCTTTGTGGTGCTGCTGGTGCTGTTGCCGCTGCGCTTCATCGGCGTGGAAGGCCTGGCGCCGCTCGCGGCCGGGCAGCGCATGTTCGTGCTGTCGCTGCCCATGCTGTGCGTGCCGCTGCTGGCGGGCTGGCTTGCGCGCTGGCTGTCGGCCGCCCTGCTGTGCGGGGCGGGACTGCTGGTCTGTGCCATGGGCTTGCTGTGGCTGGGCCGCTGCGCCCCCGGCTCGGACCTGGCGCAGATGGCCGCGCCGCTGCTGCTGATCGGTCTGGGCATAGGCCTGCCCTGGGGGCTGATGGACGGGCTTGCCGTGACCGTGGTGCCGCGCGAGCGTGCCGGCATGGCCACGGGCATCTTCAGCACCGTGCGTGTGGCGGGCGAGGGCATTGCCCTGGCAGTGGTCGGGGCAGCGCTGGCCGCGCTGCTGACGCGGGAGCTGGCTGCTCTCTCGCCCTCCATGACGCAGGGCTCGGCCGTGGCCCAGATGCTGGTCACCGGCAATATGCAGGGAGCGCTGGCGCTGATGCAGGATGCGTCGGCCGCCGAGCTGCTCAAGGCCTATGGCCTGGCTTTTTCCACCTTGCTCGATGTGCTGGCCGGCGTGACGGTGCTGACGGCCGTTGGGGTTTTCGCATTCCTGCGCTCGGGTACGGACATGCCGCATGTCCGACAATCGGGACTGACTCGCAAAGCCGCTACACATGCAGATTGAAGAAAAGCCCCCGTTTGATACCCCCTACGAATGGATAGGTGGCGAAGACAAAGTCCAACAACTGGTTGCCCGTTTCTATGACCTCATGGATCTGGAGCCCGGCTACAAGGAGCTGCGCGCCGCCCATGGCAGCACGCTCGATGACGCGCGCCAGAAGCTGTTCTGGTTTCTCTGCGGCTGGCTGGGCGGCCCCGACTATTACCAGGATCGTTTCGGTCATCCGCGTCTGCGCATGCGCCATATGCCGTTTTCCATCGGCATCCAGGAGCGCGACCAGTGGGTGGCCTGCATGGATCAGGCCATGGGCGAGACCGAGGTGCCCGAGGCCTTGCGCACGCGTCTCAAGGCCAGTTTCATGAACACGGCGGACTGGATGCGCAATCGCGGCGCCTGAGTTCCTGGGCCCGGTGGCAAAGCGTCAAATTTCCTTCATGACGCTGTAAAAACCCCTGCCGACACTGCCTGTTTTTCAACAAGCAGGGTCAACCATGCAGGATTTCGATTTGCCTGGCGCAAAGCTGCGCTCGGGCGGTTTCTTCTCGGCATTGCAGCAACGCCGCCATGTGCTGACGGCCGTGGGCTGTGCCGCCTTGCTGGCCGCCTGCGGCGGCAGCGACGACAGCAGCACAACGCCTGTCACCGCACAGCCTGCCACGGCGACGCTGGCCGTTCTGGAGACCACGGACCTGCACTTCAATGTGCGCAGCTATGACTATTTCAAGCTGGCCGAAGACAAGACCTATGGCTTCGAGCGCACGGCCACGCTGATCCGTGCGGCCCGCAAGGAATTTGCCAACACGCTGCTGGTGGACAACGGCGACACCATCCAGGGTACGGCCCTGGCCGACTACGAGGCCGAGATCAAGCCCATCGCCTGCACGCAGCAGCTGTCCATGTACAAGGCCATGGGCGCGCTGAGCTTTGATGCCGGCACGCTGGGCAATCACGAATTCAATTACGGTCTGCCCTTTCTCAACCAGGTGCTGGGTGGCGGTCTGGATGTGGACGGTGTGGACGCCAGCCAGAAATGCGCGGGCAACGGCTATCCGGCCGTGCTGGCCAATGTCTACAGCAGCAAGACCAGGAAGCCGCTGGTTCAGCCCTATGCCGTGCTGGAGCGCACCATGGTGGCCAAGGGCAGCGATGGCAAGGAAGTCAATCTGCCCATCAAGATCGGCGTGATCGGCTTCACCACGCCGGGCATCATGAACTGGGACAAGCGCTATCTCGAAGGCAAGGTCTACACCGAGGGCGCGGTGGAGGCGGCGAGCAAATACGTGCCGGAGTTGCGTGCCAAGGGCGCCGATGTGGTGGTGGCGCTGCTGCATGGCGGTCTGGACGGCTCGGCCTACTCGGCCACCATGGAGAACCCCGGCCTGTATCTGTCCAAGGTGGCGGGCATCGATGCCATGGTCATGGGCCATCAGCACAGCGTGTTCCCCGATCTGTCGGCCAAGCCCGCCTACAGCCAGAGCGGCGTGGACAACCAGGCCGGCACCATCAACGGCGTGCCTGCGGTCATGGCCAGCTCCTGGGGCAAGGCGCTGGGCGTGATCCAGCTGCCGCTGCAATGGGACGGCAAGAAGTGGAGCGTGGCCAAGACTGGCAGCAAGAGCGAACTGCGCAACATCCAGAACAAGGATGCAGCAGGTGCCACGGTGTTTGTGGATGCCGATCCGGCCGTCGCGCCGCTGATCGAGGCACAGCATCAGGCGGCCATCAGCTATGTGAAGACGCCCATCGGCAGCACGGACTTCCGCATGAGCACGCTGTTTGCCGATGTGGGCGATCCCGGTGCGATCCAGATCGTCAACCAGGCCCAGCAGGCCTATGTGGCCAGCTACATCAAGGCCAATCTGCCCCAGTACGCCAGCCTGCCCGTGCTGTCGGTGAGTGCGCCGTTCAAGTCCGGCTTCCAGGGCGGTAAGGACTTCACCGATGTGGCTGCCGGCTCGCTCGCCATCTACAACGCGGCTGACCTGTATCTCTACCCCAACACCGTGTACGCAGTGAAGGTCAACGGCGCCGACATCAAGAGTTGGCTGGAGGCTGCCGCCAAGCGCTTCAACCAGATCGATGTGAACAAGACGACCGAGCAGCCCTTGATCAGCAGCTTCCCGGGCTACAACTTCGATATGTTCACCACGGCCGATGTGCAGTACGAGATCGATGTCACCCAGCCTCTGGGCAGCCGCATCAAGAACCTGAGCTATCTGGGCAAGCCCATGGATATGGCGCAGGAGTTCGTGATCGCCACCAACAACTACCGTGCCACCAGCGGTGCCAGCTTCATCCCCAAGCTCGACGGCTCGTCGGCCATCTGGGCATCGCCCGACGCGAACCGCGATGTGGTGATTGGGTATGTGCGCCAGAATCCGCAGATCACCAGAGCCGCCAATGGCGCTGCCAAGAGCTGGCGCTTTACCAAGGTGACGACGGCCGGCCCGGTGGTGTTCAGCTCCGGCAGCAATGCCTTGAGCGTGGCCCAGGCTGCGGGCCTGACGGGAGTGTCCGTACTGGCCGCGGATGACGGCCTGGGCAAGGGCATGAGCAAATATCAGCTCGATCTGTCCAAGTAGGCTGCGATACCGCAACAACTGCCGCCGTGGCTGCAAAAGCCACGGCGGCTTTTTTCTGGGACTGGCTATGATGCGAGAAATTTTTCAGGGATAGGGGAGAGGGTATGACGGCATATATCGCGCTGGCAGTGGTGGTGGTGATCGTGATCTGGGCAATTGCCCTCTACAACCGCTTGCGCACACACAAGAACCAGGTGGAGAACGCGTTTGCGCAGATCGATGTGCAGCTCAAGCGCCGCCATGACCTGATTCCCAATCTGGTGGAAGTCGCCCGCGGCTATATGCAGCACGAGGCCCAGACGCTGGAGGCCGTGATACGCGCGCGCGGCGAGGCTGTCAACGCTGCCGACAAGGCGCGCCAGTCGCCGGGCAAAGCGCAAGTCATGGGGGCGCTCATGGCGGCGGAGCAGGTGCTGGGTGGCCAGATGGGCCGTCTGATGGCGCTGGCCGAGGCCTATCCCACGCTCAAGGCCGATGCCCGCATGCAGCAGCTCAGCGAAGAGATCACCAGCACCGAGAACCGCATCGGCTTTGCACGTCAGTCCTACAACGACGAGGTGCTGGACTTCAACAACCAGGCTGGGCAGTTCCCGGACCTGATTGTGGCGCGGCTGGTGGGTTTTGTGCATCTGGACATGCTGGCTTCGACCCAGAGCGAGCAGGAGCGCGCCGTCCCTCAGGTCAGGTTCTGAGCGCATGCGTTTCTGGGAGCGACAGCGCGAAGCCAGGCGCAGCACGCGCTGGTTGCTGCTGGTGTTCGGCCTGTGCGTGCTGGCCGTGGTGGCATCGGTGCATCTGGGCCTGATGCTGGCCTGGTGGCTGGGCACTCTGGCATTCGGCGGCTGGGACTATCCCACGGGCTTTGCGGCGGTGAATATCGGCGTCACCTTGCTGCTGGTGCTGGGCGGCTGCTGGATAGAGCTGGACCAGCTGCGCCACGGCGGGCGCAAACTGGCACAGCGCGTGGGAGCGCGCGAGGCCAGACCCGGCAGCTCACTGGCCGAGCAGCAGTTGTGCAATATCGTCCATGAAATGTGCATCGCGGCGCACTGGCCTGCGCCCCAGGTCGCGGTGCTGGCGCGGACCGAGGCCATCAATGCCTTTGCGGCGGGCTGGGATGTGCAGGACGCCGTCATTGCCGTGACCCAGGGGGCGCTGGACCAGCTCAGCCGTGAGGAAATGCAGGGCCTGGTGGCGCATGAGCTGTCCCATCTGCGCGAGGGCGACACGCGGCTGAACATGCAGCTGGCCGGCATGGTCTACGGGCTGGAGCTGATTCACAACTTCGGCCAGAGCCTGCGCGAGCGCGACAGCATCCTTACGCAATGGTTCGGCCTCTTCATCCAGGCCGCGGGCTTTGTCGGCTGGCTCGGCGGCCAGTTGCTCAAGGCTGCCGTATCGCGCCAGCGCGAGTATCTGGCCGATGCGCGCGCCGTGCAGTGGACGCGCAGCAAGGACGGCCTGGGCGGCGTGCTGCGCAAGGTGCTCACGCAGCGTGAGCTGGCCGAGGAGCAGTACGGCAGCTGGGAGCAGGACACGCGCAGCCACCAGGGGCTGGACAAGCGCATCGTCCAGCACATGCTGCTGGCCGAAACACCCCATGCCAGCCGCCTCGAGGATTGGCTGGAATCCCACCCCACGGTGCCCGAGCGCATACGCCGCATTTACGGCCGCGATATGCGGCCGCTGCCCTTGCCGCTCAGCACCGTGCCGCAGGCAAGATAAGCTTTTTGGGCTCAGTCCCGATGTAGATAAGCGCGAGTAGCTATCAAATTGGAGGCAAATGGGCTCAGAACAGCTTGCGCTTGCCCGGCTGCAGCAGCACCACCAGCGCGCCCGCGCCTCCTTCGGCCGGGCGGGCCTGGACAAAGGCCAGAACCTCTTTTTTCTGGACCAGCCAGCGCTGCACCTTGCCCTTGAGCACGGGGGTGCGGCCCGGCGAGCCCAGGCCCTTGCCGTGCACGATGCGCACGCAGCGCACGCCCGTGCGGTGCGACAGCCGGATGAACTGGCCCAGCGCCTCGCGGGCTTCGTCGGAGCGCAGGCCGTGCAGGTCCAGCTGGCGCTGAATGCTCCAGTGGCCGCCACGCAGCTTGCGCGTCACGTCGAGACCGATACCGGGGCGGCGAAAGCTCAGCTGATCGTCCACGTCCAGCAGGGTGCTGACATCGAACTCGTCGCTCATGGCTTCGCGCAGCACATTCTGTTCGTCCAGCACCATCTGCAGCGGCAGCGGCGAGGGGGCCGGCTCCAGAAAGCTGACTTCGTTGCGCGAGCGCAGCGGCGTGACCTTGCCGACGCTGAACGCAAACAGATTGCGTTCGCGTTCGCGCGCTGCACGCGCTTCGGCCTGGGCGAGGGCCAGGGCTTCGGCCTGTTCGCGCAGCTGCTTGAGATGGCGGGAGATGCCGGCCAGATCCTGCAGCGAGCGGTGTCCGTGGCTCATAGCAGACCTTCCTCGGCCATGGAACAGGCAGCGCCCGGTCCGACGATGATGTGGTCGAGCACGCGCACATCGATCAAGGCCAGGGCGGCCTTGAGCGTGGCAGTCAGCGCGCAGTCGGCGCTGCTGGGCTGCACGCTGCCGCTGGGGTGGTTGTGCGCGAGGATCACCGCGCCGGCCTGATGGTGCAGGGCGCGCAGTACGACTTCACGAGGGTAGACGGAGGTTTGCGTCAAGGTACCGCGAAACATTTCTTCAAGAGCCAGCAAGCGGTTCTGACTGTCCAGAAACAGCACGGCAAACACCTCGTGCGGCCTGGCTGCCAGATGCAGCTGCAGATAGTGCTTGACGGCTTCAGGGGAGGAAAAGACTTCCCGCTCGCGCAGCTGCTGCGCCGTGGCACGGCGGGCCAGCTCCAGCACGGCCATCAGCTCGGCGCGCTTGGCCGGGCCCAGGCCCTTGACGGTTGCCAAAGCCTGGTAGTCGGCGGCCAGCAGTCCGGCCAGACCGCCTGTTCCCTGGCGATCACCGGGCAGCTCCAGCAGCTCCTGCGCCATCTGCAGCACCGTCTTGCCGGCCATGCCGGTGCGCAGAATGACGGCCAGCAGCTCGGCATCCGAGAGCGCAGCCGCACCCCGCTGCGCGAGCTTTTCGCGCGGCTGGGCATCCAGGGGCAGGTCTTTGATGGGCATGGGTGTCAGTGCTTGCTCACGCAAGGCGGGAAAGTCCAGGGCGGGCCGGCCATCTCAACGCAGGCTCGGAGAGGTTATAGGCTCGCTCTTACAATGCAGCCCAGTTTATCGGGACTTTCATGACCACAAGCGCAACCCCTTCGGATCTGCCCGTCGTGCAGGCAGGCTCTTTTCTCACGCTGCATTACCGCCTGGC
>Ga0268257_1000568_pt1 | contig 42072 bp, 36 predicted proteins | sample AgamicAtPrz_FD_200249 | JGI IMG/M metagenome (GOLD analysis project Ga0268257, IMG submission 200249) | Agave microbial communities from Guanajuato, Mexico - At.P.rz (v2) (version 3) | ecosystem: Host-associated > Plants > Phyllosphere > Phylloplane/Leaf | place: Guanajuato, Mexico | collected... | reverse complement strand
CGGCAGGCGGCCAGGACCGGCTGGATATCACGGCGCTGAGCATTACCGCGGCGAGCTTTGCCGTCAGTGTCAGCATTGCCGATGTCGGCGCCGATACGCTGGTCAGTTTCGGTGGGCCTGACTCCATTCGCCTGGTCGGGGTGGGGGATGCGACCAGCGTGACGGCTGCGGACTTTATCCTCGCGTCTTGAGGGAGGGTGATGTGTTTGGCGAGAGAGTTGTAGCGCCTATGCGATCGAGCGCCGCGCGGGCGGCGCTCGATCTCGAGAGCGCTGCAAGACTATCGTCTGGCACCAGCTCTCCCACACCCCCTCAAAAGTCATAGCTCACGCTGGTGTAGTAGAACGCCCCCTGCGCCCCTTCGGGGCTGGTGATCGAATATTTCGGCACGCCGTACAGCTGCGCGCCCTCGAGCTTGTCGGGGTGGCTGTCGAACAGGTTGATCGCCCCCACCGACAAGGTCAGCCCCAGCCCGAAACGGTAGGCCACGTCCAGGTCGGTCACCCACTGCGCACCGAAGGTCTGGTCCAGCGCCGGATTGGCGGCGTTGCGGTTCTGCCACTGGCCGTAGCGGCGCTGGGCCACGGTCACGTTCCAGCCCTGGTACTGCCAGTTGGCGCTCAGGGTCAGCTTGTCCTTGGGCGTGCCGTCCTCGATCAGCCCCTGGGTGTTGCGGCCGATGATCTGGTTGCCGGCAATGCCGCCGACATCGTCCAGCCCGGTGATGCGGGTGTTGGTGCGCGCATAGCCGCCGTTGAGGTCCAGCCGGCCCCAGGCGCCGAGGTCGAGCTGGTAATGCCCGGCCAGTTCGATGCCGTCGGTGCGGGTGTCGGCGATATTGCTGTAGAACGCCGCGCTCTGGATGTTGGCGTACGGCGTGCCGGCGAAGATCGGCCCGACCACCGAGGCCGGCAGCTGGTCGGACAGGGTGATGCGGTTATCGATGTCGATGCGATAGGCATCGATGGTCAGCGACGCGTTGGCCAGCGGACGCCACACCAGGCCGACCGAGAAGTTGGTCGACTCCTCGGGCTTGAGCGCCTTGCCGCCCAGCAGCCGCGCCTCGGGGCTGTCGGCGCGCAGGGTGCGCTGTTGCACCTCGACCCAGTTGCCGCTGCCCGGCGGCTGCTCGACCACCTGCACGCTGAACGACGACAGCCCCGACTGCACCAGCGATGGCGCGCGGTAGCCGGTGCTGGCGCTGGCCCGGGCGGCGATCTCGGGGGTGAAGTCGTAGCGCAGCGACAGCTTGCCGTTGGTGGTGTCGCCGAAGTCGGAATAATGCTCGCTGCGCAGGGCGAAGCCGGCCTGGAACTGCTCGGTGATCTGCCCTTCGAGGTCGAAGTAGGCGCCGATCACCCGGCGGTCCAGGGAGGCGGCGTCGACCTGGGTGATACCCGAATAGTAGCCGGGGATGCGCCGCCCGGTCAGCGGGTCGACGGTGTTGAACAGCGGCCCGTTCTGCCAGCCCTGGGCATCGCCGGCGCTGAGTTGGTAGTTTTCCTCGCGCCAGGCCAGGCCGGCGGACACCGTCAGTGGCTTGAACAGCAGGTCGGTGGCGAAGTCGCGGCTCCAGTCCAGGGTCAGGTTGGTCTGGTCGGCCTCGCGCCGGCCGGTGTAGATCGTGGAGGCGCTGGCCGTGCCCCAGCTGGGGTTGATGGCATCGCGGTCGGTGGAGTCGACGCGGTTGTTGCCATGGTTCAGGGCCAGGTCGAAGTGCCCGAGGGTCTCGTCCTCGTAGCGCAGGCCGCCGGTGACGGCATGGTCCTCCAGGCCGTAGCGGGTGATCGGCAGGCGCCCGTCCGGGTAGCGCGCCAGAGCCACGCTGCCATAGTTGTTGCGCAGGGTGGTGGGCGGGTCGAAGAAGTTCTCGGCGTCGGTGTTCTTGTGCGCGTAGGTGGCCAGGCCGTAGGCACTCAGGCCGTCGCCCAGGCCCATTTCGGCATTGGCGGTGAAGTTGTACTGGTCCGAGACATTGCCCGAGCCCCAGCGCCAGTTGCGGTAGCGGTTGTTCTGCTCGCGCGGGGTCGCGGTGCTGGTGGAGCCGGGATAGAAAATCCGGTTGTCGTCGCGGGTGTCGCTGGCCGGGTCCTGGCTGCCGGCATCGAAGGCCAGGGTGAGGAAACCGTCATTGGGCAGGGCGAAGCCTTTCCAGCCGCTGAGCTTGCGCTGCAGGCCGTCGCCCTTGTCGTAGCCGCCGAAGCGGTAGCCGAGGTTGCCGCCTTGGTCGCGCTCCTTGAGCACGATGTTGATCACCCCGGCGATGGCGTCCGAACCGTACTGGGCGGCGGCGCCGTCGCGCAGGATCTCCACCCGCTCGACTGCCACCAGCGGAATCAGGCTCAGGTCCACCGCCGCCGCGCCACGGCCGTTGGCCAGGCCCTGGCGGGTGACGTTGGCGCTGGTGTGGCGGCGCTTGCCGTTGACCAGCACCAGCACCTGGTCGGAGGCCAGGCCGCGCAGCGAGGCGCCCTGGGCGATGGAACCGGCGAAGGCGCCTTGTGGTGATTGCGGGTAGTTGAACGAGGGCGACAGGGCGGTGAGGGCGCCGGACAGGTCGCGGGCGCCGGTTTCCTGGAGTTTTTCGCCACTGAGCACGTCCACCGGGGCGGCGCTTTGCAGGGCGGTGAGGTCGCTGCGGTGGGTGCCGACCACGACCACGGTGTCGAGGCGGTCGGTGGATTCGGCGGCCAGTGCGGGCACGGCGAGGCTGCCGATGGCCAGGCTCAGGGCCAAGGGAGTGTGGTGGGGCATGGGGATGTCCTTTTGAAGGGCAATGGGGCCTCTGCGAGGCCCTTTCGCGGCACAAGGCCGCTCCTACAGGGACCGCGCAAACCCTGTAGGAGCGGCCTTGTGCCGCGAAAGGGCTGCGCAGCAGCCCCAGGGGGCAGAAAAATCAGAACCGGCTGGTAACGCTCATCCCCACGGTGCGCGGATCGCCGTAGGTGATCACGTACTGCCCGGCGCCGCCGTTGGGCCGGCCATGCACCTGGTAGCGGCGGTCGGTGAGATTGTTGACGAAGCCGGTGACGCTGAGCTTGTCGTCGGCGCTGAACCAGCTCAGGCGCGCATTGGCCAGGGTGTAGTGCGGCTGGCTGAGGGTTTGGTCGGCGCTGCTCTGGCGGTCGGCGAGGAAGTACTCCTTGTCGCGGAAACTCACGTCGCCCCCGGCCACCACGCGCCCGGGCACGTCCAGTGGCAGCGTGTAGTCGGCGCCCAGCGACACCACGTTGCGCGGCGAACGTACGAAGCTGTTGCCGCTGTAGTCGCCGGTCACCGCGCCGGTGGTGGGGTTGGTGTTCTTGAAGTCGGTGTACTCGGTGTCGAGGAACGACACCGCCGCGCGCAGGTGCAAGCGTTCGGTGGGCTGGCCCTCGATCTCAAGTTCCGCGCCCTTGACCTTGCCCTTGGCGCCGTTGGTCAGGGCGGTGGTGAGCACGCCGCTGTTGACCGTCAGCAGGTTCACTTGGATGTCCGAATAGTCGTAGTAGAAGACGTTGGCGTTGACCGTCAGGCGCCGGTCGAACCACTCGGACTTCAGCCCCAGCTCGTAGGCGTCCAGCTCCTCCGGATCGACCGTGGTCAGCTGCGCCAGGCTGGTGGAAAGCCCCGTGTTGAAACCGCCGGAGCGGAAGCCATGGGCATAGCGGAAGAACACCCGCAGGTTGTCGTTGATGCGGTATTCCGGGGTCAGGTCGTAGGTCCAGGCTTCCCAGGTCTTGTCTTGCTGGCGGTTGCCGTTGCTGCCGGCGCCGGCGATGGGGATCAGCGGGCCGTTGGCGCTGGCGCGGGTCAGCTGCACCAGGTCCAGGTCGATGTCCTTTTTCTCCTGGGTCCAGCGCAGGCCACCGGTTACGCTGAAGTCGTCGGTGAAGTCATAGGTGACGTTGCCGAACAGCGCGTAGCTGTCGGTGCGGTGGTCGAAGCCCAGGTCGCGAAACGCCGTGGTGCCGACCTGGTTGGAGCCGCTGCCGTTGGGTGTCGGGCCCGGGGTGACGATGCGCTGCGAGGCGCTGTCGAGGTCTTCGTGGAAGTAGTGGGCGCCCAGCAGCCAGTGCAGCGCACGGTCTTCCGGCGAGGCCAGGCGCAGTTCCTGGGACCACTGGCGGTAGCTGTTGTCGGTGATCGAGGCGCCATTGACCTCGTAGGGGGTGTAGTCGGCGTCGGTGGTGGAGCGATTGCGGATGTAGTCGTAGGCGCTGATCGAGGTCAGGGTGTAGTCGCCCAGGTACCAGTTAAAGGTTAATGAGGCGCCATCGTGGTCGAGGCGGTAGTCCTCGTTGACGTTGAGCGAGATGTCACGGCCATTGGGGCGCTGGTAGCCGACGTTGTAGTAGCGGCCCACCGGCAGCGAGCCGTTGCTGCCGTCGCCCTTGAACTGGCGGCTGTGGATCTTCAGCAGGGCGTCCAGGTCCGGGTTGAGCTGGGCCAGGAACTGCAGGCGCACGGCCTTCTTGTTGACGTCACCGTAGCTGTTGCCGTCGAAGTCGTTGTGCTGGAAGCCGTCGCGTTCCTCGGAGTACAGCGACACCCGGCCGGCCAGTTTGTCGTCCACCAGGGTGCCGCCCAGGGCGCCGTTGAGGATGCGTTCGTTCTTGCTACCGAAGCCGACCGTGCCATAGCCGTCGGTGTCGAAGGTCGGTTTCTTCGAGATCACGTTGACCGCGCCGGCGGTGGTGTTCTTGCCGTACAGGGTGCCTTGCGGGCCGCGCAGGATCTCGATGCGCTCCAGGTCGAACAGCGGCCCACCGCCGGCGATGGGCGCGTTGAGGTAGACGTCGTCGGCGTAGATGCCCACCGGATAGACCGTCGCCGCGCCGGTGTCGCCGGTGCCCAGGCCACGGATGTACCAGCGCGGGCGGCCGTCGCCATCGGGGTTCTTGGCCGAGGCGTTGGGCACGAAGGTGGTGATGTCACCCATCGAGCGCACGCCGTCGGCGACCAGTTGCGTGCCCTTGATCGCCGACACGGCCACCGGCACTTCCTGCAGGGTCTGTTCGCGGTGCTGGGCGGTGACGGTGACGGTCTCAAGGGCCGGCTCGGTCTTGTTGTCGTCGGCGGCGAAGGTGTGGCTGGCGGTGCTGCCCAGCAGCAGCGCGAGGCTGATCTGGCGGGCTAGTGGATGGCGCTGGTGCATGTGGAATCTCCCCGAGTGAAAGCGTTGTTGGGGAGGACAGAGCAGGGACTGTGCCAGGCTCATAACACACTGTTTTTATTGATATTTATTAGTTGTTGAGGCGATCGATGTGGATGGCGCAGCAGCGGGGTGTTTGGAGGGTGTTGCTGGGGCAGCAGGGCTGCCCCAATGCCCTTGCAGGTTCAGACAGCCAATCGCGATGTGGAGCCGATCACCTGCTCCAGCACGCTCGAATCGATCCACTCGCGCACATCGATGCGCCGCGGGATGAACCCCCAGCGATGAAGGAATTCGCTGAAGTCCTGCAACGCCGCGATGGAGCGGCCATCCAGCGCCGTGCGCAGGCGCCGGTGGGCATCCTCGCCATAGGCCGCCGCCACCCAGTACTCGCTGGTGTTCAGCTCGCGGGCGAGAAAGCGCCGGGTGTCCTCGGGGTTGGCCCAGGCCCATTGCTCGGTGCGCAGCACGGTATCGACCAGGGTGCGGCTGGCCTCGAAATGCTCGTGCAGCAGGTGGGTGTCCACCGTCAGCGTGCGCGGCGTGCCGTTGTTGCTGCGGATCAGCGGGTCGGGGTGGCTGCCGGTGTCGACCACCACCCGCAGGCCGAACTCGTGGGCCAGCTGCACCGCGTGGGCGCCCTTGAGGAAGATCGCGTCGATGTCGCCGCGCAGCAGGCCGATCAGCTCGTTGTTGCGCCGACTCACGCGGCGGGTGTCCAGTGCCACCTCCGAACCGTACAGATGCTGCTTGGGCTCATCGCTGTAGGTGCCGCCGTAGGGGTAGTCGACCAGCTCGACGTCGGCCACGTTCAGGCCTTCGAGCTTGAGCGCGTTCTCCAGGCCGCGCAGGGCCTGGGCGCGGGTGAAATCGATCTGCACGTTGGCCCACTTGGGCAGGCCGAAGCGGCGGTTCTTCAGGTCGCGGATGCCGCGCACGCCGCTCTCTTCGGTGGTGAGGATCAGCTGTACTTCGTCGATCCAGCTCAGCCCCAGCACCCGGGTCTCGACGCCGCTGGCGTAGGCCCAGATCGCCGGGATGCTGCCGCCGTGGCGTACCGAGTTCTGCAGGTGGTGGTCGTAGTGGGCCTCGCGCACCTCGCGCTCGCTGGACTCGCGCAGCGACTGGATGCGCGTGCCGAACGGCGCGAAGGCCTGGGCCAGGCGCCCGGACTGCACGGCGATGCCAAGGCCGGTGGGTACCGGGCTGTGGGTGTACCAGAGGGTTTCCAGGGGCTTGCTCATAAGGCGACGGGTTTCCTGTCCATGGCAGAAGGGGCGGCGAGCAGCGCGTCCAGCGGCTGCCGGTCGATCCAGTCGCGCACCGCGAAACTGGCCGGGATGAAGCGCCAGCGCGCGAGGAACTGCACGAAGTCCTGCAGCGCGTCGATGGCCTGCTCGTCCAGGGCGGTGCGCAGGCGCAGGTGGGCGTCGTTGCCATAGGCCACGCCGACCCAGTATTCGCTGCTGTTGGTTTCGCGGGCCAGGTAGCGGCGGGTCTCGTCCGGGTGCTGCTGCGCCCAGTGCTCGGCGCGCAGCACGCTGGCCAGCAGGGTGCGGGCCACCTCCGGGTGCCGTTCGAGCAGATGGCTGTCCACGGCCAGCGTGCGCGGCGTGCCGTTGTTGCTGCGGATCAGCGGGTCGGGATGGCTGCCGGTGTCGATCACGGTGCGCAGGCCGAAGGCGTGGGCCAGTTGCACGGCGCTGGCGCCCTTGAGGAAGATCGCATCCACCTCGCCACGCAGCAGGCCGGCCAGCTCCAGGTTGCGGCCCTCACCCTGGTCGGTGGACACCGGCGTGCCGGCGACATTGCGCACCGGACGGTCGCTGAAGGTGCCGTGGTAGCGGTAGTTGACCAGTTGCAGGTCGCCCACCTGCAGGCCATGCAGCTTCAGGGCGTTTTCCAGGCCGCGCAGGGCCTGGGCGCGGGTGAAGTCGATCTGCGCCGCGTTCCAGTCGGGCAGGCCGAAGCGCCGGCCCTTGAGGTCCTGCACGCTGTGGATGGCGCTGTCCGGGCGGGTCAGGATCAGCTGCGCCTCGTCGGCCCAGGACAGGCCGATCACGCGGGTCTCGCGGCCCTGGGCGCGGGCCCAGATCGCCGGGATGCTGCCACCGTGGCGCACCGAGTTGCGCAGCGTGTGGTCGAAGTGCGATTCGCGCACGGCCTGCTCGTCGGCTTCGCGCAGCGACTGCACGCGGGTGCCCAGGGCCGCCAGGTCCTGCTGCAGCCAGCCTTGCTGCACGGCGATGCCCAGGCCGGTGGGCACCGGACAGCGGGTGTACCAGAGGGTGTCGAGGGGGTGGCTCATGGTCGTTCTCCTCAGGCGCTGGCCTTCAGCGGCGTGGTAGCGGCGTGCTGCACCAGCGGCAGGACTTCCTGGCCGATGCGCAGGGCCTCTTCCAGGTGCGGGTTGGCCGCCAGGATGAAGGTCGAGAAGCCGGCGTCGCGGTATTCGGCCAGGCGCTCGGCGATGTTCTGGTGGCTGCCCACCAGGCCCACGGTCGGGCCGGGCTTGGCCTTGGCGAAGCCGGCCCACAGGTTGCGCGCCAGCTTCAGTTCGTCGAAGTCCTGCAGGTGCTGGTGATAGGCCGCCTGGCGGGCGCCGCCGACCGAGTCGGAGCCTGTGACGAAGCCCTTGGCGATGGCGCTGCTCTTGCCTTCGAGGCGTTCGAACTGCTGGCGCAGCTCGCGCCAGGCCTGCTCTTCGGTTTCGCGGGCGAACAGGTCGACGCGCAGGCCGAAGCGCACCGTGCGGCCCTGCTTGTCGGCCAGTTCGCGCACCCGCTCGATGTGCGGCTTGAGCTTGTCGATCGGCTCGGCCCAGTTCAGGTAGACGTCGGCGTGGCGGGCGGCGACCTCCAGCGCGGCGTCGGAAAAGCCGGAGAAGTACACCCCGGGCTTGCGCTCGTGGGCCAGGCCCGGCGGCAGGCTGCCGTGCTCCAGGCGGTAGATGTCGCCTTCGTAGGAGAAGCTGTCGTTGGCCCACAGGCCCTGGATCACGTCGAGGAATTCGCCGGTGCGCTTGTAGCGCAGGTCGTGTTCGAGGAAGTCGCCGTTGGCGCGCTGGCTGGCCGGGTTGCCGCCGGTGATGATGTTCCAGTCCAGCCGCCCGCCGCTGAGGTTCTGCAGGATCGCCGCCTGCTGCGCGGCGTAGGCGGGCAGGGTCCAGGTGGCCTGGAAGGCGATCAGGAAGCGGATGCGCCGGGTCTCGCGGGCCAGCGCCGCGGCGGCGATCCACGGCTCGGGGCCGGTGGGCAGCAGGGCGCCTTCGAAACCGGCCAGCTCGGCGGCCTTGGCCACCTGGGCGATGTAGTCGATGTAGGTGAAGCCGTCGGCCTCGCCGCCGGGCAGGCGGCCGGGGGCGATGTGGCCCGGGCGGTGCTGCGGGTTGCCACGGGTGTGACGGTCGGTGGACAACTGCGGTCCGTCGGTGCCCAGGGGCAGGCGCCAGAAGAATTCGGTGGTCATGGGGGCTCCTGAAGGGGAGGTGGTCGATGGGGAGGGTGGTGCAACGGCTGTGCCATGGCACTGCAGGGCCGCAACGGCGTGGGGTGGCGAGGCTGGGGTGCTGCTGTGGCAGCAGTCGGACAGCAGCCATTGCCCGGTGAGCAGCAAGGGAAGCAATGCCCTGTAGGAGCGGCCTTGTGTCGCGAAAGGGCTGCGCAGCAGCCCCGGCGATCTGTGCTTCACTCTGAAATCCTGGGGCTGCTGCGCAGCCCTTTCGCGACACAAGGCCGCTCCTACACGGGTTGCGTGGTTCCGCTAACCTGCTCCCCGGCACTGCGCAGATACGTCGCGTACAACCCGGCATACACCCCGCCGGCCTCGACCAGCGCGGTATGCCGCCCCAGTTCCACCACCTGCCCACGGCGCACCACGGCGATCCGGTCGGCGTCGCGGATGGTCGCCAGGCGGTGGGCGATGATGATCGCCGTGCGCCCTTGGCACAGCCGGCGCAATGCCTGCTGGATGCGCCGCTCGGTGTGCACGTCGACCGCCGAGGTCGCTTCGTCGAGCACCAGCACCGCAGGGTCGGCCAGGTAGGCGCGCACCAGGCACACCAGCTGGCGCTGGCCGTGGCTCAGGTGGCTGCCCAGCGGGCCGACCTCGGTGTGGTAGCCCAGCGGCAGGCGCTCCAGCACCTCGTCGGCGCCCAGCTCGCGGGCGGCGGCGATCAGCTGGGCATCGTCGGCGTCGGGCCGGGCCAGGCGCAGGTTGTCAAGGAGGCTCCCGCTGAACAGCACGTTGTCCTGCAGCACCACGCCGACATTGCGCCGCAGGTCGTGCTGGGCCAGTTCGCGCAGGTCGATGCCGTCGAGCTTCACCGCGCCGTGGCGCACGTCGTAGAAGCGCGTGAGCAACTGCACCAGGGTGCTCTTGCCATGCCCCGAGGGGCCGACGATGGCCAGCACTTCGCCCGCCGGGATCTGCAGGTCGAGCCCGTCGATCACCGGGCGGGCGCTGGCGTTGTAGGCGAAGCCGACCTGCGCGAAGTCCACCTGGCCACGGGCCCGGCCCAGCGCCCGAGGCTGTTTGGGGTCGAGCACCTGGGCGCGGGTGTCGAGCAGCAGGAAGATGCGCTGCGCCGAGGCGCTGCCGGTGGCGTAGCGCTCGAACAGGTCCGACAGCTCCTGCAGAGGGCCGAGGAACAGGAACACGTAGAACAGGCTCTCGGCCACCTGGCCAACGCTCACCCGGCCTTCGGCCAGGCCGAAGGCGCCCACCAGCAACAGCACGGCCATGCCCGCCGTGCCCAGCAGCGCGGTGAACGGCGCGAACCAGCCGGTGCGCAGGCTGCCGTGGATCAGCGCCTGGTTGAAGGCCTCCAGCAGCTGCCGGTAGCGCCGCTGGTTGCTGGCCTCGCGCCCGCACTGCTGGATCAGGCGCACGCCGCTGACGCTTTCGACCAGGTGCGCGGTGAAGCGGCTGCGCTGCTCGGCGACCTTGGCCCAGTTGCGCTGCGACACCCGCTTGAAGCGCCAGGTGGCCAGCGCCAGCAGCGGCACGGTGGCCGCCAGGCTGTAGAAGAAGCTCGGCTCGATGCGCCACAGCATCACCCCGGCCAGGCCGCAGCGCAGCAGGGCGCCCAGCAGCTCCGGCGGGCCTTGTACCAGCAACGGCTCCAGCGCGTCGACGTCGCGGTCGGCGCGGGCGATGATGCGCCCGGCGCGGGTCTGGTCGAAGTAGCTCACCGACAGCGCCTGGACATGGGCGAACACCTGCACGCGCAGGGCGTTGAGCACGCCGATGGCGGCGCCGCCGGCAATGAACTGCGAGAAGCCTGCCAGCAGGAAGCGGCCCAGCCAGCTGGCCGCCAGGCCCAGGCCGAGCCACAGCACCAGGCGCTCGTCCAGCAACCAGTGGCCGGCGTCCTGGATCAGCCCGCGGTCGAGCAGCTCGCGGACGAACCACGGCCGCAGGAACACGGTGAACACCAGCAGCAGTTCCAGGCCGATCACGCTCAGGATCGCCCCACGGATCGGCCGCAGCAGCGGCAGCAGGCGGCCCAGCATGCCGCGGTCGAGGGCCTGGCGGGCCAGGCGCTGTTCGATGTCGATATCGCTTTCAGCCATGCTCGATCCCCAGCAGGTCGCGGTAGTGGACGTTGTTTGCCGTCAGCTCGGCGTGGCTGCCGCTGGCGCTGATACGGCCGCCGTCGAGCAGCAGCACGCGGTCGGCCAGCAGCAGGGTGGACAGGCGGCTGGTGATCAGCAGCAGGCTCGGCGCGTGGCCGGTCTGGTTGCGTTGACGGCGCAGGTTGTCGAGCACGCGGCGCTCGCTCTGGGCGTCCAGGGCGCTGGTGGCGTCGTCCAGGCACAGGATGTCGGGCGCGCCGAGCAGGGCGCGGGCCAGGCACAGGCGCTGGCGCTGGCCGCCGGACAGGGTCACGCCACGGTCGCCCAGCGGTGTGTCCAGGCCGTGGGGCAGGCGCTCCAGCACATCCTCGGCGGCGGCCTGGCGCAGGGCCTCGCGCAGCTCGCTGTCGGTGGCGTCGGGCGCGGCCAGGCGCAGGTTGGCGGCGAGCGAGTCGGAAAACAGGAAGCTTTCCTGCGCCAGCACCTGCACCCGGCGACGCAAGGCCGCCAGGTCGAGGTCGCGCAGATCGTGCCAGCCATGGGTGTCGCTGCCGACCCGCACGCTGCCGCCGTCTACCTCGGCCAGGCGCGGCAGCAGGCTGGCCAGCAGGCTCTTGCCGCTACCGGTGGCGCCGACCAGCGCCACCACCTCGCCGGGGCGCAGCTGCAGCGAGCAGCCGTGCAGCAGGTCGCGGCCGGCCTGCGGCGCGGCCACGCGCACCTGCTCCAGCTTCAGGCCCAGCGGCCCCGCTGGCAGCGTGCCCTGGCCGCTGCGGATGGCAGGACGTTCGTCGAGCAGTTGCCAGATGCGCTCGGCGCTGGCGCGGGCGTCGGCGAAGGTCTGCATGACCCGGCCGATGCCTTCGATGCGAAACACCAGGGTGGTGCCTACCAGCAGCGAGGTCACCAGCTCGCCGATGCCCAGGCGCCCGGCGGCTACCTGGTGGGCGCCGTAGACCAGGATCCACACATGGCCGAGGGCGACCACCGCCTGCGGCAGGGGAATGCGCGAGCTGGCATAGGCCAGCGCCGTGCGGGCATGGCCGCTGAACAGCGTCACCTGTTCGGTGAAGCGGGCGATGCGCCGGTCCTCGAGGCCGAACGCCTTGATCACCCGCACACCGCCGATGCCTTCGGCCAGGTCCTGGCTGACCTGGTCGTAGGCCGTGGCCACGGCCCGGTCGAGGCTGACCAGGCGTTCGGTCTGGCGCACGAACAGCCACAGTCCGCCGCCGGTCAGCAGCAGCGGCACCAGGCCAAGCAGCGGGTCGTACCAGGCCAGCAGGCCGACCGCCGCCAGCAGCACCAGAGGGGTCTCGACGATCTGCCGCCAGAAGGTGATCAGCGCATCGCGCACCTTGTCGGCGTCGCGGGTGGTGCGGGTCACCAATTCGCCCATGCCATGCTGCCAGTGGTAGCCCAGGTGCAGGGCCTGGACCTGTTCGAGAATGCGTTCGCGCAGGCGCGTCAGCAGGGCTTGGCTGAGCACCAGCGACAGCACTGCGGCGGCGTACTGCAGCAGGCCGCGGGCCAGGGCGATGGCCAGCAGGGTCCACAGCCAGTGCCAGCCCAGGCTGGCGTCGAGGCTGCCGTCGGCCAGGCGGGTCACGGCGCGGCCGGCGCCGACATCATCGACCGCGTGGCCGATCAGCCATTGCTGCCAGGCCAGGCCCAGGTTGCCGGCGATGTACAGGGTGGCGACCAGGGTGAAGCGCCAGGGCATCTCGCGGTAGATCGCCAGGGCGCGCAGGAGGGGGTGTCTGGAGGTCATGCAGGGCTCGGGTCTGGTGGTGGGGCGGGCCTCATCGCGGGGCAAGCCCGCTCCCACGCCAGCTGTGTCGTGGCAGGTCTGGCGTGGGAGCGGGCTTGCCCCGCGATGGCGTCAGCGACGTGTAGCGCCTTGCGCTTCCTTGGCATTGAGCACCGCCGTGTACTCCCCCGGGTCCACCCCGTTGAGGTAGTAGTTGCCTACGTTGTGCAGGCGCCAGCGGATCGGGTCGTGGGTGGTGTGCACGCGGGCGTCGCGCCAGAAACGGTCCAGGTTCCACTTGCTCAGCGAGGCGCTGGCCCCCAGCAGCGAGAACAGGTCGCTGGCGATCTTCAGCGCCGCGCCGTCGGCATGCGCCCGGGCGGTGGCCACCGAGAGGATCAGCTCATCCTCCAGCGCCTTGTCCGCCGGGTCGCGTTCATGGGCGTCGAACACCCGCGCCGCCTCGCGCAGCACCGACTCGGCGCCGCGCAGGGCCACGGCGTACTCGCCGACCTGGCGGATGATGTGCGGCTCGTCGCTGGCCCGCTCGACGCCGCTCTCGACCCAGGCCCGGGCGTGCTCGCGCAGGTAATTCACTGCCGCCTGCAGGGCACCGGCGGCGATGCCGCTGTCGATGGCGGCGTGAAGGATCTGCGGGAAGGTCAGGCCGGTGCGCTTCATCGGCCCACTACGGAAGGTGACGAAGCGCTCGTCGAGGACGATCTCGTCGAACTTCACCGTGCCGCTCACCGAATGCTGCTGGCCGAAGGCGTCCCAGTCATCGACCAGGGTCAGGCCGGGGGTGTCGCGGTGCAGCAGCACGCCGGCGCCACCGTCCTCGCTGGCGGCGGTCAGCGAGATCCACTCGGCCAGGTAGGCGCCGGTCGAGTAGAACTTGCTGCCATTGAGCACCAGCTTGCCGTCGGCGCGGCGTTCGACGCGGGTCTTGAGGGCGAACTTGTTCTTGCCGCCGACCTCGGCCAGGGCATTGCCCAGGCGCTTGCCGGCCAGCACATCGGCCAGCACGCGGTCGCGGACCTCGTCGGGGTAGCCGCCGAGCACGCCGCGCAGCATCACGTTGTGGATCTGCAGCAGCTGGCCGACGCCGCCGTCGGCGCTGGAGACCAGGCGAACGGTCTCGACGATGGTCGCGACCGAGGCGCCGAGGCCGCCGAACTGCGTGGGCACGCCGATGGCGGTGAGGCCGCTGCTCGACAGCAGCTCGGCCTGGCGGCGGGGCAGTGGCCGGTTGTTGCCTGGGTCGGCGGCGAGGGCGGCGATTTCGCTGGCGACCTGGCGGGCGATGTCGATGGCTTCGGCTTCATGGGTGATGCGCCGGGCTGGCGGGTGTTCGATGGTGGTCATGGGTTACCTCGGTGGCGGTGTATGGCCCATCGCGGGTCGGTGTGGGAGCGGGCTTGCCCCGCGATGCCTGCGAACACCAGAGCAACTTCTTTGCCACAGCCCTGAAGTCCATGGAGTACAGGGCTTTCAGCGCACCCTTGCTGCTCCAGCAACACCCCTGGTCGCGGTTTCTGCTGATCTGGCAACACCTGCGCCGCAATTCTGCATCCTGGTCAGCAATCACCACCCTGGCCATCATCGAAAATCCCCTTTTTCCGGGCATCCCAGCCCTTGGCACGGCCGCTGCAAGGGTCCTTGCACGACGTCCAAGGAGCCCCCCCATGACCCTCCCTCAAGCCACCCCCAAGCCTGAAACCCTGGAGCGCCTCTGGTTCACCCGCTGCCCGGTGCCCACCGCCTCGGGCATCGCCTACAAGCTCGGCTGGCTGCAAGACGAGTTCGCCGCCGACGGCCTGCCCATCGATACCCTGCAGGAGGCCCGCCAGCTCGGCCATCACCACTACGATCACCAGCTTCCCGGCCTGTTCCGCGAGGGCGGCAACCTGCCGGCCCTGGCGGCCCGCGCCACCGGTGCGCCGACACGGCTGATAGGCCTGACCTGGATCGAGGAGTGGCAGACCATCCTGGTCCGCCCAGACAGCAACATCCGCCGCCCTGAAGACCTGCGCGGCAAGCGCCTGGCCCTGCCGGCCTGGGGCGCCGACCGCCCCGGCAGCATCGCCCGGGCCATGAGCCTGCACGGCTACAAAGGCGCGCTGGCCTCGGCCGGCCTGGGCTTCGATGACGTGCACCTGGTGGAGGTGGCGCTGCACGACCCACTCGACGCCGGCTCCCCGCAATTGGGCCTGCAACGATTGTGGTCGGGCCTGGATCCGCTGGCGCGCGGCGAGGTCGACGCGGTGTACGTCAAGGGCGCCGCCGCCGCCGATGCCGCCCGCCGCCTGGGCCTGGTGGTGGGCATCGACCTCGATGCCCTGCCTGACCCGCGCCATCGCATCAACAACGGCACGCCACGGCCGATCACCGTGCACCAGCGCCTGCTCGACGAGCACTTCGACCTGGTGACGCGCTTCCTCGCCCAGACCCTGCGCGCCGCCGACTGGGCCGCCGGCAACCGCGACGCGCTCAACGCCATCCTCGAGGACGAGACCCGCGCTTGCAGCCAGGGCGTGGCCGACGCCTATCGCGGCGACTTCCACACCACCCTGGCGCCGGACCTGTCGCCCCAGCGCCTGGCCTTCCTCGACATCCAGAAGACCTTCCTCAACCTGCACGGCTTCCTGGAACGCGACTTCGACCTCGCCGACTGGGTCGACCACCGTCCCCTGCAAGCCGCCCACGACCTGCTGGCCCAGCGCCGCGCCTGATACCGGAGAACGAGCATGACCGTACTGATCAACGAACGCCCCCTCACCGCCGAGCTGCAAGCCTTCACCGACCAGGTGCTGGCCGAGGCCGAAGCGGCCTTCAGCGTGTTTCGCGAAACCCGCACCATCACCGCCAACGGCACCGTCGGCTTCATCGAGCGAGTGCCCGGGGAGGAACTGCTGGTGTCGGTGAACTACGGCGGCCCGTGGAACCACCGCAAGCCGCTGGAGGCGACGGTCAGCGACTTCGCCGGCAATGTCATCCTCGGCAAGGGCAAGGGGGGACTGGGCCGCTACACCAAGCTGTTCCAGACCCACGCCGACATCACCACCGTGTCCCACGTGCACAGCCCCTACCTCGGCGCCTGGGCCCAGACCCACCGCAGCCTGCCGTTCCACTATGTGCCGGTGCAGCGCTACCAGCTGGCCCGCGAGCTGCCGGTGTACATCGACCGCCGCCAGGCCGAGGTGGATTTCATCCTCGAGCAGATCGCCGCCAACCCGTTCAACCTGGCCATTCTCGAAGCCAACGGCGGCGCCACCGTGTGGGGCAAGCAGGGCCTGCGCGCCACCGCCGAATTCATCCTGCTGCTGGAGGAGGGCGCGCAGATCCAGCTGCTCGCCGACGCCCTCGGCGGCTCGCGCCCCTATGGCCCGGGCGTGCTCACCCAGCAGTGGAAGATGAGCGGCCTGTACGAGCGCGCCAGCGAACTGGGCCTGGTGCCCGGCATCGACCGCCGCAACTGATTCCCCACCTTTCGCGCAGGGAGCACGCCCATGGCGGTCAAGATCCTCTGGGGTGTGCTCCCCGTCCTGCCGTGTCATTCTTTATCAGCCTGCCCCAGGCTCCCCACATACTCATCCAGATTGTCCAGGTCGACCTCATCGAACTGACCGGCGTTCAGTTGCATGATGCCGATACTGGCAGCGGTACGCAGGGCCTCGAGGCGCGCCTGCTCCTGAGTTTCGTGATCGATGAGCATGCGCTGGCCCGCACGCACCACCTTGCTGAGGTTCTGGTAGCTACCCGTTTGTACAAGCTCTTCGATGGTCTGCTCCATGGGGCCAGGGACAATCGCATTGTGAGTGGCCATGCTGTGCTCCAGGTAATGAAGGGATATGGCGATCTATGCCATATCCCTGCCTCAAACGCCAAAGGTGACGGCAGGACAACCGACCATGGCATCCTGCAGGCCGCATGCACTGGGCGTTGACGCTAGCACTGTAGGAGCCTTGTGCCGCGATAGGGACGCGCAGCGGCCCCGGGAGCTGCGCACTGATCTAGATTGTCGGGGGCTGCTCTGCAGCCCTTTCGCGGCACAAGGCCGCTCCTACAGGGGACAGTGCTCAGCCTTTTAGCCAGAGATTCTCGAAGCGCCATGCACTTAACAGCGAGCGCTCTGGCTGCGCGCCGCCGAGGTCAGGCCAGGCCCGGACGAGTGAGCGGGGCGCGTTGGTCACGGAAATGCGGCAGGATGTGTTCGCCGAGGCGGTAGGCCTCCTCCAGGTGCGGGTAGCCGGCTAGGAAGAACAGGTCGATGCCGATGGCATGGTATTCGCGGATCCGCGCCACCACGTTGGCGTGGCTGCCGACCAGGGCGCAGCCCGGCGGGATGCCGATGTAGCCGAAACCGGTCCACACGTTGGGGTGGATGAAGAAGTCGTCGAAGGCCCGCGTATCGTCATGGTCGGCGTATTCGTGCTCGTAGCTCAGCTTGCGCGCGGTGCGCAGCCCGGCATGGGCGGCGCGGGCCTTGACCGTGCCCTTGGCCACGCCTTCGTCGAAGAAGCGCTTGGCCTCGGCCAGCGCGGCCTCCTCGGTGTCGCGGGTGATGACATCGATCGACAGGCCGAAACGGATATCGCGGCGCCCGTGCTTCAAGGCGCGTGCGCGGATGTCGGCGATCAGCGCGGCGATTTCGTCGGGGTGCTCGGCGCGCATCAGGTAGAAGTCGGCGTGCCGGGCGGCGAACTCCCGCGCCGCCTCGGACGAGCCGGCGGTGCAGATCAGCGGCAGCTCGGCCTTCTTCAACGGCCCGCGCAGGCCACCGCCTTCGGCGCTGTAGTAGCGGCCCTGGTAGTGGAAGTCGGGGTTGTGCCAGTAACCGCGTACCACGTCCATGAACTCGGTGGCGCGGGCATAGCGCTCATCGTGCCCTTCGAAATCGCCGACCTGGCGCTGGATCGCGTCCGAGCCGCCGTTGATGATGTTCCACACCAGCCGGTTGCCGGTGGCGCGCTGGTAGGTGGCGGCCTGCTGCACCGCCACCCAGGGCGTGTAGTGATACGGCTGGAAGGCAGTGACGAACTTCAGCGTGCGGGTCTCGCGGGCCAGCAGCGAGCACACCGTCCACGGCTCCTCGCCGGTCGGCGCGTTGACCATCAGCGCGCCGCCGAAGCCGTTGATCTCGGCGGCGCGGGCCACCTGGCCGAGGTAGTCGATGTAGCTGAAGTGATCGCCCACGGCGAAGCCCGAGACAGCCCCGGTACTGGGGCCGCCGGCATGCCAGTCGCCGCGGTTGCGCGGGTCGCCCGGGAGGAACTGGGTCTCGCCGTGCAGCGGCAGGCGGGTGAAGAATTCGAGGCTCATGGTCGCGCTCCTGGCTTACTGGACACTGGGGTTGCAGATCGGGGTGACGGGCTGGCCGCTGATGACCTGGCGGGCGAACGGGATCGAGTCCCGGAGCGAGGCGTTGACTGTCTCGCTGTGGCCCAGGCCCTTGTACAGGTGGCCCTGGACCACGGAACCGGCCTTGCAGGCGTCCTGCATCAGCGCCACCTGGGTGCTGGCGGCGGGGGTCTTGTCCTCGGCACCGGTGCCGATGAAGATCGGTTGCGCCAGCTTGAGGGTCGGGTACGACACCTGGGCCAGCCAGGCCTTGAGCTGGTCGCCCTGGTAGTCTTTTTTGGCATTGGCCGGGGTCAGCCCGCTGCCGACCACATCGCTGACCAGGGCGGACAGGCAACTGCTGCGCGCCTGCTCGAACAGCGGCAGGGCCTTGTCGGTGTAGAAGTCGCGCGGGTCGATGCTCGGGTCGTACTGCTGCGCCGCCAGCAAGGTGTAGAAGCCGTAGGCCAGCGCTGGGTCGACCTTGTTCACATCCTGTTCGCCGACGTTCTTTGCGCCGATGGTGTAGATCACCCCGGTGCCGATGCTGCCCTTCACCCCCAGGTCCGGCGCGTAGGTGGCGGCATAGGCGCCCGCGGCGAAGGCCCCGGCGCCGCCTTGCGACTGGCCGACGATCAGCACCTTGTTGGCCAGCCCCGGCACGCCGGCGACCACGGCCTTGGCCGCGTCGAGGATGCCGTAGGCGGCCATGCGGTTGTTCAGCAGCGGGTGGCCGCCGGGCACGCCCAGGCCTTGGTAGTCGGTGGCGACGATGGCATAACCCTCGTCGAGCCAGCGGTTGAGGTACTGCACGTCACGGTACGAGCGACCGGCCCAGGACGGCGCGCAGATATCGGCGACGCCCACGGTGCCGTGGCCCCAGCTGGCCACCGGCCAGCCGCCGGCGGGTGCCTTGCCCTTGGGGATGAACAGCGCGCCGGAGACCACGATCGGCGTCTTGCCGTCGATGCCGTCCAGCGAGGTATAGAGGATGCGTTGCGCGCTGGCGGCGTTGGGCAGGCTCAAGGCGCTGTCCAGCGGCTCGCTGCGCAGCAGCTTGCCGGGGATGGCCGGGATGGCCTTGCTCCAGGTGTAGAAGGCCGAGACCCGGCCGTCACCCTGTTGCGGATCGGGCCTGGGGGCGAAGGTGTCGGCGGCCACGGCGGCAATGGACAAGGCCAGGGCCGACAGGCCCAGGGCGAATGAGACGGGTAGTTTCATGGGCGGATCTCTTGATCAGTGTTGGCTGAGCTGGGCGTCGAGGGACGGCCAGTAGTGGGTGAGCTGCAGGTCGTTCAGGGCCTGGCGGGTGAAGCGGGTGGCCAGGTCCGGGCCGATGTCGTAGGGCGTGCGGATCAGGCGGTTGTCCAGGGCGTAGCGGGCCAGCGCCTGGTAATGGGCCTTGAGCTGGGCATCGCTCTTCGGCGCCCAGCGCGCTTGCCAGGCCACCGGGTCGTCCTGGTCGTCGCGGCGCAGCACGCTCTCGGCCACGCCCGCGCGGGACGACAGCTTGTAGTAGGCGTCGCGGTTCTGCTCTTGGGAGATCCACCAGGCAGCCTTGACCCAGGCGGTGGCCACCAGCTGGGTGAGGTCGGCGTGCTGCTCGACGAAACGGTCGGTGGCCCACAGGTCCGAGACCAGTCGCCAGTCGTCGGCGCCTTGCTTGGTCGACCACAGGATGCGCGCCACGCCCTTGTCTTGCAGGGCATAGGCTTCATTGAGCAGTACCGCCGCATCCACCTTGCCCGCCGACACCGCCGCCGCGCCGACCTGCGGGTTGAGGTTGGCGATCTTGAAATCGTTCAGCTGCAGCCCCTGGCTGACGAGGAAGTTGCTGAAGGCGAATTCCCACGGCCGGCCACGGTGCAGGGCCAGGCGCTTGCCCTTGAGGTCCTGGATGCTGCGGGCGCTGGAGTTGGCCGGCACCACCAGGTACACGTTGTTGCCGCTGCCGCCGGGCACCACTAGCTTGCCCGGCACGTTGCCGGCGCCGGCGATCACCGACGGCAGGTCGCCGCGCACGGCGAAGTCCAGGCTGTCGTTGCTGAAGCCCTCATTGATCTGCGGCCCGGCGCCGGCGTGGGGCAGGGCGACCCAGTCCAGGCTGATGCCGCGCTGGGCCAGTTGCTGGGCGAGCCAGCCATCCTCGATCACTCGCCCGGGGATGCCGCCGAATACTGGCACGCCTCCCTGGGTGAAGGCGACGATAGCGATGCGCACGGATTTGGGCGGCTCGCCAGCCCAGGTGGTGAGGCTCAACAGCAGGCCGAGCAGGACGAGGCCATGGCGCCAGAGGATTTTCATGATGTTGCGCTCCCGACAGTGTGCGGGCCGCGTGCTTGAGCGGCCCAGGCGTTTGCCAGGCAGGAGCGAAATGCATGCCAGGGCGCTGCGGGCAGGGCTGCAGCCCTTGTACGCCAAGGGTTACGCGTTACTGCGAAGGCAGTCTTGCGCGGTTCGAGGTGCTGATCGACAGGCAGGCCGTTGCTGACCGGTTGCTGCTCCAGCAGCAATGCAACGGTTGGTTTCTTGTTTATTCACTAATCGAATATATAAATATTTATTAATAATTTTTCGGTCTAAATTGTTTCATGCACTATGAGGGCGCGCACACACTGCCAGGAATGCCCCCCATGTCGCTGATTACCCATCCCAATGCCCGCGAGCTGACCAAATCCGTGCGCGCCACTGTGCTCGTGTTCAAGGACCCGCGCTCCCAGGAGCTGCTCAGCCGCATCGAGCGCCTGGCCCCCAGTGAAGCCAACACCCTCATCATCGGCGAGACCGGCACTGGCAAGGAACTGGTGGCCCGCCATATCCACAAGCTCAGTCGCCGTCATGGTGAGCCTTTCGTCGCGGTGAACTGCGGCGCCTTCGCCGAGACTCTGGTGGAGAGCGAGCTGTTCGGCCACGAGAAGGGCGCCTTCACCGGCGCCACCTCGAACAAGGCCGGCTGGTTCGAGGCCGCCAATGGCGGGACGCTGTTTCTCGACGAGATCGGCGACCTGCCGCTGAACATGCAGGTGAAGCTGCTGCGGGTACTGCAGGAGCGTGAAGTGGTGCGCCTCGGCTCGCGCACCCCGGTGCCGATCAACGTGCGCCTGGTGGCGGCGACCAACGTCAACCTGGCCGACGCCGTGGTGGCCGGGCACTTTCGTGAAGACCTGTTCTACCGCCTGCACGTGGCGACCATCCGCCTGCCGCCGCTGCGCGAGCGGCCAGGGGACATCCTGCCGCTGGCCGAGTTCTTCATCGAGGAACATTGCCGGCGCCTGGGCTACGAGCGCGCCAGCCTGAGCATCGAGGCCGAGCGCAAGCTGCTGGCGCACAGCTGGCCGGGCAACATCCGCGAACTGGAGAACGCCATTCACCATGCGCTGCTGGTGTGCCGCCAGCAGCAGGTGGCGCCGGGGGACCTGCACCTGGTGGACATGCGCCCGCAGGCGCTGGGGCAGCCGGAGGTGACCGGATTGCCGGCACCGGGCGCAGTGGCGCCGGTGAGCCTGGAAAGCGCCTTGCTGGCATTGTTCGAGCAGAATATTCCGGACCTGTACGAGCACATCGAGGAGACCGTGTTCCGCGCGGCATATAGGTATTGCCATGGCAATCAGTTGCAGACCGGGCGGTTGCTGAACATCAGCCGCAACATCGTGCGGGCGCGGTTGGAGAAGATCGGGGAGTTGGGGGGACGTTAAGCGAGTGATGGCTTGGGATATCGTTACGCGTCTGCCGGCTGCTCGACTTCATCCACATAGGATTCGAAGAACCAGTCGGGAATCTCTTCGTTACGGTATTCCAGCTGCACGCCATCGGTGATTTCCGCCAGCCATACCGCGCTCTGCCCGGAGTTGTCGAACACGTAGGCGCGATGGCTGGCGGCAATGGCCTCGGGCAGCAGGTCGAGGGAACGTTCGTAGCGGCTGCGTACCAGGTCGTCCCTGACCGGATGCCCGCCGGCGCGCACGCGAATGGCGACCCGCTCGATATTGATTCGGGGGTTCTCGGTCGAGACGAAGTAAAGGTAGGTGCGATAGCCTTGGGCCTGGGCCAGGCGCATGAATTCGATCTTGCTCGGGTGCGACATGACGCTTTCGAAGGTGAAGCTCTGCTTCGCCTCCAGCAGGCGCTGGCGAATGAAATCGGCGATCACCGAGGCGAAGTACGAGTCCACCGACACCGCGCGGTAGTCGATCCGGTTATCGAGCAGCTGCAGCAGCCGGGCCTGTGCAGCCAGCTGCCGGGAAACGATCAGATGATGCTTGAGGTGGAATGTCAGTAGTTCGGCCTGGGTGGCCTGAATGCCGAACGGGGCGAGGTCGATGAAGCCGGTGTCTTTCGCTTCGTGCTCGAGTTCGTCGGCATTGACGAAAAGGCGTGTCAGCGCCGCAGGCAGGCTGGCCTTGATGGTGCTCTTGCCCGAGCCGTTGGGCCCCGCAAAAACACGCAGCCTAGGCACGCCCGCCGGCCGTCTCGTCATCGACCCTGCGCACGCTGATCACCTCGCCGACCCGCACCTTGCGCCGGGGGCTGGCCTTGCCCAGCACGGTCCGGGCGCCATCGGCCTCGACGCGCACCAGTTCGCCCTCATCGACACACAGGACACCGCGCTGGCTGGCCTGCAGGGCACGCAGGTAGGCCGAATGCGTGGCTTCGCTGGCGTGCAGGGGGATCTGTTGCTCAAGGGCATCGAGGTCTCGTTCGGAGACTTTCTTCGCTTTTGCTGCCATCGCTGGACACCTCCGCGCAACGCGAAACCGCTTGCGCACATGGGAGGCATCATAGCGCCGACACTGTAAAAAGGCATCAAGGAGGGTCATCGGGCTGTCCTGTAGTGGAGTCGCCCTGCAGTCTGGCACAACGCTGCGCTCACCGTTTCCCAGGTTCACGTAGTCCGTTTCCCAAACCTGAAACGGGGCCGTCGAGCGGCCCCGTAGATCCAGCATCGGTCCTCAGAAACCGAAGTCGCTCAGCCCAGGATGATCGTCCGGGCGCCGCCCCAGCGGCCATCGGAACTTGCGCTCGGCCTCGCTGATGGGCTGTTCGTTGATGCTGGCGTGGCGGTTGCGCATCAGGCCGTCCTCGGCGAACTCCCAGTTCTCGTTGCCGTAGGCGCGGTACCACTGGCCGCTGTCGTCGCGGTATTCGTAGGCGTAGCGCACGGCGATGCGGTTGTCGGTGAAGGCCCAGAGTTCCTTGATCAGGCGGTATTCCAGTTCGCGGTTCCACTTGCGGGTGAGGAAGGCCTGGGCCTCTTCGCGGCTATTGCAGAACTCGGCGCGGTTGCGCCAGTGGGTATCGAGGGTATAGGCCAGGGCCACCTTGGCGGCGTCGCGGCTGTTCCAGCCGTCTTCGGCCAGGCGCACCTTCTCGATGGCGGTTTCGCGGGTAAAGGGGGGCAGTGGTGGGCGGGACATCGTGGTCGATCCTTGCGGGAAGTGGGTTTGCAGGACCGAGATTAGACCTGTCGCAGGGCAGGGAGAATCGGTGCGCCGGGCACTTCATAATTGCCCTCGGAGGAACAATCCGCGCGGGAGTGCCAGGCCTGGCTGTCTATAGTTACCGCACCAGCTATTCCCAGCCCCACTGGAGCCCACTCATGACCCTGATCAGCCGCGAACCCTGGTGGCTCGTCCCGCCCAAGCCCGGGCAGACCGAGCAGGACCTGCACTGGGGCTACCTGGAAATCTACGCCGACGGCCGCACCGTGTTCGTCGACCAGCGCCCCAGCGAGCGGGAGCTGGCCGAACGCAAGAGCTGTCGCAACTTCCCCGACGCCGAAAAGCCCTGAGTCAACCTTCGAGCTGGGCCAGGCGCGCCTCCAGCGCCGCCACCCGGGCTTCCAGCGCCTCGATGCGCTCGTCCGCCGCGCTGCCGGGGCGGCCGCCGCCGTCCTGCTGGCGGGCGGCGAGAATCGCCTCGATCTCGGCCGGGTCGCCCAGGGCGTGGGTGTAGCGGTCTTCGCGCTGGCCGGCCTGGCGCGGCAGGTGCAGGGCCAGTTCGCGCGAGACCAGGCGCTCGAGCTGGTGCTGGACCTGATCGACATCCTCGAAGGCGTACAGGCGGTTGCTGCGGGTCAGCAGCTCGCTGAGGGTCTGCGGGCCGCGCAGGAACATCAGCCCCATCAGCACCAGCTGTGCCGGCACCAGCTCCAGGGCCTTGTCCACCCGCTGTTCCCAGCGGTCGGCGCGGCTGCCCATCTGCAGGCGTGCCATCTCCTGGTTCTCCAGGGCGCGCAGGGCCTGGCCGACCTGACCGGGGGAGAGGTTCATGACGGGTTCGCGGCTGGTCTTCTGGTTGCAGGCCAGGACCAGGGCATTGAGGGTCAGGGGGTAGGTTTCCGGGCTGGTGGCCTGCTTCTCGATCAGCGAGCCGAGCACGCGGATCTCGATGCTGCTGAAACGGCCTTCGCCGGTGGTTTGGTGTTCTGACATGGCCCTGTCTCATTGCGAGGAAAAGGCCACTAGCCTAGGTAAAGCGCCGGGCTTAAGCAATCACCGGGGGCATCGCGGGTCAAGCCCGCTCCCACAGGGCGTGGGAGCGGGCTTGACCCGCGACAGCGGCCTCAGGCGCTGCGTTGTTCCATGGCCTGGCACGCCGCCGCGGTGAACAGCACGTCGGTGGACGAGTTCAGCGCGGTTTCCGCCGAGTCCTGCAGCACGCCGATGATGAAGCCGACCGCCACCACCTGCATGGCGATTTCGCTGGGGATGCCGAACAGGCTGCAGGCCAGCGGGATCAGCAGCAGCGAGCCGCCGGCCACGCCCGAGGCGCCACAGGCACAGACCGCCGCCACCACGCTGAGCAGCACCGCGGTCGGCAGGTCCACCGGGATGCCCAGGGTGTGCACGGCGGCCAGGGTCAGCACGGTGATGGTGATCGCCGCGCCGGCCATGTTGATGGTCGCGCCCAACGGGATCGACACCGAGTAGGTGTCCTCATGCAGGCCGAGCTTTTCCGACAGCGCCAGGTTGACCGGGATGTTGGCCGCCGAGCTGCGGGTGAAGAACGCGGTGATGCCGCTCTCGCGCAGGCACAGCAGGGTCAGCGGGTAGGGGTTGCGGCGGATCTTCCAGAACACGATCAGCGGGTTCATCACCAGCGCCACGAACAGCATGCAGCCGATCAGCACGCCGAGCAGGTGCAGGTAGCCGAGCAGCGCGTCCAGGCCTGATTGCGCCAGGGTGGCGCTGACCAGGCCGAAGATGCCCAGCGGGGCGAAGCGGATCACCACACGCACGATCAGGGTGACGCCGTTGGACAGGTCCTCGACCACGGTGCGGGTGGTGTCGTTGGCATGGCGCAGGGCCACGCCCAGGCCGATGGCCCAGGTCAGCACGCCGATGAAGTTGGCGTTGAGCAGCGCGTTGACCGGGTTGTCCACGGCGCTGAGCAGCAGGTTCTGCAGCACCTCGGCGATACCGCCGGGGGCGCTCAGCGCAGCGTCGCTGGTGCTCAGCGCCAGGTTGGACGGGAACAGCATGCTCGCCGCCACGGCCACCACCGCCGCGGCGAAGGTGCCCAGCAGGTACAGCCAGAGGATCGGGCGGATGTGGGTTTCCTGGCCATGGCGGTGGTTGGCGATCGAGGCCATCACCAGGATGAACACCAGCACCGGCGCCACGGCCTTCAGGGCGCTGACGAAGACCTTGCCGAGGAACGCCAGGTCGCGGGCCACGGCGGGGGCGAGCAGGGCGAGGAGAATGCCGGCCACCAGGCCGATGCAGATCTGCGTCACCAGGCCGGTGCGGTTGATGAGGCGGAGGATGGGGGTCATGTGCAGCGCAATCCAGTTACGTGAAAGCGCGCGACTTTATCACAGACCCGCAGGGCATAGCGTGGGAGGGGCTTACCCTGCGATCATCGGCCGCTCTACCAGTGAAACAACTCCCGCCGCGCGCCCTCGGTGATCGCCAGGATCCCCGGGTGCTTGACCTTGCGCTCCACCGAAATGGCGTAGAACGACTCGTTCACTGCCTCGGTCTGGCCGATCAGGCGTACCCCGTACTGGCGGCAGACTTCCTCGGCGATCACGCTGGGGGCGACGAAGATGCCGCTGCCCGACTGGCCGAAGGCCTGCATCAGCGCGCTGTCGTCGAATTCGCCGACGATGCGCGGCTGCACCTGCTGCTCGGCCAGCCAGCGCAGCAGCCGGCTGCGCACCACGGTCTCCTGGCCGGGGATCAGCAACGGCGCGTCGTCCAGGCAGGCGGGGAAGGGCCGGTCGAGGCGATCGGCCAGCGTGGGCGTGGCAAAGAAGCTCAGGCCGCACTCACCGAGCTTCTGGCTGTAGCCCTTGATGTCCAGGTGGCTGGGCATGGGGCTGTCGGAGATCACCAGGTCCAGGCGCTGGATCGCCAGGTCCGCCAGCAGCCGTTCGAGCTTGTCCTCGCGGCAGCTGATGCGCAGCACCTCGTCCAGCTCCATGGTCGGCGCCAGCAGGCGGTAGACGATGGACTTGGGCACCACGTCGGCCACCCCCACGCGAAACAGGATCTGCTCCTGCGGCCCGGCCCGCAGCATGGCTTCCAGCTCGCCGCCGATCTGGAACATCTGCTCGGCGTAGACCAGCGCCTGGCGCCCGGTCTCGGTCAGTTCCAGCTGGCGACCGACGCGCTGGAACAGCTCCAGGTTCCAGGTCTGCTCGAACAGGCTGATCTGGCCGCTGATGGTCTGCGGGGTGAGGTTCAGCTGCTCGCTGGCGCGGGCGATGCTGCCGGTCTTGGCCACGGCCCAGAAATAGTGGAGCTGGCGGTAGTTGAGCATGGCCTGCCTCAGTTCGGAAAAACCGAAGTATACACGCCGAAAAAACGAATTTTCCGGATGTTTCAGCCTCTTTAGAATGCCATCCCATCAGGCGCATGACGCGCCGCCCGGAATTCGACAAGCGAGGACCTCATGCTACAACTCAAATCCATTGGTACACCGTTGGTGCTGGTATTGGCCCTGTTCGCCATGTCCGGTTGCGACCAGGCCGAGAAATCCGCCCAGCAGATGCTCGACCAGGCCGCCGAAACCGCCAAGCAGGCCATCGACAAGACCAACGACGCCGCCCAGCAGGCCCTGAGCGACGCCATCGGCAGCGATGCCGAGAAGGCCAAGGCCGAAGACGACAAGAAAGACACCCAGGACATCTGAGAGCAGGACTGACCAATGGAATATTTGCTGGAACTCGCCGCAAGCCCCACCGCCTGGGTTGCCCTCGCCACCCTGGTGGCCATGGAGGTCGTGCTCGGCATCGACAACCTGATCTTCATCTCGATCCTCACCAACAAGCTGCCTGAGCAGTACCGCTCCAAGGCCCGCCGTATCGGTATCAGCATGGCCCTGGTCATGCGCCTGGCGCTGCTCAGCACCGTGGCCTGGATCGTCCAGTTGACCGAGCCGGTCATCGAGGTGTTCGGCCATACGTTCTCGTGGAAGGACATGATCCTCATCGCCGGTGGCCTGTTCCTGCTGTGGAAGGCGACCAAGGAGATCCACGAAAGCGTCGACCCGCATGGCGCCAAGGAAGAGTCCAAGACCGGCAACGCCGTGACCATCGGCTTCACCGCGGCGATCTTCCAGATCCTGCTGCTGGACATCGTCTTCTCGATCGACAGCATCATTACCGCCGTGGGCATGACCGAGCACCTGCCGATCATGATCATCGCCGTGATCAGCGCCGTGATCGTGATGCTGGTGGCCGCCGACCCGCTGGCCAAGTTCATCAACGACAACCCGACCGTGGTGATGCTGGCCCTGGGCTTCCTGATCATGATCGGCATGACCCTGATCGCCGAAGGCTTTGGCGCCCATGTACCGAAAGGTTATGTGTATGCGGCCATGGCGTTCTCGACGGCGATCGAGATCCTCAACATCCTGGCGCGCCGGGCGCGCTTGAAGCGTGAGGCGGCCGAGGGCAACTGAGCCGCGAGCTGCAAGTGATAAGCAAGAGGGAGCCCAGGCTCCCTCTTGTCGTTCATGGCTTGAAGTTTGTAGATGCTGTCAATGCGCCCCGGCATGGCGCCGGGCACGGCGCACCGGCGGGGCCTTGGCCACGGCCTGTGGGGGCAGATGGTGAGGGTGGGAATGCCGGCGCACGATGCGCAACACCCCCCAGAGCATGGCCGCCGCGACGCTGAGCCACATGCCGACCAACACGAGAATTGCCATTGTCAGGCTCATGTGTGCCTCCTTCTCTCTGGCGAGCCGTGCTCGCCATCCAGACACAGCTTCAGTCTAGCCTGTCGGCTGTGACGTTCCATTGACCGAAGGTCTAGTCCTTGGGCCGTTTCGTTCCAAGCTCGTGCCGGGCTATACCCGCAGGCGTCGGCATCCTATGATCAGGCTTCTTGGCCGGGCGCTGCCTGCCTGGCCGCGGAACAAGCGAGTGTCCACGTTGCAAAAACTCTCCAAGTTTCGGGCCCTGGGCCCACGTCGCCTGCTGGCCGCCTGCCTGGTGGCGGCGACCCTGTCCGGCTGTGCCGGCACGCCACCGGCCGCGCTCAAGGGCCTGCCGCAGCGGGTCGAGATCAGCAGCGTGCCGTTCTATCGCGGCAACGCCAACCACAGCGGCTCGATGGCCCTGGCCGCGGTGCTGTCGCAACAGGGCGCGCCGATCACCCCGGGCCTGCTCGACAAGGCGCTGGGCCTGCCCAAGGCCGCCGAAGCGCTGGACACCGGCATCCCCCGGGTGGCGCGCGAGTACGGGCGGGTGGTCTACCCGCTGGACAAGCACCTGGACGCGCTGCTCGCGCAGGTGGCCGCCGGCTATCCGGTGCTGCTGCGTTATCAGGAAGGTTCGGCCTGGTGGAGCGAGCCGCGCTATGCGGTGCTGATCGGCTACGACCGCTACAAGCAGCGGGTGCTGCTGCGCTCAGGGATGCATCGGCGCCAGTTGATGGCCTTCGATGATTTCGAGTCGGCGTGGGCCAAGGAGGGCAATTGGGCGGTGCTGCTGCAGTCGCCACGGCAACTGCCGGCCCAGGTGGATCGCCAGCGCTGGTTGCAGGCGGCGGACGAGCTGGCCCGTGCGGGGCAGGAGATCGCGGCGAAGCAGGCGGTCACCAGCCTCGGGCATTGAGACCCAGCCCTTTCAATATGTTGATAATTGGCTTCCGACTTGGACTTGCCGGGGCTGCTTTGCAGCCCTTTCGCGGCACAAGGCCGCTCCTACAGAAGAATGCGATCCCCTGTAGGAGCGGCCTTGTGCCGCGAAAGGGCCGCAAAGCGGCCCCGAACTGTCTTAGAAGCCCAGACGGTCGCGCAGGCTGTAGTACCACGCACCAATGGCGCTGAACGGCACGCGCAGCATCTGCCCACCCGGGAACGGGTAGTGCGGCAGGCCGGCGAACGCGTCGAAGCGCTCGGCCTGGCCGCGCAGGGCCTCGGCCAGCACCTTGCCCGCCAGGTGGGTGTAGGTCACGCCGTGACCCGAGCAGCCCTGGGAGTAATAGATGTTGTCGCCGATACGACCGACCTGCGGCAGACGCGACAGGGTCAGCAGGAAGTTGCCGGTCCAGGCGTAGTCGATCTTGACGTTCTTCAGCTGCGGGAAGGCCTTGAGCATCTTCGGACGGATGATCGCCTCGATGTTCGCCGGGTCGCGCGCGCCGTACACCACGCCGCCACCGAAGATCAGGCGCTTGTCGCTGGTCAAACGGTAGTAGTCGAGCAGGTAGTTGCAGTCCTCGACGCAGTAGTCCTGCGGCAGCAAGGTGCGCGCCAGCTCGTCGCCCAGCGGCTCGGTGGTGATCACCTGGGTGCCGCATGGCATCGACTTGGCCGCCAGTTCCGGCACCAGGTTGCCCAGGTAGGCGTTGCCGGCGACGATGATGAACTTGGCGCGGACCTTGCCCTGCGGGGTGTGCACGACGGGGTTGGCGCCGCGCTCGATGCGCACGGCCGGGGTCTGCTCATAGATGATGCCGCCCAGCGACTCGACCGCGGCGGCTTCGCCCAGGGCCAGGTTCAGCGGGTGGATGTGGCCGCCGCTCATGTCGAGCATGCCGCCCACGTAATTGTCGCAGGCCACCACTTCACGGATGCGCTTCTGGTCCATCAGCTCCAGCTGGGTGTGGCCGAAGCGTTCCCACAGGCGCTTCTGCGATTCCAGGTGGCCCATCTGCTTGCTGGTCAGCGCGGCGAACACGCCGCCGTCCTTCAGGTCGCACTGGATGTCGTACTTGGCCACGCGCTCACGGATGATGCGCCCGCCTTCGAAGGCCATCTGGCCCAGCAGTTGCGCCTGCTTGGGGCCGACGGTGCGTTCGATGACGTCGATGTCGCGGCTGTAGCTGTTGACGATCTGGCCGCCGTTGCGGCCCGAAGCGCCGAAGCCGACCTTGGCGGCCTCGACGATGCTCACCTTGAAGCCGTTCTCCAGCAGGAACAGGGCGCTGGACAGGCCGGTGTAGCCGGCGCCGATGATGCACACATCGGTTTCCACCTCACCCTGCAGCGCCGGACGTGGCGGCACCGGGTTGGCCGAGGCGGCGTAGTAGGACTGGGGGTAGGGGGTGTTAGCCATGCTCGAGGAACCTCGTGTTTTATATTTTTAACGAATGTACCGATGCTATCAATAATAATAAACACCCGCTAGTCGTCCGGTGAAAATCCTTTACGCCCCCCCTGAAACCTGGCCTTTCTATAAATAGTTTAAGTTTCAGTAGCTTAGCGTGAAAAAAAGTGTTGACAGGGTATCTGGATCGCGTAGAATGCGCCCCACACGACAGGCACATAGCTCAGTTGGTTAGAGCACCACCTTGACATGGTGGGGGTCGTTGGTTCGAGTCCAATTGTGCCTACCAAATCAGAAGAGGGCGATCCGCAAGGATCGCCCTTTTTGCATTCTGGCGCTCTACAGCCATACGCGGTCCCTGTAGGAGCGGCCTTGCGCCGCGAAAGGGCTGCAAAGCAGCCCCGCGATCCTTGCTCCTGGCACAAATTGCCGGGCCCGCTGCGCGGCCCTTTCGCGGCACAAGGCCGCTCCTACAGGGGGTTGCATCTACTGGCAGAGCTCGCATTAAGCAGTTTCGCAAAGTTTTTGATTTTTTTGAAAAAAACGCTTTACAGGTACGCATTCGATCACTAATATGCGCACCACACGACAGGCACATAGCTCAGTTGGTTAGAGCACCACCTTGACATGGTGGGGGTCGTTGGTTCGAGTCCAATTGTGCCTACCAAATCAGAAGAGGGCGATCCGCAAGGATCGCCCTTTTTGTTTTGCGCAGGAAAAGACGCCCCGGTGCGGCCTCAGCGCTTGCTGCTGTGGCGTCGCACCAGTGCACCGTCATCGCACGCATGTGCCAACGGCAGCAACCAGTCCAGCATCTGCTGGCGTTCACTGGCCAGCAAAGGGCTGTCCGGCCCCTCGAACTGAGCGCCCAGGGCCTTCAGCGCATATTCGACCACTGTATTGTTGACGACGGTTTGTGACGCCTCGATGTGCTGGTGGATCGAGGTCACCAACGCTGCGTGATCGTCTGTCGGTTCGAGGCTCAGCGACCGGGCAAGGTACCTGGGCAGCCCTCGCTTGTGGCCTGCCATCATGGCGACTGCGCGGTACAGGTTGACGACATCCTGCTTGTCGATGTGCCCTGCCGAGCGGCTTGCATAGTAGCGCTCGAGTCGGTTGATGGCGTGCGGCAGGTCCGCCTGCCAGTTGCCTTGTTCCACCAGTGCCTGTTCTCGTACATCCTCGATCGTCAGCAGATAATCCAGATAGCCTGCGAAGTTCCGAGCTTCCCTCGCGTAGCGCAATCGGCGCCAGCGTGAGCCGAATTCGCGCTCCCAGGTCCAGCGCCTGACTTCGGGCAGCAGTTCCTGGTCGAGCCAGTCCAGGGTGTCCTGGCAGGGCCACCAGCCTCTGGCCGACGGTTCGCGCTCGCTGAGGTCGTGGGGCGTCCACAGCAGGTCCAGCCAGTCGCTGGAAAATGCGTCGGTCGACGTGTGGGTGGTGATCAGTGCGTGGTATCCGCTGTCGTGGCGGTCGGTTGCCTGTGCGTGGCAGGGCTTGAGCATGGTCGGGTGGGCGTCGAACATGTGCCAGGGGCTTGTGCCTGCGGCATAGTCGTGCACCTCGCAGAAGCGGGCGATGTAGCTCCAGGCGTGCTTGCGCAGCGAGCCGATCTTCACCCGGTGCGAGCCACCGTAGGCAACAAACGGAAATCCGCTGGCGGACAGGCTGCGCTCCAGTGTCTGCAAGGTGTCGCGCATCACCACCGTGAGCGCGTCGGCGACATCGGCGAGTGCCTGGACCACGGGTTCTTCGAGTATCAGGCGGCTGTTGGGCAGGTCGATCAGGTAACGGTCCTTGTCGCCTGGCATCAGCCCGACGATGAACGGGCGCGACTGGCTGTCCAGTGGCGCGCCGCTGGCAAACAGAAAGCGCTCGAGCAGCCATTCGTGGCTGACGGTGATGGTCACCCCGCGCAGGTCGTGCTGGTGGAAGTCGAAGGCGGCGGTAGCGCGGGACGAGGTCAGGTCCGGCAGGAACACGCTTAGCGAAAACCAGGGCCCGCGGTAGTACCAATGGCGGCCGTGATGGCCGATGCGGGTGAAGGCGTCGGGGCTGCAGGCGCTATCGGGCGCATGCCTGGCGTCGGCCAGGTGGTCGCTCAGCCTGCCGGGGCGCTCGATGAATGCCCTGGCTTTGCGTGCCACGTAGGGGCGTGGGTCGAAGATGGATTTGGCAACCAGCTCGGAGAACCCCACGCGTTCCATCCACAGGTTGCCGAACGTCTCGATATGCGCGCCAGGGAAGAACTTCGACAGCACGTCGGGGTGAAGCTGCAGTTTCTGCGTCAGGTCATGGGCGGTCCACAGCTGCCCCTCTATGCCTGCAGCTTTCAGGCGCTGTTTCTCACCGATCCAGCGACTGGCCAGCGTGCCGATCTCGCGCTGCGCGAGGATCAGGGTGAACGAGCGCGTGAGCGAAGGCCAGGGGCCATTCAGGAAGGCATCGATGGCGCCCGTCAGCTCGGTGCCGGTGAAGTCCTTCCAGGCCTTGCATTCGAAGACGTTCAGCCGCTCGGGGCGTTCTTCGTCATGGGCGAACAGGTCGATGCCGCCTTGCCGGGTGCCGCTTTTACCGAGGCGCTGGCAGCCGCCAAGCGGTTGTTCCTTGCTCAGCAGCCACCAGCACAACTGTTCGAAGGATTCCGCCGGCATCGCGAAATCAAGCACGAAGGTCGTGCGCGGGTAGATGCGCGTGTCAGGGGTGATGCTGGCTTCGGCCTGCAGGTGCGTGGGCCACTCCTGCGGCAGTTCGGGCGTGCTGGCAGGGGTGGCTGTGGCGTTTGAAGGTTCCAACCTGAGGTCCTTGTGTCGCTGTCTGTCCATTGTGGCGCGACGACATCTTCGGTCAGGTCGAGGGCCCCAGGCAACAGACAAAGCCTGCGACAGATGTGCCATGAGTGGATGTTCCCGGCCATGCTAGAATCCGCCCCTTCGAATCTGGAGGTACAGGCGTGCGCAAACTGGCGGTGGTAATGGCGGTGTTGGCCCTGGCGGGCTGTAACAACGAGGTCGAAGGCGTGCACAAGCAGGTGGCCGAACACCTGAACAACCCCAAGACGGCCAAGTTCGCCAACGTGCGTTTCGACACCCAGGGCTCCATCTGCGGCCAGGTGCGCGGCAAGGACGACGCCGGGCAGTACGAGGCCTATCGCAGCTACGTGGCGATCAAGCATGACGGCCAGTACGAAATCCTCATCGACGAGACCGGCAACAACCTGCGTATCCGCGAAGTCTGCGGTGGTGCCGACCTGCAGCGCCGCGCCGAGGCGCTGGCCGAGCAGCCGGCGCCGGAGGGTTGGGACGTCGAGGTGATCCAGGGGCCGAACATGGGCGCCCTGACCGACATGACCGCCCGCCTGATCGAGAAGGGCATTCCGTCCTGGGTCGAGTACCGCGACGGCAAGCCTGTGGTGCTGATGGGCCCGTTCCCGGCCAAGGCCGAGGCCGATGCGCGCAAGGCCGAGGTGATGGCCAAGCTGGGCACCGACTCGATCGTCATCCAGCACGGTGTCAAGCGCTGATCGCGACGGCCACATAAATCCCTGTAGGAGCGGGCTTGTCCCGCGATGGCGTCAGAACAGGCTGCGGTGCTTCCCGGCCAGTCCGTGCAGCAGCAGCTATGCTGTCTACTGCGGGGGTTGAGTGGGGGAGGCAGCTCATGGCGACGCTGGAGCGGGCCATTGCGATGGCCATCAAGGCGCATGAAGGGCAGTTCGACAAAGGCGGTGCGGCGTACATCCTCCACCCGTTGCGGGTGATGGAGCGGGTGATTACCCCGGAGCAGCGCATCGTCGCGGTACTGCACGACGTGCTGGAAGACACCCCGCTCACCCTGTCCGACCTCGCCCGCGAAGGTTTCCCGCTGAAGATCCTCGCCGCGCTGCTGGCGCTGAGCCGTCGCGAAGGCGAGAGCTACGAGGCCTTCGTCATCCGCCTGGGTGTCGACCCCCTGGCACGCCAGGTCAAGCTCGCCGACCTGGCCGACAACAGCGATCTTTCACGCATCCCTTGCCCGGGCCCTGCCGACCTGGCGCGGCTGTGCCGTTACCAGCAGGCCAGCGCCTACCTGCAGGCGCTGGCCTGACCCTGTTCAGCCGCAGGCCTTGAGGTTGACCGGCCCGACGAACTCATTGCCGCGCCCCATCACGCACGCCACCTGCTGGTTGCGCTGCAGCTCCCAGGCCTGCGGCGGGTAGGTCTTGTTCCAGGCCTCGAACAGCTGGCGGTCCTGCCTGGACAGCCTCAGGTCATACTGCTTGCTCATATAGAAGTAGGTGCGCGCAATCATCCCGCGGATCGACGGGCGCGGCATGACCTTCTTGGCCTTGAAGTCGACCTGGGTCAGGCAGCTGCCGTACTGGCCGTGCTGCTCGGGCAGCCAGCCGAAGCTGAAGTTGCTGCGGTCACCGTTGACCTCGCCGATGCTCGGCACCAGGTTGTGCAGGTCGGCCTCGGCGCGCTGGTAGACCTTGTCGTGGCGCGTGCAGTTCTTGCGCCCGCCATCCTGCCAGCACTGGCGCTGGTGGCCGATCTGCCAGGCCGGGACGATGTGCTCCCATTCGATGCGCGAGGCGCGGTTGAGGTTCTTGCGCGGCGCGTAGCCGCAGGAGGCCAGGTCGACCTTGTTGCCCTTGTACTTGCAGCCGCAATAAAACTCCGTGGACTGCGGCGCGTACAGCTTCCAGGCGACCTTCTTGGCCTCCTGGAAGGTGCGCGGGGCGTCGGCGTGGGCGAGGGGGGCAAGCAGCAGCAGGCAGGCAGCGAAAAGCGAAACTCTCATGCGCGGTCAGTCTTCCTTCGGCACGGTCCAGAAAATCTGCACGCCGCCATCGTCGCGGTGGGCGAGGGTGACGTTGTCGTTCTCGGCGATTTCCTCGAGCAGGGTTGCCCAGTCGTCGGGCGACTCGTGCTCCAGGCGGAAGATCAAGGCGGCGCGGCTGCGCTGGGCGGTGGGGCTGTTGATGATCTTCTGGATGCGCTGACCCAGTAGTTCATAAGGGCTTGGCGACGCGGAGGCGGGTTTGGCCACGGGGCTTTTCCTTGTTTTGCTGTATGCGCATACAGTATTTCACTGTAAGCCGTTTCGCAACAGCAGGTAGGATGAAAGCCGTATAAGACCGTGGTAGAGGGATTGGTTCCTTGAATATTGGCCCTTTCGCGGGTAAACCCGCTCCCACAGGATTTGTGCTGGACCTGTGGGAGCGGGTTTACCCGCGAAGAGGCCGGTGCACGCAGCGCACCGGCTGGTTTCAGGCGCCGATCAGTATTCCCAGAAGATCCGCTGCAGCTCCTTGCTGTCCTGGGTCTTGGTCATCGCGACCATGGCCAGGATCCGCGCCTTCTGCGGATTCAGGTCGTGAGCCACGACCCAGTCGTTCTTGTCGTCAGGCTGTTCGGCATTGCGCAGCACGAAGCCACCCTGGTTGACGTGGGACGAACGGATGATCTGCACGCCGTCCTTGCGCAGCTCCTGCAGCGCCGGCACCACCCGCGACGATACCGAACCATTGCCGGTGCCGGCGTGGATGATCGCCTTGGCGCCACCCTGGGCCAGCGCCTTGTAGGCGGTGTCGGTCACGTTGCCGTAGCCGTAGGCGATGTCCACGGCCGGCAGCTTGCTGATGGTCTTGATGTCGAACTCGGAGTTGACGGTGTGGCGCTTGGCCGGCAGGCGGAAGAAGTACGACTTGCCTTCCACGACCATGCCCAGCGGGCCCCACTGGCTCTTGAAGGCTTCGGTCTTGATGTTGACCGCCTTGCTCACGTCGCGACCGGACTGGATCTCGTCGTTCATGGTCACCAGCACGCCCTTGCCGCGGGCGTCCTTGCTGCTGGCCACGGCCACGGCGTTGTACAGGTTGAGCATGCCGTCGGCGGACATCGCGGTGCCCGGGCGCATCGAACCGACCACGATGATCGGCTTGTCGGTCTTCTCCACCAGGTTGAGGAAGTAGGCGGTTTCTTCCAGGGTGTCGGTGCCGTGGGTGATGACGATGCCATCGACGTCCTTGCTGTCGGCCAGTTCGGCGACGCGCTTGCCCAGCTTGAGCAGGTCGTCGTTGCCGATGCTTTCCGAGGCGACCTGCATCACCTGCTCGCCGCGCACGTTGGCCAGGTCCTTCAGCTCCGGCACGCCGGCGATCAGCTTGTCGATGCCTACCTTGGCAGCCTGGTAGGTGGCGCTGTTGGCGGCACTGGCGCCGGCGCCGGCGATGGTGCCGCCGGTGGCGAGGATCACCACGTTGGCGAGTTTCTGTTGTTGCGCGGCTTCCTTGGCGGAAACGGTGGTCGGCAGTACCAGCAGCAGCGCCAGGGCGCTCGGTGCGAAGGTCTTGATAGCGGTTTTCATCATTTCTGCTTCTCTCTTCCTGGAGGAGATGTGCGTTATGTCGCACTGGGGTAAAGGCAGATTTCGTACCAGCAACTACCGTTCGTCGTATTTCATCTTGAAACCCCTGTTTTGACTGGGGGTACTCGAAACGACCAGAAGGTCAGAGGCGGGCGCGCGTGTTCGGTAGGCCGAATTTTTCCACGAAAGGTGTTCGGTTTTTCGGACGAATTGCGGATAATCCGACGCGCGTGGCTGTGGCTGCCTACGCAATGGATTTGACAAAACCGGCGCCTGTTTCCATAGTTGGTTACCGCAAACGTTTGCGATCCGATAAAAACCACAAGATTCGGAGTCATTTCCATGAAACTGCCGTTCCCCGGCCGTCCGCTGGCCCTCGCCGTTTTCTCGTCGCTGCTCTTCTCCCTGTCCACCGCCCACGCCGAGGAAGCGCCCAAGGTCGCCCTGGTGATGAAGTCCCTTGCCAACGAGTTCTTCCGCACCATGGAAGACGGCGCCAAGGCCTACCAGAAAGACCATCCCGACGATTTCACCCTGGTGGCCAACGGCATCAAGGACGAGACCGACACCGGCAACCAGATCCGCATCGTCGAGCAGATGATCGCCACCGGCGCCAAGGCCCTGGTCATCGCCCCGGCCGACTCCAAGGCACTGGTACCGGTGATCAAGAAGGCCATGGACGCCGGCATCACCGTGATCAACATCGACAACCGCCTCGACCCCGCAGTGCTCAAGAGCAAGGGCATCAGCGTGCCGTTCGTGGGCCCGGACAACCGCAAGGGCGCGCGCCTGGTCGGCGACTACCTGGCCCAGCAGAAGCTCAAGGCCGGTGATCAGGTCGGCATCATCGAAGGCGTGCCGACCACCACCAACGCCCAGCAGCGCACCGCTGGCTTCAAGGACGCCATGGAAGCCGCGCAGATGAAGATCGTCTCGGTGCAGTCGGGTAATTGGGAAATCGACAAGGGCAACGCCGTGGCCGCCTCGATGCTCAACGAATACCCTGACCTGAAGGCGCTGCTGGCCGGCAACGACAGCATGGCCCTGGGCGCCGTCTCGGCCGTGCGCGCCGCCGGCAAGACCGGCCAGGTGCAGGTGGTCGGCTACGACAACATCAATGCCATCAAGCCGATGCTCAAGGATGGTCGTGTACTCGCCACCCTCGACCAGGCAGCCAGCCAGCAGGCGGTGTTCGGCATTCAGGCGGCGTTGAAGATGCTCAAGGGCGAGCAGCCGGGCGTGGATGCCGACAATGTCATCCAGACGCCGGTCGAGCTCATCACCAAGTGATGTTGCGATCCCTGTAGGAGCGGGCTTGCCCCGCGATCACCGGCGTAGCCGGTGCCATGCACCGCGTCGACTGCTTCGCGGGGCAAGCCCGCTCCTACAGGGGTGTTGTGCCAACCTAGGAGAGAATGGCCATGTCAGTACCGGCCAATGAAACCGTGCTAGCCGTCAGCGGCCTGGGCAAGACCTACGCCCAGCCCGTACTCGGCGATGTCACCCTCGAGCTGCGCGGCGGCGAGGTGCTGGCCCTGACCGGCGAGAACGGCGCGGGCAAGTCGACCCTGTCCAAGCTGATCAGCGGCCTGGAGATCCCCACCACCGGGCAGATGCGCTATCGCGGCCAACCCTACAGCCCCGGCAACCGCGCCGAGGCCGAGCGCCTCGGCGTGCGCATGGTGATGCAGGAGCTCAACCTGCTGCCCACCCTGACCGTGGCCGAGAACCTGTTCCTCGACAACCTGCCCAGCCGTCTCGGCTGGGTCAACCAGAAGCGCCTGCGCCAGCTGGCCAGCGCGGCCATGGCCCAGGTCGGCCTGGACGCCATCGACCCGGATACCCCCGTGGGCGAGCTGGGCATCGGCCATCAGCAGATGGTCGAGATCGCCCGCAACCTGATCGGCGACTGTCATGTGCTGATCTTCGACGAACCCACGGCCATGCTCACCGCCCGCGAGGTGGAGCTGCTGTTCACCCAGATCGAGCGCCTGCGCCAGCGCGGCGTGGCCATCGTCTATATCTCCCACCGCCTCGAAGAACTGCAGCGCGTGGCCCAGCGCATTGCCGTGCTGCGCGACGGCAAGCTGGTGTGCGCCGAGCCGATCCAGCGCTATAACAGCGAGCAACTGGTCAACCTGATGGTCGGCCGCGAGCTGGGCGAGCATATCGACCTTGGCCAGCGCAGCATCGGCGCGCCGCTGCTCAAGGTCGAAAAGCTCAGCCGTGGCGACAAGGTGCGCGAAGTGTCATTCGAGGTCAGGGCAGGGGAGATCTTCGGCATCTCCGGCCTGATCGGCGCCGGGCGCACCGAGCTGCTGCGCCTGATCTACGGCGCCGACCGCGCCGACAGCGGCCAGGTCGCCCTCGGCCAGCCGCCAGTGCCGGTGACCATTGATTCGCCCAAGGCCGCGGTCAAGGCCGGTATTGCCCTGATCACCGAGGACCGCAAGGGCGAAGGCCTGCTGCTGAGCCAGTCGATCAGCGCCAACATCGCCCTGGGCAACCTCGGCGCCGTGTCCCGCGCCGGGGTGCTCGACCGCGACGCCGAACGCGAACTGGCCGAGCGCCAGATCGGCGCCATGCGCATCCGCAGCGCCAGCCCCGCCCAGGCCGTGGGCGAGCTGTCCGGCGGCAACCAGCAGAAGGTGGTGATTGGCCGCTGGCTGGAGCGCGACTGCCAGGTGCTGCTGTTCGACGAGCCTACCCGTGGCATCGACGTCGGCGCCAAGTTCGACATCTATGGCCTGCTCGCCGAGCTTGCCCGCCAGGGCAAGGCCATCGTCGTGGTGTCCAGCGACCTGCGCGAGCTGATGCTGATCTGCGACCGCATCGCCGTGCTCAGCGCCGGGCGCCTGATCGACACCTTCGACCGTGATCACTGGACCCAGGACCAACTGCTTGCCGCGGCCTTCGCCGGCTACCAGAAACGTGATGCCCTGCTGCACGACGCAGCCCCCAGGATGGACGCATGAAAACCACAACAAACACCTCGACTGCTGCGCCCGTGCGCCGCAGCGGCACCTATTTCGGCCTGGGCACCTACCTGGGCCTGGCCGGCGCCTTGCTGGCGATGATCGTGCTGTTCTCGATGCTGAGCAGCCACTTCCTGTCCTACGCCACCTTCAGCACCCTGGCCAACCAGATCCCCGACCTGATGGTGCTGGCGGTGGGCATGACCTTCGTCCTGATCATCGGCGGCATCGACCTGTCGGTGGGCTCGGTGCTGGCCCTGGCCGCCTCGACGGTCAGCGTGGCGATCCTCGGCTGGGGCTGGAGCGTCCTGCCCGCCGCGCTGCTGGGCATGGCCGTGGCGGCGCTGGCCGGCGCCGTCACCGGCAGCATCACCGTGGCCTGGCGCATCCCCTCGTTCATCGTCTCGCTGGGCGTGCTGGAGATGGCCCGGGGCCTGGCCTACCAGTTCACCGACTCGCGTACCGCCTACATCGGCGACGCCTTCGCCTGGTTCTCCAACCCCATCGCCTTCGGCATCTCGCCGGCCTTCATCATCGCCTTGCTGGTGATCGTCGCTGCCCAGCTGGTGCTGACCCGCACCGTGTTCGGCCGCTACCTGATCGGCATCGGCACCAACGAAGAGGCCGTGCGCCTGGCCGGCATCGACCCGCGCCCCTACAAGATCCTGGTGTTCGCCCTGATGGGCGTGCTCGCCGGCCTCGCCGCGCTGTTCCAGATTTCGCGCCTGGAGGCCGCCGACCCCAACGCCGGCTCCGGCCTCGAGCTGCAGGTGATCGCCGCCGTGGTGATCGGCGGCACCAGCCTGATGGGCGGGCGCGGCTCGGTCATCAGCACCTTCTTCGGCGTGCTGATCATTTCGGTGCTGGCCGCGGGCCTGGCCCAGATCGGTGCTTCGGAGCCGACCAAACGCATCATCACCGGGGCGGTGATCGTCATCGCCGTGGTACTCGACACTTACCGCAGCCGGCGCGCGAACCGGCGGAACTGAAACCATGGCAACCATCAAAGATGTCGCGGCACTGGCGGGGATTTCCTACACCACCGTGTCCCATGTACTGAACAAGACCCGCCCGGTCAGCGAGCACGTGCGCCTGAAGGTCGAGGCGGCGATCGCCGAGCTCGACTACGTGCCCAGCGCCGTGGCGCGCTCGCTCAAGGCGCGCAGCACCGCCACCATCGGCCTGCTGGTGCCCAACAGCGTCAACCCGTACTTCGCCGAGCTGGCCCGGGGCATCGAGGACGCCTGCGAGCGCAACGGCTACTGCGTGATCCTGTGCAACTCCGACGACAACCCGCAGAAGCAGCGCAGCTACCTGCGCGTGCTGCTGGAAAAACGCATCGACGGGTTGATCGTCGCCTCGGTGGGCGAGGACCAGGACCTGCTCGACAGCCTCAGCGGCGTGCGCACGCCGATGGTCATCGTCGACCGCGCCCTGGACGGCGTCGAGGCCGACCTGGTGCGCATCGACCACGAGCAGGGCGCCTACCTGGCCACCCGCCACCTGCTGGAGCTGGGCCACCGCGAGATCGCCACCATCGGCGGCCCGGTGGACACCGGTGTCAGCCAGCTGCGCCTGGCCGGTTTCCGTCGGGCGATGGCCGAGGCCGATGTGCGCATCGCCCCCGGCCATGTGCTGCACAGCGATTTCACCAGCCCCGGCGGGCATGCCGCCGCGGCGCGCCTGCTCGACGGCGAGCGGCCCACGGCGATCTTCGCCGGCAACGACATGATCGGTTTCGGCGTGTTGCGCGCCGCCGCCGAACGCAATATCGACGTGCCCGGCGAGCTGTCGGTGATCGGCTTCGACGATATCGAGCTGAGCCGCTACGTGTACCCGGCGCTGACCACGGTCGGCCAGTCGATCCGCGAACTGGGCGAGAGCGCCGCCGGCCTGTTGCTGTCGCGCATCGTCATGCCGCGGCGCGACGGCGCCGCCGAGCAGCGCATCGTCGCCCCGCGCATCGTCTTGCGTGAATCCACCGGGCCGCGCCCGGACCTGTTCAACGATTACCGTTAAGGAATACCCATGGATGCCAAGGTGGTGGTGGTCGGCAGCCTCAACATGGACCTGGTGGCCCGTGCCCAGCGCCTGCCCCGGGGCGGCGAGACCCTGACCGGCGACAGTTTCTTCACCGCGCCCGGCGGCAAGGGCGCCAACCAGGCCGTGGCCGTGGCCCGGCTGGGCGCCAGCGTGGCGATGGTCGGCAACGTCGGTGACGATGCCTATGGCCAGCAGCTGCGCCAGGCGCTGAAGCGCGAGGGCGTCGATTGCCAGGGCGTAAGCCTGTGCGAGGGCGTGTCCAGCGGCGTGGCGCTGATCGTGGTGGATGCCGCCAGCCAGAACGCCATCGTCGTCATTCCCGGCGGCAACGGCCTGCTCGGGCCCGAGTCGGTGAGTCGCTTCGACCACCTGCTGCAGGGGGCCGAGGTGATCATCTGCCAGCT
>Ga0268257_1000565_pt1 | contig 42361 bp, 37 predicted proteins | sample AgamicAtPrz_FD_200249 | JGI IMG/M metagenome (GOLD analysis project Ga0268257, IMG submission 200249) | Agave microbial communities from Guanajuato, Mexico - At.P.rz (v2) (version 3) | ecosystem: Host-associated > Plants > Phyllosphere > Phylloplane/Leaf | place: Guanajuato, Mexico | collected... | reverse complement strand
TAGGAGCGGCCTTGTGCCGCGAAAGGGCCGCAACGCGGCCCCGGCGATCTTTGCATCAACGCTGAAATCCTGGGGCCGCTTTGCGGCCCTTTCGCGGCACAAGGCCGCTCCTACAGGGATAGTGTGTGGCCAGGCACTTCAAACCTGACGATACGGCAACATCCCCCGCGCCTCCTCGGCGTAGGCCATCACCCCTTCGCGCTCCTGGCTCAAGAAGTCCGCGACCGCCCGGCGCAACCCCGGGTGCAGCAGGTAATGCCACGAGCGCGTGATCACCGGCTCGAACCCGCGAATCAGCTTGTGCTCGCCCTGGGCACCGGCATCGAATCGCTGCAGCCCCTCACTGATCGCGAAGTCCATGCCCTGGTAGAAACAGGTCTCGAAATGCAGGCGGTCGAATTCGTCCAGGCAACCCCAGTAGCGCCCATACAGGCTATCGCCCCCCACCAGGCTGAAGGCCATGGCCACTTCGCGCCCTTGCTGCCGGGCAATCACCACGCGAATCGCCTCGGGCATGCGCTCGGCCACCAGGCTGAAGAACTCACGGGTCAGGTACGGCGCACGTCGGCGCACGGCATAGGTGTTGGCATAGCAGCGGTAGACGAAGTCCCACTGTGCCTCGCTCAGTTCATCGCCGCGGTAACAGGCGAAATCAATCCCCTGCCCCGCCACCTGCTCGCGCTCCTTGCGCATCTGCTTGCGCTTGCGTGAGCTGAGGGTGTCGAGAAAATCCTGGAAGTCCCGGTAACCTCGGTTGCGCCAGTGGAACTGGCAACCCAGGCGTTCCAGCCAGCCCGGTTGGCCGGCAATGGCGTCGTCCAGCACGCTGTCGGTGAAATTGATGTGCGCCCCCGACAGCCCACCCTTGCCCAGGTACTCGGGAATCGCCTGCAACAACAGCAGGCCATCAGCAGGGTCGGACGCCAGCAGGCGGGGCCCGGTGACCGGGCTGAACGGCACCGCGCCGAGCAGCTTGGGGTAATACGCGATGCCGGCGCGCTCACAGGCATCGGCCCAGCCATGGTCGAACACGTACTCGCCGAACGAATGCCACTTGCGGTACGCCGGCAGCAGCGCCCGCACTTCGCCATCGCGCTCCAGCACCAGGTGTTCGGCGGCCCAGCCGGTGTCGGGTACCACGCTGCCACTGTCTTCCATGGCACTGAGAAAGGCGTGGCGCAGGAGCGGCTGACCGTCGGGCACCAGCGCGTCCCAGGTGGTCGCCGGCAGGTCGCGCAGATGGGCAAGGCTGTGAAGGCTGATCACGTTTCCAACTCGCTGAAAAGAGAGTGCCAGTATTGCCAAGTCGACCGTGACACTCAAATGACGGCCGCTTTACTTAACAACAGTGCCACTGTTTAGACATTATTCTGTCATTCGCCCCCGCAATACTTGCGCCTGTTTTCCGGAACCCCAGAACCTGTCTAGTCAGGCCCTTTCCGAAGACATGCCAACTCGGGGGCGGGCGCTTGAGCCTCCCCACTTTTTCCAACAGGGAGAACCTTATGCGTCTTGTTTCTACACTTACCGGAGTGAGCCTCACCGGCATGATGCTGGCTCTGAGTACTCCGGCCAGTGCTGCTGTCGACGCCAAGCTGCTCGAAATACTCCGCGCCAACGGCTCGATCAACCAGGCGCAGTACACCGAACTGCAGGGCGACCTGGCAAAGGAAACCAAGGAAAAGGCCGACCAGAAAGCCCAGTCCGAGCGCCTGAGCTCCTTCGAACAAAAAGTGGCATGGGCCGCCAAGACCCAGATCAAGGGCGACGTGCGCCTGCGCTACGAAGACGTCAACGTCGACAACCCCAACAGCCGCAGTGGCAACCAGGACCGCGAGCGCGTGCGCGCCCGTGTCGGTTTCTACAGCGAGATCAACCCGCAGGTCGACGCCGGCATTCGCGTGGCCACCGGCAGCAGCTCGGACGCCCGCTCGACCAACCAGAGCCTGGACAACTACTTCGACAAGAAATCGCTGTGGGTGGACCTCGCTTACCTCGACTGGCACCCGACCGCCGTACCGAACCTGCACCTGATCGGCGGCAAGATGCTGCAACCGTGGGTGAGCATGGGCGACATCATCTGGGACAGCGACATCAACCCGGAAGGCGTGGCCGTCACCTACAAGACCAACCTGGGCGGCGCCGAAGTGTTCGGCAGCGCCGGCCACTACACCCTCAAGGACAACGTCGACGGCGACGGCGTGCAGTTCAAGCACGACGCGCAGCTGTACCACGGCCAGTTGGGCACCAAGTTCAACCTGGCTGACAGCGTCAAGGTCACCGTCGGCGGCAGCCTCTACGGCTTCGACAACGACAGGAAGTCGGCCGTGCTGCGCAGCTTCGGCAACACCACCACCGAGTTCAACCTGGCCGAAGGTTTTGGTCAGGTGGACTTCACCGGCTTCGCCATCCCACTGTCGGCCTATGGCCAGTTCGTCAAGAACACCGACAGCACCGACGGCGAGGACAAGGCCTGGCTGGCAGGTCTCAAGACCAAGCTTGGCGCCTGGAGCCTGGACTACAACTACCGTGACGTGCAGCGCAACGCCGTGGTCAGCCTGTTCACCGACTCCGACTTCGGCGCAGGCTTCACAGGTTCACGTGGCCACAAGTTCAAGGTCGGCTACGAGATCGACAAGAACTTCTCCCTGGGCGCGGCCTACCTGATGGCCAAGACCGACCTGTCGCAGTTGCCGAACAACAATGCTGACGTCGACACCCTGCAGGTCGACCTGGAAGCCAAGTTCTAAGCGCTATGCTGAAGCGGGAATTGCTGACCCCATCCGGCATTTCCCGCTTTTTTTGCCTGCCAGAAAGCTGGGGCTGCTTTGCAGCCCTTTCGCGACACAAGGCCGCTCCTACAGGGGATCGCATTTCCCTGTAGGAGCGGCCTTGTGCCGCGAAAGGGCCGCAAAGCGGCCCCGGCATTCTCGAACCGGAAATCAGCGCTTGCGCAGCACCACGCTCCCGATCGAATACCCCGCACCAAACGAGCTCAGTACCCCCAGCGAACCCTTGGCCAGGTCATCCTGATACAGGTGGAAAGCAATCACCGACCCCGCCGAACTGGTATTGGCATAGCGATCCAGGATCACCGGCGCATCTTCCTCGGCCACTTCACGCCCCAGCAGCTTCTTGACGATCAGGTGGTTCATGCTCAGGTTGGCCTGGTGCAGCCAGAAGCGCTTGACGTCCGACGGCTGCAGGTCGTTCTCGGCCAGGTGCTGGCCGATCAGCTCGGCGACCATCGGGCAGACTTCCTTGAACACCTTGCGGCCTTCCTGCACGAACAGCTTGTCGCGGGCACCGATGCCCTCTTCCGCGGCGCGGTTGAGGAAGCCGAAGTTGTTGCGGATGTTGTTGGAGAACGCCGTCAGCAGCTTGGTGCTGACGATGTCGAACTGGTGCTCGGAGGTGGCCAGGTCGGCACGCTCGACCAGCAACGCGGTGGCGGCGTCGCCGAAGATGAAGTGGCTGTCGCGGTCACGGAAGTTCAGGTGGCCGGTGCAGATCTCCGGGTTGACCACCAGCACGGCGCGCGACTGACCCAGCTGCACGCTGTTGGCGGCGGTCTGGATACCGAAGGTGGCCGACGAGCAGGCCACGTTCATGTCGAAGGCGAAGCCCTGGATGCCCAGTGCCTGCTGCACTTCGATGGCGATGGCCGGGTATGGGCGCTGCAGGTTGGAACAGGCGACGATCACTCCGTCGACATCGGCCGCGGTGCGGCCGGCACGCTCCAGGGCCTGACGGGCGGCGGCCACGCCCATCTCGCAGAGGATCGATTGTTCGTCGTTGGTGCGCTCGGGCAGACGTGGCTTCATGCGCTGCGGATCGAGAATGCCGGCCTTGTCCATGACGAAGCGGCTCTTGATGCCCGAGGCCTTCTCGATGAAGGCGGCGTCGGACAGCGGCGCCGCCTCGACCTCGCCACGCTCGATGGCGGCGGCGTTGTCACGGTTGAAACGCTGTGCCCAGGCGTTGAAGGATTCCACCAGTTCTTCGTTGGAAATGCTTTGGGCCGGGGTGTACAGGCCGGTGCCGCTGATGACGACGTTGTGCACGGTCGTTCCTCTGGTCTGGGGCCATCGCCACAAGGCGCTGGCCGGAATAAGGGCAACTTAATGGCACCTTGGTACCAATTTTGAGGCGAGGGCTGCGCCCTCGTTCGCGGCACAAGGCCGCTCCTACAGCATCGGCGTTCGCCTGCAGGAGCGGCCTTGTGCCGCGATCGGCCGCACAGCGGCCGCAAATTCCACCAAGTTTGCCACAACTTGGGGAGCTTAGGCTTCCACCTGACTCCACTGTTTGCTCAGTCGCTTGTCGGAAACCGGCACCTTCGTCCCCAGTTGCTGGGCAAACAACGACACCCGGTATTCCTCCAGCAGCCAGCGGTACAGGGTCAACTGCTCATCGCGCTTGCCTTCCTGGGCATGCTTGTCGGCGCGGGCCTGGTACTGCGCCCAGCAATTGGCCAGCTCGGCGCTCCACACCCGGTCCTTCTGCACCTGCGAACCCAGCTTCTCCAGGCGCAGTTCAATCGCCTTGAGATATCGCGGCAACTCCTTGAACCAGGCCCCCGGCGTTTCCCGCACGAAGCCCGGGTACACCAGGTTGGCCAACTGCTGCCTGATGTCGTTGAGCGCCACCGCCTGGCTCAGGTCGATCTTGCCCTTGAAGCGCTTCTGCAGGCCATGCCACAGCTTCAGCACCTCCAGGGTCAGGCGGGCCAGGCGTTCGGCGTGCTCGGTCCAGTTGCCGCGCTTGCGTTCGGCCAGCGAGGCCAGGCCCGCGCCATCGCGCGGCAGTGGGTCTTCGCCTTCCAGCACACAGCTGTCGAGGCTGGCCAGGAGGATATCCTCGACCAGTGCCTCGACCCGGCCCAGTTCACGGTACAGCAGCCCCAGCTCGGTCAGCCCCGGCAGCTTGCCGCGCAGGAACTTGGCCGGTTCCGCCAGCTGTTGCAGCAACAGGCGCTGCAAGGCGCGACGGTGCTGGAACTCGGCTTCGGCCTGGGTCGAGAAGCGTCCCTCGCGCACCGTGCCGTTGTCCTCGACCAGCGCCGGGTAGACCGTCATCGACAGCCCGGCGATCTTCTGCTGGGCGGTCTGCGCCACCTGCGCGAAGGCCTTGGCCTGTACCGGCTGCTCGGCCTTTTCGCTGCGCGGCAGGGCCAGCGCCGCCTGGCTGGCGGCGGCGAAGCGGGCGGTCAGCTCGGCCAGGTCGCGGCCTTCGCCGAGGAACTTGCCCTGGGCATCGACCACTTCGATGTTCATGCGTAGATGGTTTTCCACCAGCCCGGCCGCTTCCGCCCAGGCCTCGTCCGATACCCGCGCCCCGGTCATGCGCAGCAACTCCTGGCCCAGGGCCTGCGGCAATGCCCCTTGGCCGAATGCCATACGCGACAGGGCCGCCTTGACGAAGTCGGGCACCGGCACGAAGTTCTTGCGCAGGGCCTTGGGCAGGTTGCGCACCAGGGCGATGCACTTGGCCTCCAGCAGGCCGGGCACCAGCCATTCCAGGCGTTCGCCCGGCAGGTTCGGCAGCAACGGCGCCGGCACTCGCACGGTCACGCCGTCACGCGGGTGGTTCGGTTCGAAGTGATAGCTCAGCGACAGGCGCAGATCGCCCACCTGCAGGTGGTCCGGATACTGCGCGGCGGTGACCTCACTGGCCTCGCGGGCGAGCACGTCCTCTTCGCGCATGATCAGCAGGTTCGGATCCTTCTGGCTGTTCATCCGATACCAGCTGTCGAAGGTCGCGGTCTGGTGGATCTCTTCGGGCAGGCGCGCCTCGTAGAAGGCGTACAGCGTCTCCTCGTCGGCCAGAATATCGCGCCGGCGGGCCTTGGCCTCCAGCTCGTCGAGCTGCTCGAGCAGGCGCTTGTTGGCCGCCAGGCACTTGGCCCGGGACTGGATCTCGCCACCGACCAGGCCGTCGCGGATGAACAGCTCGCGGGAAGTGACCGGGTCGATCGGGCCGAAATGCACCGGCCTGCGGCCGACCAGGATCAGCCCGTAAAGGGTGATCTGCTCGTAGGCCACCACCTGGCCGCGCTTCTTCTCCCAGTGCGGTTCGAAGTGGTTCTTCTTGATCAGGTGGGTGGCCAGTGGCTCGATCCAGTCCGGCTCGATCTTGGCCACCATGCGCGCATACAGCTTGGTGGTCTCCACCAGTTCCGCGGCCATCACCCACTGCGGGCGCTTGCGGCCGATGCCCGACGACGGGTGAACCCAGAAACGCCGCTGACGCGCGCCCTGATAGTCGCCCTCCTCGGTCTTTTGGCCGATCTGGCTGAGCAGGCCGCTGAGAATCGCCTTGTGCAGGGGCTGGTAGTCGCAGGCGTCCTTGTTCACCGCCAATTGCAGGTCGCGGCAGATCAGCGCCAGCTGGCGATGGGCGTCGCGCCACTCGCGCAGGCGCAGGTAGTTGAGGAAGTTCTTGCGGCACCAGTTGCGCAGCGGGCTGGCGGTCAGCGCCTGGCGCTGCTCCTCGAAACCGCGCCACAGGTTGACCAGCGCGGCGAAGTCGGAATCGACATCCTTCCATTGCGCGTGCGCCTGGTCGGCGGCCTGCTGGCGCTCCGGCGGGCGCTCGCGCGGGTCCTGCACCGACAGCGCGCTGGCGACGATCAGCACTTCCTGCAGGCTGCCCTGGCGGGCGCCTTCGAGCAGCATGCGGCCCAACCGTGGATCGATCGGCAGGCGCGCCAGCTGGCGGCCCAGTGGTGTCAGCTGGTTCTCTCGGTTGACCGCCGACAGCTCCTGCAACAGGTTGAAGCCGTCGCTGATGGCCTTGCCATCCGGCGGCTCGATGAACGGGAAGGCATCGATCGCGCCCAGGCGCAGGTGCAGCATCTGCAGGATCACCGCGGCCAGGTTGGTGCGCAGGATCTCCGGATCGGTGAACGCCGGGCGGCCGTTGAAATCGTCCTCGCTGTAGAGGCGGATGCAGATGCCCGGCTCGACCCGGCCGCAGCGGCCTTTACGCTGGTTGGCACTGGCCTGGGACACCGCCTCGATGGGCAGGCGCTGGACCTTGGCGCGGTAGCTGTAGCGGCTGATGCGCGCGGTGCCGCTGTCGATCACGTAGCGGATGCCCGGCACCGTCAGCGAGGTTTCGGCGACGTTGGTCGCCAGCACCACGCGCCGGCCGCTGTGGGACTGGAAGATCCGCTGCTGCTCGGCCGGCGACAGCCGCGCATACAGCGGCAGGATCTCGGTGTGGCGCAGCTGCGCCTTGCGCAGGATCTCGGCGGCGTCGCGAATCTCGCGTTCGCCGGGCAGGAACACCAGCACATCGCCCGGGCCCTTGCCCTGGCTGCGCTCGTGCTGGGCGATCTCGTCGAGGCTGGCGAGGATCGCCTGGTCGACGGAAAGGTCCTCCTCGACCTGGTTGCCCTCCTCGTCGTGCTCGCTGGTCAGCGGCCGGTACCAGGTCTCCACCGGGTAGGTGCGCCCGGACACCTCGATGATCGGCGCGCCGTCGAAGTGCTTGGAGAAGCGCTCCAGGTCGATGGTCGCCGAGGTGATGATCAGCTTCAGGTCCGGGCGGCGGTGCAGCAGGGTCTTGAGATAGCCGAGCAGGAAGTCGATGTTCAGGCTGCGCTCATGGGCCTCGTCGACGATGATCGTGTCGTAGCGCTCGAGAAAACGGTCGTGCTGGGTTTCGGCCAGCAGGATGCCGTCGGTCATCAGCTTGACCAGGGTGTTCGAATCGCTCTGGTCCTCGAAGCGCACCTGGTAGCCGACCAGCGCCCCCAACGGCGTGCCCAGCTCCTCCGCGACCCGCGCCGCCACGCTGCGCGCAGCGATCCGTCGGGGCTGGGTGTGGGCGATCAGGCCATGGCTGCCGCGGCCCAGCTCCAGGCAGATCTTCGGCAGCTGGGTGGTCTTGCCGGAACCGGTCTCGCCAGCGATCACCAGCACCTGATGCTCGGCCAGAGCCTTCTTGATCTCGTCGCGCTTGGCGGCGATGGGCAAGTTGTCGTCGTAGCGAATGCTCGGCACGCTCTGCTGGCGCGCGGTGACCTGGGCGCAGGAGGCCTGGACCTTTTCCACCCACTGCGCGAGCTTGCCCTCGTCGGGGCGCTTGCGCAGCTCATGCAATTGCCGGCGCAACCGATGGCGGTCGGCGATCATGGCGTGGTCGAGGTTCTTCAGCAGTTGGTCGATGGCGTGGTCTGTCATGGGGCTTTTTAATGATGCAGGCGAGTGCTGCTTTTTCATGATCGGCAGGCGTAAGAGGCGCGATTGTCGCAGATTTGCGAAATCGATGCTGCCTGTGCCCGCCGTTCAGTCGCGATCACGCTCGAAATAGCGGGAGCGCTTGAACAACAACGGGGTAGCAATTGCCACGAAAAAAGCTGACCAGCCACCTGCCAACTAGCCTAGGTCCGATAAAACTGTGGGAAGCGTCCTAAGCTGCTGCAACGCGGCGGGCAGACCTTGCCAATGTTTAGCTGTCACCGGAATGAACGTCGCCATTCACTGCTTTAATCAACCTTACAGGCCATGTGAGTATCCAGGGATGCTTCCCGACCCGATGATCGCCCGCCCGCTGCCCTACCCTTCACTGCCGAAGGCCCGGGCCCGTGCCGGTGAAAATCCGCTGGTCCATATCATCCTGGCGTTCTGGGCGCTGTGGCATTGCCGTCACGCGCGCCCACCGGACACGTCGCTCACGCACTCCTGACCCGACCCGGCCGCCCCACTGGCCGATTGACTCAGCCTGACCGCTCGCCTGCGCGGCGGTCCTGCGTGCCCCAGAGCGAATCCACCATGCACTTTGCCCCCGCAGAGCAAGCCAGGCGTTTCCTGGCCGACAACCCCGATATCGACCTGATCGAGCTGTTCATACTCGACGCCAACGGCGTGCCCCGCGGCAAGCTGCTGCACCGCGAGGAGCTGCTGGCAGTGTTCGAAAGCGGCCGCCCGCTGCCCAGCACCATCCTCGGCCTGACCCTCAACGGCGACGATGTCGAAGACTCCGGCCTGGTCTGGGACGTCGGCGACATCGACTGCCGTGCCTACCCGCTGGACGGCAGCCTGGTGCGCCTGCCCTGGCGCCGGGTGCCGACCGCCGCCGTGCAGGTCAGCATGCACCCCAGCGAAGGCCTGCCGGCCAGCGTGGCCGATCCGCGCCATGTGCTGCTGCGAGTGATCGACGCGCTCAAGGCCGATGGTTTCCACCCGGTGATGGCCTGCGAGCTGGAGTTCTACCTGCTCGACCAGCAGCGCGACGCCCAGGGCCGGCCGCAACCGGCGCTGGACAGCGACGGCGGACGCCCACGCGGGACCCAGGTGTATGGCCTGCGCGAGCTGGAGCAGATCGAGCCGTTCCTCGCCGACCTCTATGCCGCCTGCAAGGCCCAGGGCATCCCGGCCCGCACGGCGATCTCCGAATACGCACCCGGCCAGGTGGAGATCACCCTGGAGCACGGTGACGCGCTCCAGGCGATGGACCAGGCCGTGCGCTACAAGCGCCTGGTCAAGGGCATCGCCAACGCCCACGGCATGCAGGCCTGCTTCATGGCCAAGCCGTTCGCCCAGCTGGCCGGCACCGGCATGCACATGCACCTGAGCCTGGCCGACGCCGCCGGCAACAACCTGTTCGCCAGCGAAGACAAGGCCGGCACCCCGCTGCTGCGCCAGGCGGTGGCCGGCATGCTGCGTCACCTGCGTGAATCGCTGCTGTTGTTCTGCCCCAACGCCAATTCGTTCCGCCGCTTCCAGGCCAACAGCTATGCCCCGCTGGCGCCGACCTGGGGCGTGGACAACCGCACCGTCAGCCTCCGCGTGCCCGGTGGCCCGGCCAACAGCCGGCATATCGAGCACCGCATCTGCGGCGCCGACGCCAACCCCTACCTGGCCGCCGCCGCGATCCTCGCCGCCACCCACCAGGGCATCCGTGAACAACTCGATCCCGGCGCCCCGGTCGAGGGCAACGGCTATGCCCAGGCCGGCGAACACCTGCCCACCGACTGGCTAACCGTCCTCGAGGCCTTGGAAAATTCGAGCTGGGCCCGGGAGGCGCTGGGCGAGGCCTTCCTCGGCGTATACCTCAAGGTCAAGCGCGCCGAGTACCGCCAGTTCATGGCCGAGGTCGGCGAGCAGGACTGGCGCTGGTACCTGCACCAGGCCTGATGCCCACGAGATTACAAGAAGGAACAAGCATGAACGCAGCAGTGAACAACGGCCCGGCCCAGCGCGCGCCGTCCTATTACAGCGCCACCCTCAACGACACGACCGAATACCCCACGCTCAAGGGCACGGTGCAGGTGGACGTGGCGATCATCGGCGGCGGCTTCACCGGCGTGGCCACCGCGGTGGAACTGGCCGAGCGTGGCCTGAAGGTGGCCATCGTCGAAACCAACCGCATCGGCTGGGGCGCCAGCGGCCGCAACGGCGGCCAGGTCACCGGCAGCCTGTCGGGCGACGAGGCCATGCGCACGCAGATGCGCGACCGGCTGGGGGCCGAGGTGGACGATTTCATCTGGCACTTGCGCTGGCGCGGCCACCAGATCATCGAGCAGCGCGTCGAGCGCTACGGCATCCAGTGCGACCTCAAGCACGGCCACCTGCACGCGGCGATGAAACCGTCGCACATGAACGAGCTGCGCGCCTTCGAGGCCGAGGCCCAGCGCCGTGGCATGGGCGACCAGGTGCAACTGCTCGATCGCAGCGCCATGCAACGCCACCTGCAAAGCCCGCTGTACCTCGGCGCGCTGAAGAACCACCGCAACCTGCACCTGCACCCGCTCAACCTGTGCCTGGGCGAGGCCCGCGCCGCCCAAGGGCTGGGTGCGCTGGTGTTCGAAAACTCCGAGGTGCTGGAGATCGTCCACGGCCCGCGCCCGGCGGTGGTCACCGCCCAGGGACGGATCGAGGCACGCCAGGTGATGCTGGCGGGCGATGTGTATCACAAGCTGGAGAAGCGCCAGCTCAAGGGCAAGATCTTCCCGGCCATGGGCGGCATCGTCACCACCGCGCCGCTGGGCGAGCTGGCCGAGCAGATCAACCCGCAGGACCTGGCGGTGTACGACTGCCGTTTCGTCCTCGACTACTACCGCCTGACCGCCGACAAGCGCCTGCTGTTCGGTGGCGGCGCCAACTACTCCGGACGCGACTCGCGGGACATCGAAGGCGAGCTGCGCCCGTGCATCGAGCGCACCTTCCCGGCGCTCAAGGGCGTGCCGATCGAGTTCCAGTGGAGCTGCGCCATGGGCATCGTGGTCAACCGCATCCCGCAGCTGGGCAAGCTGTCGGACAACGTCTGGTACTGCCAGGGGTATTCCGGGCATGGCATCGCCACCAGCCACATCATGGGCGAGATCATGGCCGAGGCGCTGACCGGGACGCTGGAGAAGTTCGATACCTTTGCCGGGTGCCGGCACATCAAGGTGCCGATGGGCGACCTGCTGGGCAATCCGCTGCTGGCGGCAGGGATGTGGTACTACCAGATGCTGGAAAAGCTGCGCTGAGCCGCAACCTCTCTGTAGGAGCGGCCTTGCGCCGCGAAAGGGGTGCGAAGCACCCCAGGATCTTAGCGACAACGCATCAATCGATGGGAGTGCTTCGCACCCCTTTCGCGGCACAAGGCCGCTCCTACACCGACCACGCAAGCTGCAGGTCAGGCGATCTTCTTCAGGCCCTGCTTCTTCAGCTCTTCGTCGCGCAGCTCGCGGCGCAGGATCTTGCCGACGTTGGTGGTCGGCAGCGCGTCGCGGAACTCGATGGCCTTGGGCACCTTGTAGCCGGTGACGTTGGCACGCATGTGCTCCATCACCTGCTCCTTGGTCAGGGTCATGCCCGGCTTGACCACGATGAACACCTTGATCACCTCGCCGGACTTCTCGTCCGGGATGCCGATGGCCGCGCACTGCAGCACGCCCGGCAGCGCGGCGAGCACATCTTCGAGCTCGTTGGGGTACACGTTGAAGCCGGACACCAGGATCATGTCCTTCTTGCGGTCGACGATGCGCATGTAGCCGTCCGGCTGGATCAGGGCGATGTCGCCGGTCTTCAGCCAGCCGTTGCTGTCGATGATTTCAGCGGTGGCGTCTTCACGCTGCCAGTAGCCCTTCATCACCTGCGGCCCCTTGATGCACAGCTCGCCCACCTCGCCCAGGGGCAGCTCCTGGCCATTGTCGTCGATGATCTTGCACAGAGTGGACGGCACCGGGATGCCAATGGTCCCCAGCTGGTTGGCCGAAGTCGGGTTGACCGCCGCCACCGGGCTGGTCTCGGTCATGCCGTAGCCTTCGCAGATGGCGCAGCCGGTCACCGTCTTCCAGCGCTCGGCCACGCTCTGTTGCAAGGCCATGCCGCCGGACAGGGTGATCTTCAGCGCCGAGAAGTCGAGGTTGCGGAACGTCTCGTTGTTGCACAGGGCGACGAACAGCGTGTTGAGGCCGACGAAACCGCTGAACTTCCACTTGCCCAGTTCCTTGACCATGGCCGGCAGGTCGCGCGGGTTGCTGATCAGCACGTTGTGGTTGCCGATCAGCATCATGGCCATGCAATGGAAGGTGAAGGCGTAGATGTGGTACAGCGGCAGCGGGGTGATGAGGATCTCGCAGCCTTCGTGCAGGTTAGAGCCCATCAGCGCGCGGCACTGCAGCATGTTGGCGACCAGGTTGCGGTGGGTGAGCATCGCGCCCTTGGCCACGCCGGTGGTACCGCCGGTGTACTGCAGCACGGCGACATCGCCGGACTGCGGGTTGGCCTCGGTCACCGCGCCGCCCTTGCCCAGCGCCAGGGCGTCGTTGAAGCGCACGGCGCCCGGCAGGTGGTAGGCCGGCACCATTTTCTTCACGTACTTGATGACGCTGTTGATCAACAGGCGCTTGAGGGGTGGCAGCAGGTCGGCCACTTCGGTCACAATAACGTGTTTGACCTGGGTCTTGGGCACCACCTTTTCCGCCAGGTGCGCCATGTTGGCCAGGCACACCAGGGCCTTGGCCCCGGAGTCGTTGAACTGGTGCTCCAGCTCCCGCGCGGTGTACAGCGGGTTGGTGTTGACCACGATCAGGCCGGCGCGCATGGCACCGAACACAGCGACGGGATACTGCAGGACGTTGGGCAGCTGGACCGCGATGCGATCACCCGGCTTCAGGTCGGTGTGCTGTTGCAACCAGGCGGCGAAGGCGCCGGACAGGGTGTACAGCTCGCCGTAGGTGATGGTCTTGCCCAGGTTGCTAAAGGCAGGTTTGTCGGCAAAGCGTTGGCAGGATTGCTTGAGTACCGCCTGGATATTGGGGAATTCGTCAGGATTGATGTCCGCCGTGACCCCGGCTGGGTACTTATCCTTCCAAAAATGTTCGATCATGGAAGCCCGCTCCTTCAGCAACAGCGAATTCGGTACGCGTCGATGCGCTTATTATTGATATGAGAGGCCGGCTCATTGCAAACCGGATCCTCTGAAAGCGCGCCGAGAGTAACAGCTTTGCAAGGGGTCGCCTAGAGGCCGAAATGGGCCGACAGGTCACAAAAATGACTCAATGAACAATTCAAGTCATTTTTAGAGTAATTATACAAAATGTCGCGAATCCGCCTGAAAGCCCTGCCCTAGAGAGGGCCTGCGGGAACGGCGTTGCACCGATCCCACAGGATTGGATTAGCCAGCGTCAGGCGATGTCGCGCAACTCCCGGCGCAGGATCTTGCCCACCGGGGTCATAGGCAGCGATTCGCGCAGCACGATGTGCTTGGGCACCTTGTAGCCGGTGAAGTTGGTCTTGCAGAACGCCTTGAGTTCATCGACGCTCACCCCGCCCGAACGCGGCACCACGAACAGCTTCACCGCCTCGCCGGTGCGCTCGTCCGGCACGCCGATCACCGCGCAGCTGGCCACCTGCGGATGGCCCATCACCACATCCTCGATCTCGTTGGGATACACGTTGAATCCCGAGACGATGATCATGTCCTTCTTGCGGTCGACGATGCGGGTGAAACCGTCCGGATCGATGACAGCGATATCGCCAGTCTTCAGCCAGCCTTCTGCATCCAGTACCTGGGTAGTGGCCTCTACCTGGTGCCAGTAACCCTTCATCACCTGCGGCCCCTTGATGCACAACTCACCACGCTCGCCCAGCGGCTGCTCGTGGCCTTCATCGTCGATCACCTTGAACACCGTGCCGGGCACCGGGAGCCCCACGGTCCCCAGGCGCGCCAGCTGGCCATAGGGGTTGGTGCTGGCCGCTGGCGAGGTTTCGGTCAGCCCGTAGCCTTCGACAATGCGGCAACCGGTAAGGGCCTCCCAGCGTTCGGCGGTGGCCTTGACCAGCGCGGTGCCGCCAGAATTGGTGATCTTCAGCGCGGAGAAATCCAGCGATTTGAAGCCCGGGTTGTCCATCAGCGCGACGAACAGCGTGTTCAAGCCCACCAGCGCCGAGAACCGCCACTTGCCCAGCTCCTTGATGAAGCCGGGGATATCGCGGGGGTTGGTGATCAGCACGTTGTGGTTGCCGGTCACCATCATGCACATGCAATTCGCGGTGAAGGCATAGATGTGGTAAAGCGGCAGCGGCGCGATCATCACCTCCTGCCCTTCCTTGATCAGTGGCTGGCCATCGGGGCCATGCTGGCCGAAGCAGGCCAGCACCTGGAGCATGTTGGCCACCAGGTTGCCGTGGGTGAGCATGGCGCCCTTGGCCAACCCGGTGGTGCCGCCGGTGTACTGCAGCACCGCAATGTTTTCCAGGGTCTGCGCCACCGGTTTGTGGGTAAGCCCGCGTCCCTGACGCAGCACCTGCTTGAACGACACGGCCTGGGGCAAGTGGTAGGCGGGCACCATCTTCTTCAGCTTGTCGACCACGGTGTTGACCAGCCAACCCTTGGCCGTCGGCAGCAGGTCGCCCATCTTCGCCTCGATCAGGTACTCGATGCCGGTGTCCGGCAGCACCTCCTGCACGCGCTTGCCGAACATGTTCAGGTACACCAGGGCACGGGCGCCGGAGTCCTTGAACTGATGGCGCATCTCGCGCTCGGTGTACAGCGGATTGGTGTTGACCACGATCAGGCCGGCACGCATGGCGCCGAACACCGCGATGGGGTATTGCAAAACATTGGGCATCTGCACCGCGATGCGGTCGCCCGGCACCAGTTCGGTGTGCTGCTGCAGCCAGGCGGCGAAGGCCGCCGAATGGCGTTCGAGATCGGCATAGCTCAGGGTGACGCCGAGGTTGCTGTACGCCGGACGGTCGGCAAAACGCTTGCAGCAGCGCTCGAAGACGTCGACGACGGACGTGTAGGCATTCAGGTCAATGGTGGAAGGTACACCTGCGGGGCGCTTGTCGTTCCAGAAATCGGCTTGCATTTATTGTTGTTCCTCTACCGGGACATCCCTGACCTGATCGCCTGCTGGCAAAAAGGTGTTCAGCCGACGTTAGCAGCTCTGTCGATGGTGGCAAATACGCCAAGTGCCGCCATTAACATTGTGAATCTCTTTTCTGTCCTTCCTGCAATCGATGGCTTTGCGCATACACTGTTGGGCAACCTCCGCGCGCAAGGACCCGCCATGCCCCACGACGCCTTCTGGCTCCCCGCCAGCGAGCATTGCAGCCTTTATGTCCACCAATGGCTGCCGGCCACACCGGTCAAGGCCGTGGTGCTGCTGGCCCATGGCATGGCCGAGCACGCCGGGCGCTACCAGCGCCTGGGCCATGCGCTCAACGCGGCCGGCTACGGGCTGCTCGCCCCCGACCTGCGCGGCCACGGCCGCACCGCCGAGCTGGGTAGCCTGGGCCTGTTCGCCCGGCAAAATGGCTGGAATGCCGTGCTCAATGACTTGGGCCTGCTGGCCCAGCACATCGGCCAGCAGTTTCCGGGGACCCCACTGTTCCTGTTCGGCCACAGCATGGGCAGCTACATCGCCCAGGCCTACCTGTTGCACCACAGCGCCAGCCTGCAGGGCGCGATCCTCAGCGGCTCGAACTTCCAGCCGGTGGCGCTGTACCGCGCGGCGCGCCTGATCTCCCGCCTCGAGGCCTGGCGCCAGGGCCCGCTGGGCAAGAGCGCGCTGATCGACTGGCTGTCGTTCGGCTCGTTCAACAAGGCGTTCAAGCCCAACCGCACCGCCTTCGACTGGCTCAGCCGCGATGCCGCGGAGGTAGACAAGTACATTGCCGACCCGCTGTGCGGCTTTCGCTGCAGCAACCAGCTGTGGCTCGACCTGCTGCAAGGGCTGGCGCAGATCAGTCAGAAAAAGAACCTGGCGCAGATCGATCCGAACCTGCCGATCTTCGTGCTGGGCGGCGAATGTGATCCGGTGAGTGCCGGCAAGCGTCTCACCCATCTGGCCGACGCCCTGCGCGCGACCGGCAACCGTCATGTACAGTTGCGCATCTACCCCGGCGCACGCCACGAAGTGCTCAACGAAACCCATCGCGACGAGGTCACCGCCGAGATCATCGGCTGGCTGGAGCAGGCGCTGGCCCTTGGCCGGCCCGCCCGCAGTGAATGATCAGCCGCCTCGCCCGCCCCACAAGGAAGCCCCTGATGACCCAGGTCACCAACACGCCTTACGAAGCCCTCGAAGTCGGCCAGAAAGCTGAATACAAGAAGTCCGTGGCAGAACGCGACATCCAGCTGTTCGCCGCCATGTCCGGTGACCACAACCCGGTGCACCTGGATGCCGAGTTCGCCGCCAAGAGCATGTTCAAGGAGCGCATCGCCCACGGCATGTTCAGCGGCGCGCTGATCAGCGCTGCGGTGGCCTGCACCCTGCCCGGCCCGGGCACCATCTACCTGGGCCAGCAGATGAGCTTCCAGAAGCCGGTGAAGATCGGCGACGAGCTGACCGTGCGCCTGGAAATCCTCGAGAAGCTGCCCAAGTTCAAGGTGCGCATCGCCACCAACGTGTACAACCAGAACGACGAGCTGGTGGTCGCCGGCGAAGCCGAGATCCTCGCGCCGCGCAAGCAGCAGACCGTCGAGCTGGTGAGCCCGCCGGAATTCGTTGCCGGCTGAGATGCTCACGGTCACTGTAGGAGCGGCCTTGTGCCGCGAAAGGACTGCGCAGCAGTCCCTGGATTTCAGCGTCCACGCATAGATCGCCGGGGCTGCTACGCAGCCCTTTCGCGGCACGAGGCCGCTCCTACAGTGAGGCGCTTAGCCCAGCTCGCGCAAACGCCGCTCGATATGTCGGCGCTCCGGTCCCTGCCGGGTCAACGTCAGCGCCTGCTGCCAGGCCTCGCGGGCCTGCTCGGTGTTGCCCAGTTGCCGATGCAGTTCGGCGCGCGCGGCATGGGCCAGGTGATAGTCGCCCAGCTCGCCCCGCTCGAGAATCGCCTCGACCGCCCGCAACCCGACCTGCGCGCCATCGCGCCGGGCCAGGGCTGCCGCCCGGTTCAGCTCCACCACCGGTGACGGCCAGTGGCGCTGCAGCACATCGTACAGGCCGACGATCTCGTCCCAGTCAGTGGCCTCGGCGCTGGGCGCTTCGGCATGCAGCGCGGCAATTGCCGCCTGCACGCTGTAGGGGCCGAACTCCCGGCTGCGCAGTGCCTGGCGCACCAACTGGCTGCCCTCCTCTATCTGTGCCCGGTCCCACAGGCCTCGGTCCTGTTCGTCGAGCAGCACCAGCTCACCCTGGGCATCGCTGCGCGCGTCCTGCCGCGAGGCCTGCAACAGCATCAACGCCAGCAGCCCCAGCACTTCGGCATCCGGCAGCAACTGCGCGAGCAAGCGGCCCAGGCGGATGGCTTCATCGGTCAGCGCGCGCATAGTCACATCCTCGCCCGAAGACGCCGAATAGCCCTCGTTGAACACCAGGTAGATCACCCTCAGCACGCTCTCCAGCCGCTCCGGCAACTCGCCCAGCTCCGGCACCTGGTAGGGGATCTGCGCATCGCGGATCTTGGCCTTGGCGCGCACGATGCGCTGGGCGATGGTCGCCGGGCTCTGCAGGAAGGCGCGGGCGATCTGTTCGGTGGTCAGGTCGCAGACCTCGCGCAGCGTCAGCGGCACCTGGGCATCGAAGGCCAGGGCCGGGTGGCAGCAGGTGAAGATCAGGCGCAGCCGATCATCGACCAGCAGCTCCTGCTCGCCCGGGTCCTGGGCCTCGCCCTCCAGCAGCATGATCAGGTCCGCCTGCGAGCGGTCGAAGCGGGCACGCCGGCGCAACGCGTCGATGGCCTTGAAACGGCCGGCGGAGACCAGCCAGGCCCGCGGGTTGTCCGGGATACCATCGCGCTGCCAGCGCTCGACGGCAATGAAGAAGGCATCATGCAAGGCCTCCTCGGCCAGGTCGAAGTCTCCCAACAGGCGGATCAGGGTGGCCAGGATGCGCCGGGAGTCTCGGCGGTAGACCGCCGCCACTTCATCACGGATTTGCGCTTCGCTGTTCATCAGCCCGGCGATACCTGGGTCATCATGGCTCTCCATTCACGTCAGGGTTGCAACTCTCGCACCGGGCGCACCTCGACGCTGCCGACCCGCGCCGCCGGAATCCCCTTGGCGATGTTCAACGCTTCATTGAGGTCGCGTGCATCGACCAGGTAGAAACCGGCCAACTGCTCCTTGGTCTCGGCGAAGGGGCCGTCGGTCAGACTCATGCGCCCGGCGCGCACGCGCACCGTGGTGGCCGTCTGCACGGGCTTGAGCGCCTCGGCGGCGATCATCCGCCCGGAGCCCTGGATGGACTCGGCGTAAGCCATGCATTCGGCGTCCTCGGGGCTGTCGGGCAGGCTGTGCAACAGCGCTTCATCACAATAGACCAGGCACAGGTATTTCATGATCGTCTCCGGAGCAAGGTGGCGATAGGCGGTCGAGGGCGTTCAGGGTTTGAGATCGAACAGCGCTTTTTGCGTTTCCATGTCGAACGGCGCCGACCAGTGTTCGTGGATGACCTGCCATTGGCCGCCGCTGCGCCGGTAGCCGACAGTGGCGCGCATGAAGCCACACTGGCTCTCATCGTCGCCCGGGCCACAGCGGTTGAGCCAGTGGGCCAGGCCCAGGTCGCCGTCGGCGTGCACGGTCAGTTGCGCCAATTCGAACACCATCGGCCCGGTGCACATGCCCATGCACATTTCCCAATGGGCGCGGTAGGCGGCCTTGCCCTTGAATTGCAGGGCCTGGATGGCGTCGAAGGCAAGAATGTCGTCGGCATAGGGGGCGACGATACGGTCCACGTCACGCTCGCGCACCGCTTGCATCCACTGTTCGATCAGTTGCTTCAGCTCACGCTCGGCTGCAGTGTTCATCGGTGTTTCCTCCGAAGATTCATCAGGGTTGGTGGTGACGCTTTCAACACTGGTCGAACGGGAAAACGACAGATCGACAGCCGCCTGGAAAAAATTCAGTCGAGGGGCGCGTCAAACGGGTGCAGGCAAAATGAACTCACGATAACCCGAGAGAATCACGTACACCGCGAAATAACAGAAAATGGCCGCCGACAGCAGGTAGGACCACGTCAGCAGCCGGTCCCCAAGCAAGCGCCCACCATGGCTGGCGATGCCGCAGAGCGACACGCACCAGGCCAATCCAGCGGCGAAGAAGCCTCCGAGGAACAGACCTGCGTCGAGCATGCTGCCGCCACCGGACCTGGAGATCAGCACCCCGCCCACCGCCGCGAACCAGAGGATCGCACTGGGCGATGACATGGCCAGGAAGATCCCGCGTAGGAACTCGCGCCAGCCCGATTCCACCACCACCTCGCCCCGCGACTCCAGATGCCCGCCGCGCCAGGCCGCCAGCAACATCTTCACGGCAAACCACACCAGCAGCGCCGAGCCGCCCAGCCACAGGGCCCAGCGCACGCTTTCGAACTGCAACAGCACGGTCATCCCGGCCAGAGCAGCAATTGCATAGACCAGGTCGCCGACGCAGGTACCCAGTCCCAGCCAGAACCCCTGGAGAAACCCGCGCTGCATGGCCAGGGTGATCATGGCGATATTGGCCACCCCGATATCCAGGCAAAGGGACAGACTGAGCAGAAAACCGTTGGAGAAAGGCATGGCGCACTCTGGGCGTATTCAGGGGTGCTCATTGAACCCGAGGGTGCGCTTGCCGTACAGAAAGAAAGCTCACTCGTTCAGACAGGCCCCGCCAACACCTGCGCATAGCGCCCACGATCCACATTGGCGCCACTGAGCACCACCGCCACACGCTTGCCGGCCTGGCGCCCACGCTCCAGCATCAGCGCGGCCAGGGCGGCGGCACCTGCACCCTCGGCGGTGTTGTGGGTGGTCTCGTGATAGAGGCGCATGGCCTCGGCGATCTCGTCATCGCTCACCCGCACGATGCGTGCGGCATGCTCGCGCACCAGGGCGAAGGCATCGGGGTGCGGCACGCGGCAAGCCATGCCGTCGGCGAAGGTGTCGGCGCTGGCGGTGGTGACGATGCGCCCCCGCTCGAAGCTCTGGGCATAGGCGTCCGCAGCGCTGGAGACCACGCCGACGATCTCGGTGTCCAGCCCCAGCAGGTTGCGCGCCTGGATCAGCCCGCAGATGCCCGAGCCCATGCCGATCGGCACGTACACGCAATCCAGGTCGGCCACCGCCTCGAACAGCTCCAGCGCATAGGTGGCCACGCCACGCACCAGTTCCGGGTGGAACGACGGGACCATCGCGTAGCCGCGCGCCTCAGCCAGGCGCGCCGCTTCTTCACGGGCAACGTCGAAGTCCACGCCGTGCTCCACCAGTTCCGCCCCCAGGGCACGCATGGCGGCGTTCTTCTCTCGCGAGTTGCCTTCAGGCACCACGATCACCAGCGGCAAGCCCGCCTGGCGCGCCGCCAAGGCCATGCTCTGGCCATGATTGCCGCGGGTTGCGGTGACCAGCCCGTGGGGAACGTCGCCACCGGCCAGCAGGGAACGCACGTAGACCAGCCCGCCACGCACCTTGAAGGCACCGGTGGGGGCATGGTTCTCGTGCTTGACCCAGAGCTGGCAACCCAGCCGCTCGGCCAACAGCGGCCAGGCATGCTGCGGGGTCGGCGGGACGTGCTGGTGAACAAAGGCGGCGGCTTCACGCAGGGCGGGCAAGTCGAACATGGCGATCTTCCTTCATCGGTAGGGCTTGATCCGATCCTAAGCGCCGGCCATTGTATGGGTCCAAAGATATATTGCATGGGTAGCAATTTCGTGTGGATTCCTTCCCTCCCAGACAACGACCAGCCGCGCTACCTGGCGCTGGTCGAGGCCATCGCCGGCGCCATCGAACAGGGTGAGCTGAAAGCCGGTGAGCGTCTGCCGCCCCAGCGTCGCCTGGCCTGGGCGCTGGGCCTGAACCCGAGCACCACGCAACAGGCTTACCGCGAAGCTGCCGCGCGACACCTGGTGTCCGGGGAGGTGGGACGCGGTACCTATGTGCTGGCCAGCAGCAAGGAGGCGACGCTGTTTCGCCTCAAGCTGCCAGACCGTCAGCATCAGGTGATCGACCTGTCGACCAACGTGCCGGTGGCCGACCCGCACAATCTTGACCTCGAGCACAGCCTGCGCCGGTTGCTCGAACAGGGTGAAACCGCCCTGCTCGACCATTACCTGGGGCCGGAGCAACTGCTGCTGGGGCGGATCCAGGGCACTCGCTGGCTGGCCAATCGTGGCCTGGCCCTGAGGCCCGAGGAGGTGCTGCTCTGCGGTGGCGCCCAACAGGCCTTGCTCCTGGTGCTGCAGTCGCTGTGCCAGGCAGGCGAGCCGGTGATGGTCGAAGCGTTGACCGCCCCGGGCATCAAGGCGGCCTGTCGCCAGCTGCGCCTGCCGGTGCAGGGGGTGGCCCTGGATGAACAGGGTTTGCGCCCGGACGAACTGGATCGCGTCGTGCGGGCCAGTGGCGCGCGAGTATTGGTGACCACCCCGACCCTGCACAACCCGACCGGGGCCTGCATGGGTGAGGCCCGGCGCCAGGCGCTGGCGGAAGTCGCCAAACGCCACGGCTTGCTGGTGATCGAGGATGACGTGTACGGCGCCTTGACCGACCGGCCGCCGCTCTATCCTTTGCTCGAAGGCCGCGGCGTGCTGATCAGCAGCTTGTCCAAAACCGTGGCCGCCGGCCTGCGCCTGGGCTGGATCGTGGCGCGGCCAGCGTTGCTGGAACAGATCGATCCTTATGCCCAGGCCACCCATTGGTCGGTGTCGCCGTTGAACCTGCACATCGCTTGCCAATGGATTTCGGACGGGACGGCCGCACGGCGACTGGCCTGGCAGCGGGAGGAACTGGCCGAGCGTTGGCGCCTGGCGCGAGCGTTGCTGGGTAATGCGCTGCCGGTGGAAAGCGTGCCTTCGCCCCATGCCTGGCTGGCGACACCTGGGGAGGCCGAGGCGCTGGCTGCCCGGTGTCGGGCGCAAGGGGTGGAGATCGTGCCGGCCAGCGTGTTCGCGGTGGGCACGGAGCGTGTGCGGGCGGTGCGGGTCAGCCTGTCGGCGGCGCACAGCCGGGCGCAGTTGAAGCAGGGGCTGGAACTCGTCCGGGATCTACACCTGCCCCTGTAGGAGCGGCCTTGTGCCGCGAAAGGGCCGCAAAGCGGCCCCGCGATCTTTGCGTCAACACTGAAATCTGGGGCTGCTACGCAGCCCTTTCGCGGCACAAGGCCGCTCCTACAAGGATTGTGCGCGGCTCAGTTCAACCGGCAACCCTCACCCAAGGCGCGGTACTGAAGAGTGTGCACCTGTCCCTGATGGTCCTCGTAGGTCATGGTGGCGGGCACCACTTCACAGACGTTGGGGATCGTCGACAGGCTGATCACGCGCTTGATGTCGAGGTTGGTGGAATAGTCGTACTGCTCGACCACGGGTTGGGTATCTGCGGTCTTGACCTGGTCCGCGAAGGCGAGCGAGGACATACCGACCAATGCAAGAATCAGTAAGGCTTTCATGGATAACGACCTTGATGGCTATCAAGCTGATCGCGTGACTTCTGATGCCGTCAATGGCGCGGAGAAGTTGTCATCGACTGCGAAGATGACACGAAGTACCGATCCCGCTTTATCGTACTGCCGGGGGGATGAGTGAAAGTCTACTCCGCAGCCGGAATAGTTGAACCCCGGAGTCGGATATTCACCCTTGCCGGATTTGCAACAATCTGCGACAAAGCACCGCCATTTTTCCTGCACAGGTCCTGTCGCGGGACAGCCCGCTCCTACAGGGTGTACGCGACCTTGTGGGAGCGGGCTTGCCCCGCGATGAGCCACACAGCGTGAGCCACACATGCCGCCCCTGACCTGCACCCGCCTGCCCCCAATCCAGCGCCGCCTGCTGGAGCAGTTCTATCGCCAGCATGGCTCGCGCATGCGCGCCGCCGGTGTCGGCGAGCTGTGGGTGGCGCGCAGCGGTGAAATCGTCGGCGGGATGAATCTGTCACCCGTAGAGGGCGGCTACTGGCTGACCGGCCTGTTCGTCGCCCCACAATGGCGTGGCCAGCAGGTCGCTTCACAGTTGATGGAAGCCGCGTTGGGCGCTGCCACCACCCCGACCTGGCTGTTCTGCCATCCGGACCTGACGCCCTTCTACCAGCGCCTGGCCTTCACCCCGGCCACCACGCTGCCCGAAGCCCTTGCCTCGCGCCTGGCCCGTTACCAGCGCAGCAAGGTCCTGGTGGCGCTGGTGCGGGATCAGTCGTCGGCCACATCGAGCCCGGGGAACAGCACGTCGGTATAGCCGAACTTGCTGAAGTCCTGGATGCGCGAGGGGTACAACCGACCGATCAGGTGATCGCACTCATGCTGCACCACCCGCGCATGAAAACCATCGGCAAAGCGGTTGATCGGGTTGCCCTGCGGGTCGATGCCCGAATAGCTGATGTGCTTGTAGCGCGGCACCACGCCACGCAGGCCCGGCACCGACAGGCAGCCCTCCCAGCCGTCCTCGACCTCCGTGGCCAGCGGCGTGATCACCGGGTTGAGCAAGATGGTCCGCGGCACCGGCTCGGCGTCCGGGTAGCGCTCGCTGCGCTCGAAGCCGAAGATCACCAGTTGCAGGTCGATGCCGATCTGCGGCGCGGCCAGGCCGACGCCACCGACATGGGCCATGGTTTCGAACATGTCGTCGATCAGTTGCTCGAGCTCAGCGCTGCCGAGCATATGCTCCGGCACGGGCGGGGCGATGCGCAGCAGGCGTTCATCGCCCATCTTGAGAATGTCGCGGATCATCAGGTATTCGGCTCGCGGGTCTGGGGTTCGGGTGTCACCGGGTGCTCATGGCCGAGCACGGTGATCGTCTGTTGCGGGTTGTCCTGCTCGAATTCCTTCTCGCCTGGGTTCTTGCCCTCGGCTGACATGTGCTCGATCACCGCGTTCATCTCGGCCCCCAGCAGCAGCACGGCAGCGGAGATGTAGAAGTACAGCAACAGCACGATGATCGCCCCGATACTGCCATACATGGCGTTGTAGTCGGCAAAGGTCTTCACGTAGTAGGCAAAGCCCAGCGACGCGACGATCCACACCACCACCGCCAGCACCGAGCCTGGGGTGATGAAACGGAACTTCTGCTTCACGTCGGGCATGACGTAGTAGATCAGCGCCACCGCCACCATCATCAGGATGATGATCGCCGGCCAGCGCAGGATGGTCCAGACCACCACCACCGCCTCTTCCAGGCCCACCTGGGAGGCGATCCACTCCATGACCTGCGGCCCCAGCACCATCAGCGCGGCGGCCGCCAGGAGCATGCCGGCGACGCCGACGGTGTAGATGATCGACAACGGAATACGCTTCCACACCGGCCGCCCTTCTGGCACGTCGTAGGCGGCGTTCATCGCGCTCATCATCAGGCGCACGCCCGCCGAGGCGGTCCACAGGGCGATCACGATACCCACCGACAGCAGTCCGCCCTTGGACTGCTGCAACTGGTCGATCACCGGATTGACCTGCTCCAGGGCCTGGGGCGGCAGCACCAGCTCGGACTGCAGGCGCAGCCAGGAGAAGAAGTCCGGCAGGTGCAGGAAACCGATCAGGGCAATCAGGAACAGCAGGAACGGGAACAGCGAGAACAGCATCTGGTAGGCCAGCGCGGAGGCATAGGTGGACATCTCGTCGTCGAGGAACTCCTTGACGGTGCGCACCAGCACGCGGTGCAGGGGCAGGCCGCGCAGGTCGGGGAAAATCATAGCGTCTCCTTTCGCCGCTTGATCGGGGTGGCAATGCAACCAGTCTAATAGACCAGGCGGCGAGCGTGCTGTTCGCTGGCGCGTTGCCGAACGCACAACGCAATCGCGGGGCAAGCCCGCTCCCACCGAGTGAGAACGCACTGCCCCGCGACAATGCCACTGCGATCAAGGCTTCTTCACGACATCCTTGACCTTGCCCACCGCCTGCTGCGCCTCGCCCTTCAATTCCTGGGCCTTGCCCTCGGCGCGCAGCCTGTCGTTGTCGGTCACCTTGCCGACGCCTTGCTTGACGTTGCCCACGGCCTCGTTGGCCAGGCCTTTCGCTTTGTCCTTGGTGCCGCTCATGGGATGTCTCCTTGCCGGAAAGACACGGGAAATCGTGTCGACACCTGATCGACCCACGGCCATCAGCAGGAGTTTCAATTAGTTTGCCTGCGCTCAGCCCAACGGCTTGACGCGTTCCACGTGGGAGCGGCGGCGCGCCGATGCGACTTGCCCCGCGATGAGCCCACCCGCACAATACCAGGCCAATCTAGCGTCAACCCGCAGGAACCTGCATGAAACTCGACAAACCCACCGCCATCGCTCGCCGTAACGAAGCGCTGACCCGGCCGGTGCTCAACCGCGACAACACCCTGTTCGCCATCCTCGACAAGAAGCGCAACCTGTGGTGGTTCGAGGTGCCGGTGGCGCTGCTGCGCAAAGGCCAGCCAGACTGGGTCAACCTGCTGCTGCACACCCCGGAAACCGATGAACTGCAACACCTGAAGGTGCCGACCAACTTCCTGCGCGCTCACCAGGAGCAGATGGAAGTGCGCAACGCCGGCAAGCGCCGCTCGACCATCAGCCTGGCCCTGAGCGCCGACCGCGACTCGCTGCTGCGCGACAGCCGCCCAGGTGGCGAGCAGCTGGACTTCAGCACCTTCGTGCAGGCCTGATCAGGCGCGCTCGATGCGATCGTCATGGATGACGATCCGGCCCTGCTTGAACAGTGCGCCGATGGCTTTCTTGAAGTTGCCCTTGCTGACATTGAACATCTGGCTGATCAGCGCCGGATCGCTCTTGTCGCACACCGCCAGCACGCCGCCATTGGCCTCCAGGCGCTGCATGATCTGCTCGGGCAAGCCGTCGGCCAAGGCCTGGCCCACCGGCTGCAGGCTCAGGGCGATCTTGCCGTCGGCGCGCACTTCCTTGATGAAACCCTTCTCGTGCATGCCCGAACGCAGGAACTTGAACACTTCGTTCTTGTGGATCAGGCCCCAGTGGCGGTTGTTGATGATCGCCTTGAAGCCCATCGGCGTCTCGCCGGCCACCAGCAGCTCGACCGGCTGTCCGACCTGGTAGTCCACCGGGGTGCGGTCGAGGTAGCGGTCCAGCTTGGCGGTGGCGGTGATGCGCCGGGTGCGTTTGTCCAGGTAGGCGTGGACCACGCAGTAGTCACCGATCTTCAGTGGCCGGGACTCTTCCGAGTAAGGCATCAGCAGGTCCTTGGACAGGCCCCAGTCGAGGAAGATGCCCGCGCCGTTGATGTCCTTGACCTTGAGGCTGGCGAACTCGCCCACCTGCATCTTCGGCTTTTCGGTTGTGGCGATCAGCTGGTCCTCGCTGTCGAGGTAGATGAACACGTTGAGCCAGTCGTCCAGCTCGAGTTCGGCATCCTTGGGGAAGTAGCGCCGTGGCAGGAGGATCTCGCCGTCGGCGCCGCCGTCCAGGTACAGGCCGAATTCCACGTGTTTCACGATTTGCAAACTGTTGTAACGCCCAAGCAGAGCCATTTCCGAAGATCCTCAAGACAAGGCGGCTATTCTAACACTTGACCCGCCCGTCCGCCCGAGCGCGCATGCGCCGGAACCCTCGGGCCCACCTTGCGTCCACCGCCTGGCCAGCCTGTGCAAGGATTCGCTCATGCCCCGACACCTGACCCACGCCCTGCTGCTCGTCATCGGCTTCGCCCTGGCCCTCGCGGCCTGCAGCCGCATCGACCTGGCCTACCGCAACCTCGACCGCCTGGTGCCCTGGTCGCTGGACGATTACCTGGACATGAACCGCGAGCAGAAACAGCTGCTCGACGAACGGCTCAGGCAACAACTGGCTTGGCACTGCAAAACGCAACTGCCCGGCTACCTCGACTGGCTCGACCGGGTGCGGCTGATGGTGGCCGATGACGCGGTCACCGACCAAGCCCTGGAGCAACGCACCCTCGAAGCCCGCCAGGCCATCGGCCGGGTGGCCACGGCGATCACCCCCTCGGCCACCGAACTGCTGCGCGGGATGAGCGACTCCCAGGTCGCCGAGATGCGCCAGGCGTTTCGCGCCGACATCGACAAGCGCCGCAAAACCTATGACGAAACCCCGCTGCCCAAACAGATCGAACAGCGCGCCGTTCGCATGCAGAAACGCCTGGAACCCTGGCTGGGTGAACTCAGCGCGCAGCAACGCTTGCGGGTGATGAGCTGGTCCCAGGCCCTGGGCGACCAGAGCCGCCAGTCGATCGCCAATCGCGCACACTGGCAGCAGCAACTGGTGCTGGCAATGGACCAGCGCGCCACGCCCGGCTTCGAACCGCGCCTTGCGCAACTGCTGCAGCGCAAGGAAAGCCTGTGGACGGCGGAGTACCGCCAGGCCTATGAGAACAGTGAACAGCAGGCGCGCAGCCTGCTGGTCGATCTGATGAAGCAGAGCAGCCCTGCGCAGAAGCAGTTCCTGCAACAGCGCCTGAGCAAGGTGCGGGCGGATTTCAGTGAGCTCAAGTGCCTGAAAGGTTGAAAAGAGTCGGGCCGCTCAAGCCATACGCAATCCCGTGTAGGAGCGGCCTTGTGCCGCGAAAGGTCCGCAAAGCGGCCCGGCAATCTCTGCTGCGTAGCTGAGATCCTGGGGCTGCTTTGCAGCCCTTTCGCGGCACAAGGCCGCTCCTACAGGGGTACGTGTTCGAGCGCCATTTAGCGCCCCTTGCGCCGATACGGAAACACATCGATCACCTTCCCCGCCCGGATCGCCTCTTGCAGGCCTTTCCAGTAATCGGCGTCATACAGCTCGCCGTGCAGGCGACTGAACAAACGACGCTGGCCGATATCGGCGAACAGGAACGGCGGAAACTCCTCGGGGAACACGTCATGCGGCCCGATCGAGTACCACGGCTCGCCCGACATCTCGTCCTCCGGGTAGCGCGGCGGCGGAATATGGCGGAAGTTGACCTCGGTGAGAAAGCTGATCTCGTCGTAGTCATAGAACACCACCCGGCCATGGCGGGTGACGCCGAAGTTCTTCAGCAACATGTCGCCGGGGAAGATGTTGGCCGCCGCCAGCTGCTTGATCGCCAGCCCGTAGTCCTCCAGCGCCTCCAGCACCTGGGCTTCGCTGGCCTGTTCGAGGTAGAGGTTGAGCGGAGTCATGCGCCGCTCGGTCCAGCAGTGACGGATGAGTACCGTGTCACCCTCCAGCGCCACGGTGGAGGGTGCCACCTCCAGCAGCTCGGCGAGGCAGTCGGGGTCGAACTTGGCGCGGGGGAAGCGAAAATCGGCGAATTCCTGGGTGTCGGCCATGCGCCCGACACGGTCCACGCTCTTTACCAGGCGATATTTCTCGATCACCGTGGCGCGGTCGACGGTCTTGGACGGCGAGAAACGGTCCTTGATGATCTTGAACACGGTGTTGAAGCCCGGCAGGGTGAACACGCTCATCACCATCCCGCGCACCCCCGGCGCCATGATGAAGCGGTCGTCGCTGTTGGCCAGGTGGTTGATCAGTGCGCGGTAGAACTCCGACTTGCCGTGCTTGTAGAAGCCGATCGAGGTGTACAGCTCGGCGATGTGCTTGCCCGGCAGGATGCGCTTGAGGAAATTGACGAACTCCGCCGGCACCGGCACATCGACCATGAAGTACGAACGGGTGAAGGAGAAGATGATCGACACTTCCGCCTCGTCGGTGATCAGCGTATCGGCCTCGATGCCATGGCCTTCGTGGTGCAGCAGCGGGATCACCAGCGGCCACTGCTCGTCCGGGGTGTACAGGCGCCCGACCAGGTAGGCGCCCTTGTTGCGGTAGAGCACCGGGGTGAACAGCTCCACCGCCAGTGCCGGGTCCTTGCACACCCAGTCGGGCAGGCATTCACGCAGCTGGTCCTGCAAGCGCGACAGGTCGCCCTCCAGGTCTCCGTAGGGCACATCGAAGCGGTAATCGGCGAAGATCGCCCGCAGCAATCCCTTCAGTCCGCCATCTAGTGCATAGGTGCGGGTCTGCGCCGCGCGTTCGTGGCCACGCATGGACGGGCGGGTGGTGTGGATGAACATGCAGCCGTCGCTGATCTGGTCATGGCTGAACAGGCTGCAGAACAGCGAGTTGTACCAGGTCTCGGACAGCTCGTCGTCCAGGCGCGGGTCGATCAGGCGGATATAGGCGTTCTTCACCAGCGGCCACTGCTCGACGTCCAGTAGCTGGGAGGCCTCGAAGCCCTGGCGCAGCCAGCCGTTGACCTCGGCGACCTTCTCTTCGTAGAGGTTGATCCGCGCCGCCGCTGCACGCTGGATGTCCTGCCAGCGCGCCTGCTCGAAGCGTTCGCGGGCACCAAGGGTGATGCGGCGAAAATGCTCGCGGTAGTCGTCGAAGCCATCAAGGATCATCCGGGCGATGTCGGCGGCGGGCCAGGGTTGGGTCATGCGCGGGATCTCATGGCAAGTTGAGTTAGATAGCTTAGTCGTCCGTAAGCGGCTCGCAGGCTGTGTGGGCCTTATCGCGGGGCAAGCCCGCTCCCACGTGCAGAACACTGGCGGCGTGGGAGCGGGCTTGCCCCGCGTTAAGGCTTACACAGCAAGAAAGCACAAGAATCCCGCTTGCCCACTGACGTACACTCGCGCCCCTGCCCCACCGCCGGAGACCACCCGTGAGCCCCATCGCCCTTGCCCGTCTGTTGACCCTTGCCGCTGTCTGGGGCGCCAGCTTCCTGTTCATGCGCATCATCGCTCCCGAACTCGGCACCGTGCCGACCGCCTTTTTCCGCGTGTCGATCGCCTGCCTGGGGCTGATCGCCATCCTCGCCGCCGCCCGCGTGCGCTGGAACTTCGAGGGCAAGCTGGGCGCCTGCCTGGTGCTGGGCATGATCAACTCCGGCATTCCGGCCACGTTCTATTCCGTGGCGGCGCAGGTGCTGCCGGCTGGCTACTCGGCGATCTTCAACGCCACCACGCCGCTGATGGGCGTACTGATCGGCACCTTGTTCTTCCGCGAGGCGATGACCCTGCCCAAGCTCTGCGGGATCTTCCTCGGCCTGTTCGGCGTCGGCATCCTCAGCGGCGCCGGCCCGGTGGCGCTGGACATGGCCCTGGTGCAAGGCGCCCTGGCGTGCCTGGCGGCGACCACCTGCTACGGTTTCGCGGGTTTCCTGGCGCGGCGCTGGGTGGGAACGCTGGACAGTCGCCTGTCGGCCCTGGGCAGCATGCTCGGTGCAACCCTGCTGTTGAGCCCGCTGTTCGCCTGGAGCGCGCTGACCCAACCGCCGGCCAGCTGGGGCGGCTGGCAGGTGTGGCTGTCGCTGCTGGGCCTGGGGCTGCTGTGCACCGCATTCGCCTACATCCTGTATTTCCGCCTGCTGAACGAGATCGGGCCGGTCAAGGCCAGTACCGTGACCTTCCTGATCCCGGTGTTCGGCGTGCTCTGGGGCGCATGGCTGCTGGATGAACCGCTGTCGATGGCGCACCTGTATGGCGGCCTGCTGATCGCCGCGGCGCTCTGGCTGGTGCTGCGCCCGGCACGGTCATGACGTGGGAGCGGGCTTGCCCTGCGATTGCGTCAGGCCAGGCAACAAAACAACCTGGCCGAACGCATCGCGGGGCAAGCCCGCTCCCACCCAATCATCTCAAGCTTCAGCCGTACGCACTGCCGGCTTGCGGAACACGAACAGCAACCCGACCACGATCAACCCCATTCCCAGCAGGCTGAGCGGCGCCAGGCGATTACCGAAGATGGCGAAGTCCATCACCGCCGTCACCGCCGGCACCAAATAGAACAGGCTGGTGACATTGACCAGGTTTCCTCGGGCGATCAGCCGGTACAGCAGCAACGTGGCCAGCAGCGAGACCACCAGCCCCATCCACAGCAGCGCGCCGATGAAGCTGGCGTTCCACTCGACATGCAACGGCTGGAACGGCGCGAACAGCGCGCACAGGGCAAAACCGGCCAGGTACTGCAGCGGCAAGGTGCCCATCGGGTTGTCGGTGATGCGCTTCTGCAGGATCGAGCCGAAGGTCATGCTGGCCAGCGCCAGCAGGGCGAACAGCATGCCCGCCAGGGACACCCCGCCAAGGTTGATGCCCTGGTAGACCACCATCACCAGGCCGCCAAGCCCCAGGCCCAGGCCGAACAGCCGGCTCCAGGAGCGCTGGCGCTCCACCAGCACCACGGTAAGGATTGGTTGCACGCCCATGACCGTGGCCATGACGCCGGGAGTGACATGGGTATCGAGCGCCACCAGGTAGAAGATCTGGTAGGCGCCCAGCAGCACGCAGCCGGTCCCCAGGGCGCGGACAATGCCGCCCCGGGTACGGGGCCAGCGCAGGCCGAGTAACGGACCGATCAGCAACAGACCGAAAAGCGCCAGGGCCGACCGCAGCAGCAGGAAGGCGAAAGGACTGGCCTGGGCCAGGCCGAGCTTGGAAACGATCGCCCCGCTGCTCCACAGCAGGACGAACAGGCTGGTAGTGGCCGCCGAGGCCACGGATGCTTTGTTGAAAACAGACATGTATTGCCACCTGTATACGGGCAAATGAGCCGTACGGAGGGCCTATCGCGACTTGCGGGGATAGCCGACCGTGTTCAGTAGGTTGCGAGTGCGGTGGGGAGCGGCCAGCGGCCGATCAGCCCAGCACCACGACTGCGCAAGGAGGCGGAGCTACGCCGCCTACGACGCCACTGACAGGTGGTGGGTAGTGACTGATCATGGCCGGCTGCTGGCTGCCACGCACGACCACGCCCGCGACAGGCGCGAGAACGTAAGCGGTGGTGGAAGCGATGGCGGGCATGAGCAGGTCTTCTGGGAAGAGAGTGTTTCGGAATATAGCGGGGGAATCATCGCGGGGCAAGCCCGCTCCCACCAGGAGCGGTAACGAGCTTGCACAACCGGATCAGAACAGCCAGCGGTACAGCGCGTAGGCGACGACAACCGCCAGCACCGGCCGCAGCACGCGGTAGGCCTTGGGGTTGGCGCGTTTGAACTGCTTGACCCGGGTGCTGATGACGTTGCTGAAGCGCTTGCTCCAGGCATAGGCCTGGTTGATCCCGCCGACACGCTCGTCATCGGTGTTCTGCGGCGCGGTGGCGCGGCCGAGGAAGGCGCTGACCTTGCGGTTGATGCGGGTCATCAGCGGGCTGTTGAGCGGGCGCTCGACGTCGCAGAACAGGATCACGCGGGTGACATCGGTCTCGTTCTTGACCCAGTGCACGAAGGTCTCGTCGAACATCACGTCCTCGCCGTCACGCCAGGCGTAGGGCTGGCCGTCGACGTAGATGCGGCAGTTGTCCGAGTTCGGCGTGGACAGGCCCAGGTGGTAGCGCAGGGAGCCGGCGAACGGGTCACGGTGCGGGTTCAGGTGGCTGCCGCCGGGCAACAGGGCGAACATCGCGCCCTTGACGTTGGGGATGCCGCTGACCAGCTCGACGGTCTTCGGGCACAGCGCCTCGGCCGAGGGCAGCGGCTTGTCGTACCACTTCAGGTAGAAACGCTTCCAGCCCTTCTTGAAGAACGACCCGAAGCCGGCGTCGTTGTCTTTCTCCGCCGCGCGGATGTAGCCCTCGTCGAACAGGCGCATGGCCTCTTCGCGGATCACCTCCCAGTTATCCTTGAGCACGTCCAGCTCGGGGAAACGCTGGCGGTCCAGGTACGGTTTGGAAGGCACGCCGGAGAACAGGTACATCAGGCTGTTGTAGGGGGCGAACAGCGCCGAATGGTTGACGAACTGGCGCAGCACCGGCAGGCGCGCCTTGCCGCGCAGGTGCACGAACAGCACGCTGCCGAAGAACACCAGCAGGACACCTGCCTTGGCGACGAAGGAAAAGGTCATGCAACACTCCTTGGAGGGGAAATCTGGCCATCCCCAGATAGCCGGACATCATAAACCCATCCGGGCCGGGTAAAAACAACCGGTGCCGGATCGCAGTGTTAAGGATTGTGCAATAAAGGAATGAGGCCGACATTGCGCCGGATCAGCGGTGGGACTGGTATCCCGGGGGCGCTGCGCGCCCCATCGCCGGCAAGCCGGCTCCCACAAAGGCAACGCAATCGGTGTGGGAGCCGGCTTGCCGGCGAAAGGGCTGCGCAGCAGCCCCAGGCTTACTGCTGGGTTTCCTGCTCGGTGAACATGTCGCTGAACAACATGCTCGACAGGTAGCGCTCGCCCGAGTCCGGCAGGATCACCACGATGGTCTTGCCCTGCATCTCGGGTTTCTCGGCCAGCCGCACCGCCGCCGCCATCGCCGCGCCGCAGGAGATGCCGCAGAGGATGCCCTCTTCCTGCATCAGGCGGATGGCCATGGCCTTGGACTCGTCCTCGGTCACCGTCTCGACCTGGTCGACGATCGACAGGTCAAGGTTCTTCGGCACGAAACCGGCGCCGATGCCCTGGATCTTGTGTGGGCTGGGCTTGAGCTCCTCGCCGGCCAGGGTCTGGCTGATCAGCGGCGAGTTCACCGGCTCCACCGCCACCGACAGGATCGGCTTGCCCTGGGTGTGCTTGATGTAGCGTGATACCCCGGTGATGGTGCCGCCGGTGCCGACCCCGGCCACCAGCACGTCAACCGCGCCATCAGTGTCATTCCAGATTTCCGGGCCGGTGGTCTTCTCATGAATGGCCGGGTTGGCCGGGTTGTCGAACTGGCCCGGCAGGAAGTGTTTGGCAGGGTCGCAAGCAACGATTTCGTTAGCCTTCTCGATGGCACCCTTCATGCCCTTGGCCTTGTCCGTCAGCACCAGCTCGGCGCCCAGAGCCTTCAACACCTTGCGCCGCTCCAGGCTCATCGAGTCCGGCATGGTCAGCACCAGGCGGTAGCCACGGGCGGCGGCGACGAAGGCCAGGCCGATGCCGGTGTTGCCCGAGGTGGGCTCGACGATGGTCATGCCTGGCTTGAGCTTACCGCTGTCCTCGGCGTCCCAGATCATGCTCGCGCCGATCCGGCACTTCACCGAATAACCCGGGTTGCGCCCCTCGATCTTGGCCAGGATGGTCACTCCGCGCGGGGCGATGCGGTTGATCTGCACCAGCGGCGTGTTGCCGATGGAATGGGCGTTGTCGGCGTAGATACGGCTCATGGCGGCGGTCCTTGAACAGGAAAAAAGTGCAGGGAAAACCCTGAGGGTAAGCCTGCAATCGGTGAGCGTAAAGCCCGTTCGAACTCGACGAAACGGCCTGCGGTCAACCGCACATGCTCCCGTGGAGAAACCCGATGAAAGCGCGCTACCGCTGGCCACTGGTCGGCTTCGCCAGCCTGGTCGCTTTGCTGGTGGCCTTGCACCTGGCCTTGCCTTACCTGGTGCGTGACTACCTCAACGACAAGCTGGCCAACATGGGCGACTACCGCGGCCAGGTCCGCGACGTCGACTTGGCGTGGTGGCGTGGCGCCTACCAGATCAACGGCCTGAAGATCGTCAAGGTCAGCGGCAAGGTACCGGTGCCGCTGCTCGAAGCACCGCTGATCGACCTGTCGGTGAGCTGGCACTCGCTGTGGTACGACCGCGCCGTGGTCGCCGAAGTCACCTTCGTACGTCCCGAACTCAATTTCGTCGACGGCGGCAACAAACAGAACTCTCAGACCGGCCAAGGCACCGACTGGCGCCAGCAACTGGAAAAACTGCTGCCGATCACCCTGAACGATGTGCGCATCGAACAAGGCACCCTCACCTTCCGCAATTTCAATTCCAGACCACCGGTGAACCTCAAGGCCAGCCGACTGGACGCAAGCATCCGCAACCTGACCAATGTGCGCGACGAAAAGGGCCGGCGCGACGCCAGCTTTGAAGGAACGGCGTTACTGCTGGGCGATGCCAAGGTGGAAAGCCGCGCCACCTTCGACCCCTTCAGCGACTTCGACGACTTCCAGTTCCGCCTGCGCGCCACCGGCATTGAACTGCGCCGGCTGAACGACTTCGCCAGCGCCTACGGCAAGTTCGACTTCAATGCCGGACATGGCGACGTGGTGATCGAGGCCGAGGCCGAGAACGGCCGCCTCAAGGGCTACATCAAGCCGCTGTTGCGCGATGTCGATGTATTCAATTGGCAGCAGGACGTGGAAGACAAGGACAAGGGCTTCTTGCGCTCGATATGGGAAGCCGTCGTAGGCGCCACAGAGACCGTACTCAAGAACCAGCCGAAAAACCAGTTCGCCACCCGCGTGGAACTCAGCGGCAGCGTGCACCAACAGGACATCAGCGCCTTCGAGGCGTTCCTGCAGATCCTGCGCAATGGCTTCATCCAGGCGTTCAACGCACGCTACGAACAACCCGAACCCAAATCCGACTGAGTCGACAGTGACGGACCATTCAGGGACTGAATACCCGGTCTGCGTTTGCAGGCGGCGGGTGCGGGGTTATAGTCGCTGACACATCAATAAACATGCATTGGCTGCACTCCTCTCATCGCGGGACCAGCCACCCAGAGGATCGGTTCATGAAGTTCGAAGGCACCCGCGACTACGTCGCCACAGACGACCTGAAGCTGGCGGTCAACGCGGCCATCACCCTGGAGCGCCCGCTGCTGGTCAAGGGCGAGCCGGGCACCGGCAAGACCATGCTCGCCGAGCAGCTCGCCGCCTCCTTCGGCGCCCGCCTGATCACCTGGCACATCAAGTCCACCACCAAGGCCCACCAGGGCCTGTACGAGTACGACGCGGTCAGCCGCCTGCGCGACTCGCAGCTGGGGGTGGACAAGGTCCACGACGTGCGCAACTACCTGAAGAAAGGCAAGCTGTGGGAAGCCTTCGAGGCCGACGAGCGGGTGATCCTGCTGATCGACGAGATCGACAAGGCCGACATCGAGTTCCCCAACGACCTGTTGCAGGAACTCGACAAGATGGAGTTCTACGTCTACGAGATCGACGAGACCATCAAGGCCAAGCAGCGCCCGATCATCATCATCACCTCCAACAACGAGAAGGAATTGCCCGACGCCTTCCTGCGCCGCTGCTTCTTCCACTACATCGCCTTCCCCGACCGCGCCACCCTGCAGCAGATCGTCGACGTGCACTACCCGAATATCAGCCAGTCGCTGGTCAGCGAGGCGCTGGATGTGTTCTTCGACGTGCGCAAGGTCCCGGGCCTGAAGAAAAAACCCTCCACCTCCGAACTGGTCGACTGGCTCAAGCTGCTGATGGCCGACAACATCGGCGAGGCCGTGCTGCGCGAACGCGACCCGACCAAGGCCATCCCGCCGCTGGCCGGGGCCCTGGTCAAGAACGAGCAGGACGTGCAACTGCTCGAGCGCCTGGCCTTCATGAGCCGGCGCGGCAACCGCTGACAGGAGCCGGGCCATGCTGCTCAACCTGTTCAACGAAATGCGCGCGGCCAAGGTACCGGTGTCGGTGCGCGAGCTGCTCGACCTGCATCACGCCCTGCAGAAGGGCGTGGTGTTCGCCGACATGGACGCCTTCTACTACCTGGCACGGGCCATCCTGGTGAAGGACGAGCGTCATTTCGACAAGTTCGACCGTGCGTTCGCCGCCTACTTCAAGGGCCTGGAAAACCTCGACCGGCATATCGAGGCGTTGATCCCCGACGAGTGGCTGCGCAAGGAGTTCGAGCGCTCGCTCACCGACGAGGAACGAGCGCAGATCCAGTCCCTGGGCGGGCTGGACAAGCTGATCGAGGAGTTCAAGAAGCGCCTCGAGGAGCAGAAGGAACGCCACGCCGGCGGCAACAAGTGGATCGGCACCGGCGGCACCAGCCCGTTCGGCTCCGGCGGCTTCAACCCCGAGGGCATCCGCGTCGGCGAGGCCGGCAAGCGCCAGGGCAAGGCGGTGAAGGTGTGGGACCAGCGCGAGTACAAGAACCTCGACGATCAGGTCGAGCTGGGTACGCGCAACATCAAGCTGGCCCTGCGCCGCCTGCGCAAGTTCGCCCGCGAAGGCGCCGCCGAGGAGCTGGACATCGACGGCACCATCGACCACACCGCCCGTGACGCCGGCCTCTTGAACATCCAGATGCGCCCCGAGCGGCGCAACACGGTCAAGCTGCTGTTGCTGTTCGACATCGGCGGTTCGATGGACGCCCATGTGAAGGTCTGCGAGGAACTGTTCTCGGCCTGCAAGACCGAGTTCAAGCACCTGGAGTACTACTACTTCCACAACTTCATCTACGAGTCGGTGTGGAAGAACAACCTGCGCCGTACCTCGGAGCGCTTCTCCACCTTCGACCTGCTGCACAAATACGGCGACGACTACAAGGTGGTGTTCGTCGGCGACGCGGCCATGGCGCCCTACGAGATCACCCAGCCGGGTGGCAGCGTCGAGCACTGGAACGAAGAGGCCGGGTATGTGTGGATGCAGCGCTTCATGGAGAAATTCAGGAAGATCATCTGGATCAACCCGTATCCGAAGCAGGCCTGGGAGTACACCGCTTCGACCCATCTGGTGCGGGACCTGATCGAGGACAGGATGTTTCCGCTGACCTTGCAGGGGTTGGAGGACGGGATGCGTTACCTGTCCAAGTAGTGTTTTTCAGGGCCGGCCCTATCGCGGGGCAAGCCCGCTCCCACGTCCAGACCTCGATCAGGCGTGGGAGCGGACTTGCCCCGCGATAGGGCCGATAGCTTCATCCCCAACGGCTCAGATAAGCCTGCTGCTCCCGCCATGCTTCATCCTGCACCACCGCCCGAAACCGCACCGCGGTCCCCGGCATGCACTGCGCCAGCTGCGCCAGCGCCAACGGCGTCAATGCCCCCAGCCTTGGATACCCACCGATGGTCTGCCGATCATTGAGCAGCACGATCGGCTGCCCGTCCGGCGGTACCTGCACGGCGCCGAGCGGGATCCCCTCGGAGATCATCGGCGCGCCCTGGTAGACCAGTTGCGGCCCGAGCAGGCGAATCCCCATGCGATCGGCCCGGCTGTCCAGCGTCCAGTCACGGTTGAACGCCTCGAACAGGCTGGTGCCGCCGAAGTCACCGATCTGCGCGCCCATCACCAGGTCCAATACCGGTTTCTCGGCATACACCGGCCGCAGCGCTTCGGGCACGTGGGAGCGGCGGTTCGGCGCCCCGATTTGCCCCGCGATGGCCCCGGCGGCATGCAGTACCTCCCCTTTCACCAGCGCCCGGCCTTGGCCGTCCAAACCACCCAGTTCTTCCCGTACCACGGTGGAGCAACTCCCCAGCACCGACTCGCCCACGAACCCGCCCGGCACCGCCAGGTAAGCACGTACCCCCTGGCGAGGCTGACGCAGCGTCAGGCGCTGGCCCTTGCCCAGGTTGAAACTGGTCCAGGGCGCCACGGCCTGCCCGTCGACCTGCGCATCCAGGTCAGCCCCGGCCAGCGCCAGCACGCAGTCCTGCTCGGCAACCACGCTGAAGCCGCCAAGCGCAATCTCCACCACGGCGCTGTCCAGCGCATTGCCCAGCAGCCAGTTGGCCCAGCGCATTGCCACCCAGTCCAGCGCGCCACCCTGGGTCACGCCCAGGTGCCGCACACCGAAACGCCCGGCATCCTGCAACAGGCACAGCGCGGTGCTGGCCTCGACTCTCAACTGACTCATGCCTGGGCCTCCAGCGGGCTGTCGTCACCGCCCAGGTTGATGAATTCGGACCGTTCAACGGCCACGAAACGTACCCGATCGCCAGGCTGCAGCAGGCTGTAGCCCTCGCGCTCGCGGTCGAACAGGCGCACCGGCGTGCGACCGATCAGGTTCCAGCCACCCGGCGACACGGCCGGATAGGCGGCGGTCTGGCGCTCGGCGATGCCGACGCTGCCCGCCGCCACGCGCTTGCGCGGGGTGCTCAGGCGCGGCGTGGCCAGGCGTTCGTCGACCAGGCCCATGAAGCCGAAGCCCGGCGCGAACCCCAGGGCGAACACCGGGTAGTCGCGAGCACAATGCAGGCGGATCACCTCGGCCTCGCTCATCCCCGCGCGCGCGGCCAGCACCGGCAGCTCGGGGCCGACACTGGCGTGGTACCACACTGGAATCTCGTGCCGGCGCCCGGCCTGGCCGGCATCCGGCCGCAGGCCCTCCAGCGCCTGCAGGATACGCTGGCGCGCCTCGCCCGGCGCCAGGTCGAACTGCACCATCAGCGTGGTATAGGACGGCACCAGGTCGATCAGCTGTTGGCCAAACGCATCCCGCAAGCGCTGGCTGGCGGCGAGGATCCACGGCATGTTGCCTTCATCAATGGTATCGAACAGCCGCACCATCAGGCTGTCGATGGCCACCACCTCGATACGTGGCGTCATGCTTGCTCCAGTGCATCCAGGGCCTGGCGGATCTGGCGCACGGCGGCCACCGAGCCGTCGTTGTCGCCGTGCACGCACAGGGTGCTGGCGTTCAAGCGCACATCGCTGCCGTCGTCAGCCACCAGGGCCTCGCCCTTGGCCAGGCGCAAGGCCTGTTCGACCACCAGCGCCGGATCGTGGTGCACAGCGTTCGGCAGGCGCCGCGACATCAGGTGCCCGCTGGCGGTGTAGCCACGGTCGGCGAAAGCCTCGAACCACAGTGGCACGCCGACTTCGTCACCCAGGGCCTGGGCGGCGCTGTCGTCGGCGGTGGCCATGAGCATCAGCGGCAGGCCGCTGTCGAACGCCGCCACGGCCTCGAGCACGGTGCGCAGGATGTCCGGGTTGGCCATCATGTCGTTGTACAGCGCGCCGTGGGGCTTGACGTAGGCCACCCGTCCGCCGAGCACCCGGCAGATGCCGTCCAGGGCGCCGATCTGGTAGTGCAGCAGGTCGCGGATCTCGTCGCTGCTGCAGGCCATGGAGCGACGGCCGAAGCCCATCAGGTCCGGGTAGGCCGGGTGCGCGCCGATAGCCACCCGGTGCTCCAGGGCCAGGGCCACGGTGCGGCGCATGGTGCCCGGGTCGCCGGCGTGGTAGCCGCAGGCGATGTTGGCGCAGTCGATGAATGGCATGACCTTGGCGTCCTGGCCCATGCGCCAGTTGCCGAAGCTCTCGCCCATGTCGCAATTGAGTAGCAGGCGTTTCACCTGGCGGACCTCCGTATCAATGTTCATGATGCCTACCTTAGCGCGCCTGGAGCGCTTTGCCGCGGGTTTCCGGCAGGCTCAGGGCCGCCAGGATCACCACACCGTAGGACACCGCGGCGAAGGCGCCAATCCCCAGGCCCAACGGCACTTTCTCGCCGAGCAGGCCGATCAGCAACGGGAACATCGCCGCGACCACCTTGCCGATGTTGTAGCAGAAGCCCTGCCCCGATCCGCGGATCCGGGTCGGGAACAGTTCGGTGAGGAACGAGCCCATGCCGCTGAAGATGCCCGAGGCGAAGAAGCCCAGGGGGAAGCCCAGCCACAGCATCACACCGTCGCTGACCGGCATCTGCGTGTAGAGCAGGACGATGACGAACGAGCCCACGGCGAACAGGATGAAGTTCTTCCTGCGCCCCAGCAGGTCGCACAGGTAGGCGCTGACCACGTAGCCGATGTAGGAGCCGACGATGACCATCGCCAGGTAGCCGCCGGTGCCCAGCACGCTCAGGCCGCGCTCGTTCTTGAGGAAGGTCGGCAGCCACGAGGTGATGGCGTAGTAACCGCCCAGGGCGCCGGTGGTCAGCAGCGAGGCGCGAATCGTGGTCCAGAGCATGCCGAGGGCGAAGATCTCGTAGAACTGCGCGGGCGCCTCGGCCTGCTCGACGGCCTTGGCCTGACGGTAGATCTCCGGGTCCTTGACCAGGCGCCGGACGAAGATCACGAAGATCGCCGGCAGCAGGCCCAGCAGGAACAGCGCGCGCCAGGCCTGCTCGGCCGGCAGCCAGGAGAACAGCAGGGCATAGAGGATCGCCGTCAGGCCCCAGCCGATGGCCCAGCCCGATTGCACCATGCCCACCGCCTTGCCGCGGTCCTGGGCACGGATCACCTCGCCGATCAACACCGCGCCAGCGGTCCATTCGCCGCCGAAGCCGAAGCCCATCAGGGTGCGGGCGATCAGCAGTTGTTCGTAGCTCTGGGCGAAGCCGCAGAGGAAGGTGAAGAAGGCGAACCACAGCACCGTCAGTTGCAGGGTGCGCACCCGCCCGATGCGGTCGGACAGAATGCCGGCGATCCAGCCGCCCAGGGCCGAGGCGATCAAGGTGCTGGTGTGGATCAACCCGGCCTCGGCGGTGCTGATGCCCCACACCATGATCAGGGTGGGGATGACGAAGCTCAGCATCTGGGTGTCCATGCCGTCCAGGCCGTAGCCGATCTTGCAGCTCCAGAAGGTGCGTCGTTGCTGGGAGTCGATGTCGCGGTACCAGGCGAAGGGGCCGCTCGAGGTTCGGGCGGGGGCCTGCTGCTGCACGCCGGTCGGGTTCATGATTGCCTCGGCTTGTTGGTATTGTTCTATGGGCGACGTCGGGCGTCGCGGGCTGGGCTTCATGTTCAGAGGCCGCGCCGCCTGCGTCCAACGAGAAAAACCGCCGGTCTGGAACAAGAAAAACTGATCATGAACCTTCGTTTCCTCGAAACCTTCGTCTGGGTCGCCCGGCTCAGGAGCTTCCGCCTCACCGCCGAGAAGCTGTTCACCACCCAGGCCTCGGTGTCCAGCCGCATCGCCGCGCTGGAAGCCGACCTGGGCGTGAAACTGCTGCTGCGCGACTCCCGCGGGGTCAGCCTGACGCCGGAGGGCGCCAAGGTGCTGGAGTACGCCGAACGCATGCTCGACACCGCCAAGGCCATGAAGCAGTCGCTGGACAGCGACCGGGCCAAGACCGGGCGCATCCGCCTGGGGGTGATGGACACGGTCATCCACACCTGGATGAGCGCGCTGGTGGCGGAGCTGGGCGAGCGCTACCCGCAGGTGGAGATCGAGCTGGTGGCCGATACCGCGCTGAACCTGCGCGAGCAGCTGCAGAAGGGCTTTCTCGACGTGATCCTGCAGACCGACCTGCTGCGCGAGCAGTCGATCCGCAGCCACGACCTGGCGCGCTACCCGATGGGCTGGATCGTCGCCGCCGGCTCCCCGCACCACCGCACCTACGCCTCGCTGGCGGAACTGGCCCGCGAGCGCATCGTCACCTTCTCGAAGAACTCGCGGCCGCACCAGGAGGTGCTCGGCCTGCTGCAGGCCGCCGGGGCCGAGGCGCCGCGCCTGAACTGCGTGAACTCGGTGGCAGCCATCACCCGCCTGCTGCGCGACGGCTTCGG
>Ga0268257_1000564_pt1 | contig 42373 bp, 35 predicted proteins | sample AgamicAtPrz_FD_200249 | JGI IMG/M metagenome (GOLD analysis project Ga0268257, IMG submission 200249) | Agave microbial communities from Guanajuato, Mexico - At.P.rz (v2) (version 3) | ecosystem: Host-associated > Plants > Phyllosphere > Phylloplane/Leaf | place: Guanajuato, Mexico | collected... | reverse complement strand
TGCCGCCGACTTGCTCGCTCTGGTCCGGGTGAACCAGGAAGATGATTTCGTAATGACGCATGAATGCTCCTTACGGGTTAGTAGTCTGCCAGCGAATCTGGTCAGACAAGGAGTGAATGACACTGTAAGTCTTGCCCCGGCGTGTAGGCGCGTGTGCACCGGCCAGCTGGCAAGGGGCGCAATTGTAGAGAAGGCCGGGGGGACAAGCAAGGTGATTGGCGAATATTTGAACAGCCGGAAACATATTCGCAAGCGCCCGGCCCTTTCGCGGGTAAACCCGCTCCCACAGGTACTGCACCGCCATCAAGGTCGGCAGCAATCCTGTGGGAGCGGGTTTACCCGCGAAGAGGCCAGTGCAGGTATCGCTCAGCGCTTGGCCTGGCGCTGACGCACGGCCTCGAACAGGCACACCCCGGTCGCCACCGAGACGTTCAGGCTGCTGACGCTGCCCGCCATCGGCAGCTTGACCAGGAAGTCGCAGTGCTCGCGGGTCAGACGGCGCATGCCCTTGCCTTCGGCGCCCATGATCATCACCAGCGGGCCGGTCAGGTCCTGCTGGTAGATCTCCTGCTCGGCCTCGCCGGCAGTGCCGACCACCCACAGTCCACGCTGCTGGAGCTTCTCCAGGGTGCGAGACAGGTTGGTCACGGCCACCAGCGGAATCACTTCCGCGGCGCCACAGGCCACCTTGCGCACCACGGCGGTCAGGCTCGCGGACTTGTCCTTGGGAATCACCACGGCGGTGGCACCGGCGGCATCGGCAGTGCGCAGGCAAGCGCCAAGATTGTGCGGATCGGTGACGCCATCAAGCACCAGGATCAGTGGCGGCGTCTCGGTGCGTTCGAGCAACTCCTCGAGCATCAGTTCGCCCCACACCTGGCTCGGGCTCACCTCGGCGACCACGCCCTGGTGCACGCCCTCGACCCAGGCGTCGAGCTCACGACGCTCGGCCTGGCCGACCTGGACGCGGTTTTCCGCGGCCAGGGCCAGCAAGGCCTGGATGCGCGGCTCACTGCGCCCCTCGGACAGCCAGATCTGCTTGACGCGCTTGGGGTGGTGCTGCAGCAGCGCCTGCACGGCATGCACACCGTAGATCTTTTCCAGCTGACTCATGACTTGCTCTTGCCCTTACGTGGCGCGCCGGACTTCGACGGCCCCTTGCGATGCTTGGTCTTGCCCGACGCCTTGGCGCCCTTCTCCGCCTTGCCGCCGGCGTGAGCGCTGTGCTTGGCGTCGCTCATCAGCGCCTTCTTCATCTCGCGGCTCTTGCGCACCTCGGCGTTGCGCTGCACCGCGTCCTTCGGGAAGTACGCCTCGGCGGTCTCGCTCTTGCGGCTGCGCGGCTTGGGCGAGATCTTCGCCTCGGGCGCCGCTGCCGGCTCCGACGCGGCCTTGCCGGCAGGCGCGGCGGACTTGCGGCCGACCGGCGCGTTGACGGTGGCCTCGGACATCTCGAAATCGATCTTGCGCTGTTCGAGATCGACGCGCATGACCTTGACCTCGACCGTGTCGCCCAGGCGGAAGCTGCGGCCGCTGCGCTCGCCCGACAGACGGTGGTGTACCGGGTCGAAGTGGTAGTAGTCGCCCGGCAGGGCGCTGACATGCACCAGGCCTTCGACATAGATATCGGTCAGCTCGATGAACAGGCCGAAACCGGTCACCGCGGTGATCACGCCGGGGAAGGTCTCGCCCACGCGGTCACGCATGTACTCGCACTTGAGCCAGTTGACCACGTCGCGGGTGGCCTCGTCGGCGCGGCGCTCGGTCATCGAGCACTGTTCGCCCATCTGCTCGAGGGTGTTCTCGTCGTACGGGTAGATACGCGCCTTGGGGATGCTCATGGCGCCGGCACGCTTGACGTGCGGGGTGTCGACCTTGGAGCGGATCACGCTGCGGATGGCACGGTGCACCAGCAGGTCCGGGTAACGGCGGATCGGCGAGGTGAAGTGGGTGTAGGCCTCGTAGTTCAGGCCGAAGTGGCCGTTGTTCTCGACGCTGTACACCGCCTGGCTCAGCGAGCGCAGCATGACGGTCTGGATCAGGTGGAAGTCCGGACGCCCGGCGATGCTCGCCAGCAGTTGCTGGTAGTCCTTGGGCGATGGGTCCTTGCCTTTGTGCAGGGTCAGGCCCAGTTCACCGAGGAAGGCGCGCAGTTTTTCCAGGCGCTCCGGCGGCGGACCGTCGTGCACGCGGTACAGCGCAGGCACGTTGTGCTTCTGCAGGAACTCGGCGGTGGCGACGTTGGCCGCCAGCATGCACTCCTCGATCAGCTTGTGGGCATCGTTGCGCACGGTCGGACGAATTTCGTCGATCTTGCGGTCTTCGCCGAAGATGATCCGGGTTTCCTGGGTTTCGAAGTCGATCGCGCCACGGGTGTGACGGGCGTCGACCAGCACCTTGTACAGGTTGTACAGGTTCTTCAGGTCCGGCAGGACTTCCTTGTATTCCTCGCGCAGCGCCTTGCCCTCACGGGTACGGGCATGTTCGAGCATGCTGCTGACCTTGTTGTAGGTCAGGCGCGCGTGGGAGTGGATCACCCCTTCGTAGAACTGGTAGTCGACCATCTGGCCGGCCTTGTTCATGGTCATTTCGCAGACCATGGCCAGGCGATCGACGTGCGGGTTCAGCGAGCACAGGCCGTTGGACAGCTCTTCAGGGAGCATCGGTACCACGCGCTCGGGGAAATACACCGAGTTGCCGCGCTGCTGGGCCTCGACGTCCAGGGCCGAGCCCAGGCGCACGTAGCTGGAGACGTCGGCGATCGCCACGTATAGGCGCCAGCCGCCGGAGAACAGGCGCAGCTTGCCCAGCGGTTCGCAGTAGACGGCGTCGTCGAAGTCGCGGGCGTCCTCGCCGTCGATGGTGACGAACGGCAGGTGGCGCAGGTCGACGCGCTTCTCCTTGTCCTTCTCCTCGACTTCGGAGCGGAACTTGCGCGCTTCCTTGATCACATCTTTCGGCCAGACATGCGGAATGTCATAGCTGCGCAGGGCGATATCGATCTCCATGCCCGGCGCCATGTAGTTGCCGATCACCTCGACCACGTCGCCCTGGGGCTGGAAGCGTGGGGTTGGCCAGTGGGTGATCTTGATCGAGACGAACTGACCGATCTTGGCGCCGCCATTGCGACCGGCGGTGACCAGCACTTCCTGCTGGATCTTCGGATTGTCCGGCGTCACGTAGCCGATGCCGCCCTCTTCGAAGTAACGGCCGACCACGCTTTCATGGGCACGGGAGATGACTTCGACCAGCACGCCTTCGCGGCGGCCACGGCGGTCGACACCGGACACCCGGGCCAGGCCACGGTCGCCGTCGAACACCAGGCGCATCTGCGCCGGGCTGAGGAACAGGTCCTCGCTGCCGTCGTCGGGAATCAGGAAGCCGAAGCCATCACGGTGACCGGATACGCGGCCGCAGATCAGGTCGAGCTTGTCCACCGGGGCATAGGTGCCGCGCCGGGTATAGATAAGCTGACCATCGCGTTCCATGGCACGCAGGCGGCGGCGCAGGGCTTCGATCTGGTCTTCTTCATAAAGACCGAACTCTTCGGCCAGCTGTTCGCGGGCAGCCGGTTCGCCACGGTCGGCGAGGCGCTGCAGGATCAGCTCACGGCTGGGGATGGGGTTGTCGTATTTTTCCGCTTCGCGAGCGGCCTCGGGATCGAGGGATTGCCAATCGGCCATCAGAAAGGATTCACCTTGGGGTATATAGAGTGGAATTCTGGCATAGGCGTATTGAAACCGGAAATGTCAGCCTTGGACAGCCCCGGCAGTGCGTCCGTCGTGCGGCAATAGGCCTGCGGAATCAACAAGTTGAATTTTTTGAATTTTTTTTCGTTCGGGGGGTTTACAGGCATCAGGAGCGTCCGTATAGTGCGCACCACAACGACGGACAACCCCGAAGTTGTAGTAAAGATGAACGACGCTGTAAAGCATCTTGTAATCTCGAATGTGTGCCCAGGTGGCGGAATTGGTAGACGCGCTGGTTTCAGGTATCAGTGGCTTAACGGCCGTGGAAGTTCGAGTCTTCTCCTGGGCACCAAATTTTTCAAGTAACAGATGACCAAGGATCTGTTACTACTGTGTGAAAGCGAACGATAGTCGCCTTCATCAGATGATGCAAAGCTTTGCCCAGGTGGCGGAATTGGTAGACGCGCTGGTTTCAGGTATCAGTGACTTAACGGTCGTGGAAGTTCGAGTCTTCTCCTGGGCACCATACAAAAACCCACTAGCTTGCTAGTGGGTTTTTTCTTGCCTGCAATTTTTGCAGCCACCCGACGCGCGCCCTGTAGGAGCGGCCTTGTGCCGCGAAAGGGTCGCACAGCGACCCCGGCGATCTTGACGTGAACGCTGAAACCAAGGGCCGCTGCGCGCCCCTTTCGCGACACAAGGCCGCTCCTACACAGATCCCATGAATTTCCCGTCATGCGCCCATTTGAGAAACAATTTCGTTTACCATTGTTTCCAAATATGTAGCCGTAAGCGAGGAAGTACCCGCATGACGATCCGCCCGCAACCGCTGATGCGCACCCTGGCCGCCGCAGTTCTGAGCCTGGTGATCGGCGCTCCGGCCGCCCTGGCAGACGAACCGGTCACGCTGACGATGTACAACGGCCAGCACAAGGAAATCGGCGATGCCATCGCCAAGGCCTACGAGGCCAAGACCGGCATTCATATCAATATCCGCAAGGGCAGCAGCAACCAGCTGGCCAGCCAGATCATCGAGGAAGGCGCACGCTCGCCGGCCGACATCATCTACACCGAGGAATCCCCGCCCCTGAACAACCTGGGCGAGCTGGGCCTGCTGGCAAAGATCGATGACGCCACCGCGAACATGATGCCCAAGGAATACGTAGGTGCGAATGGCACCTGGATGGGCATCACCGCACGCACGCGTATCGTGGTATTCAACCCGAAGAAGATCGACGAGAAAGACCTGCCGACCACGGTCATGGACTTCGCCAACCCCGAATGGGAAGGGCGTGTCGGCTACGTCCCCACCAGCGGCGCCTTCCAGGAACAGGCCGTGGCCATCCTGAAGATGCATGGCCGCGAAGCCACCGAAGAATGGCTGACCGGCCTGAAAGCCTTCGGCAAGACCTACACCAACAACATGGTGGCCCTCAAGGCCGTGGAAAAAGGCGAAGTGGCCGCGGTACTGGTGAACAACTACTACTGGTATGCCCTCGAGCGCGAGCGCGGCAAGCTGGACTCCAAGCTGTACTACCTGGCCGATGGCGATGCCGGCAACCTGGTCACCATTTCCGGCGCCGCGGTGGTCAAGGCCAGCAAGCACCCCAAGGAAGCCCAGGCCCTGCTCAACTGGATGGCCAGCGAAGAAGGCCAGCGGGTGATCACCCAGACCACCGCCGAATATCCGCTGCACAAGGGCATGGTCTCGGACCGTGGCCTGAAGCCGTTCGAGGATCTGCGCCCACCGAAGATCTCGCCGGCCGACCTTGGCAATGCCGAGGAAGCCATCGAGCTCGAACGTGAGGTTGGCCTGCTCTGATGACCGCCGCCCTACCCTCGCCCGCCTTGTCGCGCTTCGTACCGAAGCGCAAGCGACCCTCCGTCTGGGTGGTGCTGCCCGTGTTGTTCCTGGTGGCGATGAGTCTGTTGCCGCTGCTTTATGTCGGACTCAAGGCCTGGGAAGCCGGCTGGCACGAAGCCCTGCGCCTGCTCTGGCGCCCGTTTGTCTGGGGCCTTTTGCGCAACACCCTGCTGCTGATGGTCGGCGTCACCGCGCTGTGCCTGGTGGTGGGCGTGGCCCTGGCCTGGCTGCTGGAGCGCAGCGACCTGCCGGGGCGGCGCCTGTGGGGCGTGGTGCTGTGCCTGCCGTTCGCCGTGCCGTCGTTCGTCAGCAGCTTCACCTGGGTGTCGCTGAGTTCGAACTTCGAGGGCCTGGGCGGGGCCATTCTGGTGATGGCGCTGTCGAAATACCCGCTGGTGTTCCTGCCGGTGGCCGCCACCCTGCGCAACCTCGACACCTCGCTGGAGGAATCGGCGCGCACCCTGGGCTGCGGCCGCTGGGGCGTGTTCCACAAGATCACCCTGCCGCTGCTGTGGCCATCAATGCTGGGTGGTGCGCTGCTGATCGCCCTGCACATGCTGGTGGAGTTCGGCGCCCTGTCGATCCTCGGCCTGCAGACCTTCACCACGGCGATCTACCAGCAGTTCGAGCTGGAGTTCAGCAACGCCAACGCGGCCATGCTCTCGGCGGTGCTGCTGGTGCTGTGCCTGGCGATGCTGTGGCTGGAACTGCGGGTACGCGGCAAGGCCCGCCATGTGCGCATTGGCCAGGGCGTCGCTCGTCGCGCGCAGCCGCTTCGCCTGCGGGCCTGGATGCCGCTGGGGCAATTGTTCTGCCTGGCCCTGGCGGTGCTGGGCAGCGGCATTCCGCTGGCAATGCTCGGTTACTGGCTCAGCGTCGGGTCGTCGGCGGCCTTCCCGGTCGCGGCCATCGGCAAGGCCTTGGCCACGTCGCTGTCGGTATCCCTGGGCGGCGCCGGCTTCTGCGTGTTGCTGGCGCTGCCGATCAGCTTCCTGGTGGTGCGTTATAAAGGACGCCTGGCGATCTGGGCCGAGCGCCTGCCGTACCTGCTGCACGCCTTGCCCGGGCTGGTGATCGCCCTGACCCTGGTGTTCTTCGCCCTGCACTATGTGCCGGCGCTGTACCAGACCACCGCGCTGCTGATCCTGGCCTATGCCCTGTTGTTCCTGCCCCTGGCGCAGTCGCCGGTGCGCACGGCACTGAACAAGGCCTCGCCAACCCTGGAAGAAGCCGCGCGCACACTGGGGGCGAGCAGTTTCACGGCGTTCTGCCGGGTCACCCTGCCGATCATCTTCCCGGCGATGGCGGCGGCGTTCGCCCTGGTGTTCCTGGATGCGATGAAGGAGCTGACCGCGACCCTGCTGCTCAGCCCGACCGGTATGACCACCCTGGCCACCGAGGTGTGGGCGCACACCGCCAATGTCGAGTTCGCGGCGGCGGCACCCTATGCGGCATTGCTGATCGTCGTGTCGGGATTGCCGGTGTATCTGCTGACCACGCGGATGTATCTGAACAAAGCCTGAGGCGGCATCACGAGACAGGCCCGCACGTATTCGTGTACCGGACACGTGGCGGGCTTGCCCTGCGATAACGCGCAAAACGAAACTTCCTACCCGCTCCTACGCATACACCTACAAACCAGCACGTTTCCTACAAAATTCCTCTACATCGGGTTGATTTCCACACCGTTCGAGGGCCTATAGACTCGACACCATGAAAACATCCGGTGATCGTCTCAAAGCCCTCCTGCTGGAGTGCCACCTGACCCCTTCCGACTTTGCCGCCCAGCGCAAGGTCTCGTCGCAGCACGTCAACAACTGGTTCAAGCGCGGCGTACCCCAGGCCCGGCTCGATGAAATCGCCGACCTGTTCTGTGTGCGCAGGCGCTGGCTGCGCAGTGGCGAGGGACCGAAGCATCCTACGCCCCTGGCTACCGCGACATCGGCGGTACCGGCCTTGGCGCTGCCGCCGCCGCTGCAGGCCCTGGACACGGACCTGGTCCACCTGCCACTGCACCAGGTGCGCGATGGCAACCTGCAGGCGCTACCGGGGCACTACCAGCCGATACCCCGGCGTGCCCTGGAGTGCCTGCAGGTCAACGCAGAAAAGGCCATCTGCCTCGGCATGCCGGGCAACAACATGGCCCCGCTGCTGCCCCAGGGCGCCCTGCTGGCCATCGACCGCGGCTACACCCGGGTAGTCGAAGGCGAATGCTACGCCCTGCTGCACAACGGCCGCCTGCGGGTGCAACACCTCACTCTGGGCCACAACGGCACGCTGTGCCTGCACAGCCATGACCGCCTCAACCATCCCAGTGAACGCTATACGGCCTATCAGCGCCGGGTGCAGAACGTGGAAATCCTTGGCTGGGTATTCTGGTGGTCGAGCCTGCGCCCGGCACGCCCCGGCTGAAGCACCTCACTTTTTGCTGGGCATGTGCCACACACACGGGTATGCTACGCCGCACATCATGCCCCCTGATGGTGCAAGCCGCATTCCAGAGGGCCTGGCGACGCCTCACACAGCCGTCCGCCATCTTTTTCAGGCCATGTTGCCAACCGTTTAAGGCGGTTGCGGCTTATCAAAAATGAGCCAAGACCGTCCCCGAGAAGCCGGCCACAAGCCGGCTTTTTAATGTCTGACGAAAAGTTGGGCACCCCCTCAGAAGCGCGCCACCATCCCCACCCGCCAGTTCCGCCCCGGTGCCGGCATGAAGCTCTGTGCCAGCGGGTCCAGGTAATAACGATCCGTCAGGTTCTGCACCGACACATTCAACTCGGTGTGCTCCAGCAGCTTGTACTTGAGGAACAGGTCGAACAACGCCACCGAGCGATAGTCGATCTGCGGCGTGGTGGCGCCGGTCTGCCAGGGCTTGTCCATCTGCGCGGTCGGTCCCGAGCTGTAGGTCATGCGCCCGCCCACGGTCAGTGCCTCGTCGAAGAAGCGCATTCCGCCGAGCAGGTTGGCCGAGAAGCGCGGAGGGTTCTGGGTGTTGGTGTACGAGCCCATGTAGCTACCCGATGTGCAGTCCGGGGTGTCCTGGGTGCGCTGGTAGCGATTGGCGCTGGCGCGCAGCTTGGCGGCGAAAGCCGCGTCGCAGGTCTCGGTCATCAGGTAGTAGGTAGCCGAGAGGTCGGCGAACACGCGCCCGGCATCGTAGTGCGACTGCAGTTCCAGGCCACGGGTGTGGAAGCTGTCGGTGTTGCTGAAGGTCATCTGCCCCCATAGGCCCGGGCTCGGGTCGTAGTAGCGGGTGATGTAGTTCTTGATGTCGTTGTCGAACCAGGCCAGCTTGGCCGACGCCTCGTCGCCCGCAGTCAGCAGGTCGCTGCGCAAGGCACTCACGCCCACTTCCCAGGTGCGCGAACGCTCGGGCTTGAGGTGCTTGCCCGGGGTGACCTGCTGGGTGCCCTGGCTGGTCTCGAACAGCGACGGCAGGCGCAGGCCCTCGGTATAGGAGGCATAGACGAAGGTGTCCGGCAAGAACTCGAAATTGATACCGAAGGCCGGTGCGAAGCCACCGCCGCGGCTCTTGCCCTGCGGGGTGTAGTCGTAGCCGGTGACCACGTTGCTGACGCCTTCGGGATGGACCACCACGTTGGTCGCGCCGGACTCGTTGAACGGCACGCCATTGAACGGCTCATTGCTGTTCTCGAAGACGATGCCGTTGTTCAGGCGTGGGTCGGTGGCGTCGGTGTACTGGCCGTTCTGGTCGGGGAACCACGTCATGCTGCCCCAGTGCCCCGGGCTGCTGGCGGTGATCCAGCGCATTTCCCGCTCCTCGCGGCGCGCCTCGGCCAGCACGGTATTGTCCTTGGTCTGGTAGTGGGCATAGCGACCGCCGCCCCACAGCGTCAGCGTTTCAGTGGGCTTGAACTCCAGGTTGCCGTTGAAGCTGAACTCCTGACGCGAGGCGTCGCGCAGCATGCGGTTGGCGTTGATGTCGTGCTGGGTGGACACCACGTTCTTCTGCGGCTGCAGGTCTTCGAGCTGGAAGGCGCCGCCCAGGTCGAGCTTGAAATCGCCATGGGCGGTGGTGAAGCGCGACACGTTGTTCAGGTCGCCGCCGATGCGGCGGTTGTCCTGCCGAGACCAGGCGCGATCAGTACGGTACAGCTGCGACTTGGGTGCCATCCAGGCCGCGCTCAAGGTACTGGTCTTCGAGTCGGTCATCCACAGCCTGCTGGTGAGGTCCACCCACGGATTGCCCTCGGGCAGGTAGTGATAGCGGGCGGTGTAGGTGTCGATCTGGATTTCGCTGGTGGGATACTGGTAGATGCCGGCAGTGCCGTAGCGGAAGATGTCCGACGGCATGATCTCACCCATGTGTCCGTCGAAGCGGCGGTAGCCCAAATCCAGGGTATGGTCGTCGGCCAGCCGCCAGGTGGTCTTGAGCAGGTAGGAGTCGGTCTCGGACGACGAGTTGAGCACCTCCTCGCCGGCGTTGTAGGTGTTGGCGACGCTCGGCTGTTCGTCACCGTCGCGGTCGTAGAGCCGGTAGCGGTCCTGGCCCTTCTTGCCGGAAAAGTAGTTGCCCTGGTTGCGGTGCGCATAGGCCGCCACCAGGTCGAAGCGTTCGTGGGAGTAGCCGAAGGCGGCGCTGCCGGACTCGGCCTTGGAGCCGAACAGGCTGCCGCGTTCGTCGCGTGGCACCGCGCTCAGGTCCTCGTCCCTGGAGTTGCGTTTGCGGTGCTCGGGCTCCACGCCGTTGTTCCAAAGGTTGCCGGTCAGGCGCACGCCGACATCCTTGCCATCGACCAGGATGTCATCGACGCCGATGGTCTTCATCTCTACCGAGCCGCCGATCGCTCCCGAACGGGTGCTGGGCCCCTTGTTCACGGTGACGCTGCTGATCAGGTCGGGGTCGATGTAGCTGCGTTGCTGGGTGCCGCCGTAACCCCGGTAGACATCCACCGCCTGCTCCGAGCCATCGACCCTGACCGCCACCCGGCTCTGCCCCTGGATGCCGCGAATGTTGACGTCCAGCGCGCCGCCGTTACGGCTGTCGCCTACCTGCACGCCGGCCACGCCCTTGAGCATGTCGCCCACCGAGACAGTGCTGTAGCGGTCGAGGTCTTCGCGTGACAGGTGCACCGTCGAGCGTGGCGCGCGGTAGGTGTCGCGCTGCGGGTCAACCAGCTCGCTGGCCGCGACCATGGTCGGCGTCAATTCTGTCGCTGTCGCCGATGCCTGGGCCTGCGGGATGAGGATGTATGCGCCCCGCGAGTTCGGCAACAACTGCAGGCCGCTGTTGACCAGCAGGCGCCGGGCCCCTTCCTGCACGGTATAGCGGCCCTTGAGCGCCGGCGCCGCGCGGCCGCGAGTCAGCTCGGGGTCATAGGACAGCAGCAGCCCCGATTGGCTGGCGAACACGCCCAGCGCGGTGCCCAGCGAGCCCTTGGCGATGTCGTAGTCGCGCGGCGTGGCATCGTCGAGCCGGGTGGACGCCACGGCCGGGTTATCGGCGGCCTGGGCCAGGGTCGAAGCCGTGCCCATCAGGCAGCCAAGCATCGCACAACGCACGGCGAAGCTGATCGGGGACAAACATTGCAAAGGACGCGAAACAGGGGGAAGCCGACGAACTGCGGGCATGCTTTTCTCGCTCGTGAGGTCAGTGCCCGGCACTCGATGCGGGCTTGCACCCCTTCTGTCGCATGACGGCGAAAAAGGTATATGCGTGCGATTCGCATTTTCACTTGATCTTGTGATTTAGCCAAATATAGTGATAATTGTTTGCATTTACGCCCTGATACCTCCCAGCCATGACCCTTTTCAAGACCCCGCCCCGGCCCGCCGAGCACTGCGCCGTCACCACGCTGTACATCGAGCACCACGCCTGGTTGCGCGGCTGGCTGGCGTACCGGTTGCGCTCCTGGGGGCGCGGCGTGGCCGACGACCTGGCCCAGGATATCTTCGTGCGCGTGCTCGCCAGCCGCGACAGCAACCAGCCCGACACACTGCGCCAGCCACGCGCCTACCTGACCCGCATCGCCAACTGCGTGCTGGTCAGCTGGCGCCGCCGCCATTCGCTGGAACAGGCCTGGCTCGAGGCGCTGGCGCGGGTGCCCGAGGCGCTGCAGCCATCCCCGGAGCAGCAGAGCGTCATCCTCGAGACCCTGCACGAGATCGACGCGGTGCTCGACGGCCTGCGCCCGCGGGTCAGGCAGGCATTTCTGATGGCCACACTGGACGGCATGAAACAGAAAGACATCGCCCTGAACTTGAACATCGCGCTGCCGACGGTGAAGAAGTACATCCACGAGGGCTACATGGCCTGCCTGAGCCAGATGCCCGATGAGTGACCAGCCCGCCATTGCCCAAGCGGTGCTCGCCGAGGCCGCCGCCTGGTTGCTGCTGATGCAGGAAGGCCCGCTGACGCCGGCGCAACAGCTCGAACTGGAGCGCTGGCGGCGCCGCGACCCGGACCATGAACGTGCCTGGAAGCGTGCCCAGCGCCTGCTGACCCGCCTCGGCACCCTGCCACCGACCCTCGCCCGGCAAACCCTGGTTCGTCCGCAGGACAGCAGCCGGCGCACCGTGCTGCGTGGCCTGTTGGTGCTTATCGGCGCGGCCCCGCTGGGCTGGTGGGTATGGCGACAGACCCGGGAAGGAGTCGACTACCAGACCGCAGTGGGCGAGCGCCGCGAGCTGCTGCTGAGCGATGGCACCCAGGTCACCCTCAACAGCTACAGCGAGCTGCGTGTGCTGTATTCGGCCGAGGAACGCCTGCTGCAGTTGCGCCGTGGCGAGGCGTACATCGTCACCGCGGCGGACCCATCGCGTCCGTTGCGGGTGCGGACCGAGCACGGCCTGATGCAGGCGCTGGGCACCCGCTTCAGCGTTCGCCAGCTCAATCGCGAGATCCAGCTGGCGGTCTATGAAGGTGCGGTGCGCGTCACCCCCGAGGCCGGCAGTGGCACCGTGATCCACGCAGGCTCGCAGGTGCGCTTCGACCGCGACCGGCTTGGCCTGGTGGAAAGCGCCCGCGACACCCAGCTGGCCTGGCGTGATGGTTTGCTGGTGGTCGACGATATGCCGCTATTGCGGTGGGCCCAGGAGCTGATGCGCTACAGCGACCAGCGCCTGGTCTGCGACCCGGCCGTGGCCGAGCTGCGGGTCTCCGGCAGCTTCCCGGTCGATGACCTGCCACTGGCCCTGGCCATGCTGAGCGAGAGCCATGGTCTGCGCGTGCGCACCGAAGCCGGCGGGATGTTCATCAGTCGCTGATCCCCCAGCTGTCATACAGGGAACTTACGACCATGCGGCCAGCGCGCACCCTGTGGGAGCGGCTTTAGCCGCGAAGCAAGCAACTCGGTGGATGGCACCGGCTTCGCCGGTGTTCGCGGCTGAAGCCGCTCCCACAGGCCCCGTCTAGATCCATGTAAGGCCCGCGCCCACGGGAGCCATATGACGAACCTCTCGACGGAATGCCAGCACCTGGCCATTGCCCCGGCACCATCGCCAATGGGATGATTCGTATTTGCAACGAATTCTCATCAAGGTCACCCCGTGCCCCCCAAGCTCCTCCTCGCCGAAGACGACCCTCGCCTGCGCCAGGACCTGGAACAGCATTTCCTGCGCCGCGGCTTCAGCGTCCAGTCCTGCGAGAACGGCACCCAGGCATTGAACGCGATGCACCAGGCCACCTTCGACCTGCTGCTGCTGGACATCATGCTCCCCGGCATCGATGGCCTCAGCCTGCTCGACGAACTGCGCCGGCACCAGGCGGTACCGGTGATGCTGATGTCAGCCCTGGGTGCCGAACAGGACCGCATCAGCGGCTTCACCCGCGGCGCCGACGACTACCTGCCCAAGCCCTTCAGCCTGGCCGAACTGGATGCCCGGGTCGATGCCCTGCTGCGCCGGGTGGCGCTGGACCGACGCCCCCCCACGCCACGCAACGCCTGCACGCTGACCTTCGATAACGCCTGCCATGATGTCGCCCACCATGGCCAGAGTGCCGGGCTGACCGGTTCCGAATACCGATTGCTGGTGACCCTGCAAGCCCATCCCGGCGAGGCGCTGAGCAAGGCCTTCCTGTACCAGAGCGTCCTGCACCGGGCCTACACCCGCCTCGACCGCGGCCTGGACGTGCATGTGTGCAACCTGCGTCGCAAGCTCGCCGCCATCGGCGCCGGACACTTGGAGATCCAGGCCGTGCGCGGCCAGGGCTATATCCTGGTCGACACGGGCACCGCCTGATGCGCCGGCATCCGCTGCTGTGGAAACTGGCGCTGCTGCAGGTGTGCTTCTGCCTGCTGCTGACCTGGCTGATCTGGACCTGGGGCCTGTCGGTCGAACGCAGCACCTACTTCCTGGCACCCGCCGACCGGGTGTTCCTCGCCGGCTTCGCCGAACAGGCCGAGCAGGTCTGGCGCGCGGAAGGCGCCGATGGCGTGGAACGTCTGCGCCGTCGGCTCGAAGCCGATGAGAACACCTGGGTCGCGATTATCGGCCCTCATCTGCAGAGCCTAGGCACTACCCCGCTGAGCGCCGATGAAGCCAGCCGCCTGACCTTCATGCGCAAGCTCGACTGGCCGATGAGTCGGCGCCTGCAGGACGAGCTGCCGTACGTAAGCATTGCGTTCCCCGAGCACCCCGAGGACGGCCGCCTGGTCATCCAGCTCCCCGAACACCTGCTGCCCACCGGCCTGACACCCTGGACCCACGTGATCACCCACGGCGTGGCCCCCGCCCTGCTCGCCTTGCTGCTAGGCCTGGCGCTGTACCGCCACCTGGTCGTGCCGCTCAACCGCCTGCGCGACCGCGCCGACGCCCTGCGGGCCGACGATCTGGACAGCCCCGGCCTGCTCCTGCAGGAGCGTCGCGATGAGCTGGGCGAGCTGGCCCAGGCCTTCGAACACATGGCCGTGCGCCTGCGCAAAAGCCTCGACCAGCAACGGCTGCTGCTGCGTACCCTGTCCCACGAACTGCGCACGCCGCTGGCGCGCCTGCGCATCGCCCACGACAGCGAACTGCCGGCAGAGCAACTGCGCCAGCGCCTGGACCGCGAGGTGGACGACATGCAGAAACTGCTGGAGGACACCCTCGACCTGGCCTGGCTGGACACCGAGCAACCGCAACTGGCGACCGAGCCGGTACTGGTGCTCTCGGTCTGGGAGGCGCTGGTCCAGGACAGCTGCTTCGAAAGCAACTGGCCGGCCGAACGGCTGCCCTGCTCGCTCGGGCTCGACTGCCAGGTCCAGGCGCACCTGGACAGCCTGGCCCAGGCCCTGGAAAACCTGCTGCGCAATGCCATTCGCCATTCGCCCGCCACTGGCCGGGTCAGCCTGGACGGTTGGCGTGAAGGCGCCTTCTGGCACCTGTGTCTGCGCGACCAAGGACCCGGAGTACCGGACACGGAACTCGAACAGATCTTCCAGCCCTACCGCCGCCTGCCCGGCAGCGGTGCCGGCTTCGGCCTGGGCCTGGCCATCGCCCGGCGCGCCATCGAGCTGCAGGGCGGGCACCTATGGGCGAGCAATGGGCATCCCGGCCTGTGCCTGCACCTGCTGTTGCCGGCCAGCGAAAGTGTTTAGAAAGTTAATGCGCTTTACTCTCAAATAGGAGTAATTACTATTTGTGATCTCTTGAATTCAGCCCGCCGTGCCGGAGATCACACATGTCGCCCCGCCCGCTTCCCCTCGCCCCCTTCCTGCTGCTGTCCAGCTGCCTGCTGAGCAGCGCCGTGCAGGCCGCCAGCCAGCCAGAACCGATCGTGCTGGAAAGCCAGAACGTGGTGGCCACCGCCCTGGAGGAGACCAAGCAAGCGCCGGGTGTGTCGGTCATCACCGCCGAGGACATCCAGAAACGACCACCGGCCAACGACCTGTCGCAGATCATCCGCACCATGCCGGGGGTCAACCTGACCGGCAACTCCACCAGCGGCCAGCGCGGCAACAACCGGCAGATCGACATCCGCGGCATGGGGCCGGAGAACACCCTGATCCTGGTCGATGGCAAGCCGGTCAGCAGCCGCAGCTCGGTGCGCTACGGCTGGCGCGGCGAACGCGACTCGCGCGGCGACACCAACTGGGTGCCGGCCGACCAGGTCGAGCGCATCGAGGTGATCCGCGGTCCGGCGGCGGCGCGCTACGGTTCCGGGGCCATGGGCGGGGTGATCAACATCATCACCAAGCAACCGGCGGGCGAGACCCACGGCAACATGACCGTGTACCAGAACTTCCCGCAGCACGGTGACGAGGGCGCCACCAAGCGCGTGAGCTTCGGCCTCAACGGCCCGCTGACCGACAGCCTCAGCTACCGGGTCTACGGCAACGTGGCCAAGACCGACGCGGACGACTGGGACATCAACGCCGGCCACCAGTCCGCGCGCACCGGCACCCAGGCCGGTACCTTGCCTGCCGGCCGCGAAGGCGTGCGCAACAAGGACCTAAACGGTTTGCTGAGCTGGCGCCTGACCCCGGAGCAGACCCTGGAGCTCGAAGCCGGCTTCAGCCGCCAGGGCAACCTGTACGCGGGCGATACGCAGAACACCAACTCCAATGCCAACGTCAAAAGCATGCTTGGCAAGGAGACCAACATCCTCTACCGCGAGAACTTCGCCATCACCCACCGGGGCGACTGGGACTTCGGCAGCAGCATGGCCTTCCTGCAATACGAGAAGACCCGCAACCAGCGCATCAACGAAGGCCTGGCCGGCGGCACCGAAGGCATCTTCAGCAACACCGACTTCTACACCTCGACCCTGCGCGACCTGACCGCCCACGGCGAGCTCAACCTGCCGCTGCACGCCTGGCGCGACCAGACCCTGACCCTGGGCAGCGAATGGAGCCAGCAGAAGCTGGACGACCCCAGCGCCAACACCCAGACCACCAGCGAAGGCGGCAGCGTGCCCGGCCTGACCAGCAGCGGCCGCAGCACCAGCAGCCAGGCGCAGATCTTCTCGCTGTTCGCCGAGGACAACATCGAACTGCTGCCCGGCACCATGCTCACCCCGGCGCTGCGCTTCGATCACCACAGCATCGTCGGCGACAACTGGAGCCCGTCGCTCAACCTGTCCCACGCGCTGACCGACACCCTGACGCTGAAGGCCGGCATCGCCCGCGCCTACAAGGCGCCGAACCTGTACCAGCTCAACCCCGACTACCTGCTCTACAGCCGTGGCCAGGGCTGCTACGGGCAGAGCACCAGCTGCTACCTGCAGGGCAACGCGCACCTGGAGGCCGAGACCAGCGTCAACAAGGAACTGGGCATCGAGTTCCAGGACAACGGCTGGGTCGCCGGCCTGACGTACTTTCGCAACGACTACAAGAACAAGATCGACTCGGGCCTGAGCGGCATCGGCCAGGCATCCGGTGGCGCAGGCCTCAACGCCAATGCCACCCTCTACCAGTGGGAGAACATCCCCAAGGCGTTGGTCGAGGGCCTTGAAGGCACCCTGACCATCCCGCTGAGCGAACAGCTGAAGTGGAGCAACAACTTCACCTACATGCTGCAGTCGAAGAACAAGACCACCGGCGAGACCCTGTCGGTAACCCCGGTCTACACCCTCAATTCGATGCTCGACTGGCAAGCCAGCGACGACCTGTCGCTGCAGCTGAGCGTGGCCTGGTACGGCAAGCAGACGCCGAAGAAGTACGACTACCAGGGCAAGCGGGTCACCGGCACCGCCAACGACCAGGTGGCCCCCTACGCGCTGGTCGGCGCCAGCGGCACCTATGCGCTCACTAAAAACCTGAGCGTTACCGCCGGTATCGACAACCTGTTCGACAAGCGCCTGTACCGGGCCGGCAACGCCCAGGCGGTGAATGGAATCGAGGGCGCGGGCGCGGCCACCTACAACGAACCCGGGCGCACCCTCTACACCAGCCTGACCGCCTCCTTCTGAACCCGTGCCGCCGTTGCATCCGACGATGCTGCGGCGGCTTGTCATGGAAGACCTCACGAGAACGCCCGATGAAGATCCTCTCCCTAGTCCTGGCACTGGCGCTGAGCGGCACGGCCCTGGCCCAGCCGCAACCCGAGCAGAAGATGGACGACACCCTGCTGCAGCGCCAGGACCTGGCCTATCGCTTCAGCCACCTCGACCTGGACTCACGCGACGGCCAGCGCCATTACCGCCTGTGGATCGGCCAGCCCCGGCGCCCGGCCCCCGCCAGCGGTTACCCGGTGCTGTGGATGCTCGACGGCAACGCCGCCATCAGCGCCCTGGCGCCGCAGCAGTTGCAGGCACTCGACAACGGCCAGGCACCGCTGCTGGTCGCCATCGGCTATCAGACAGAGCAACGCATCGAGCGCACCGCTCGCACCTACGACTACACCCCCGTTGTGCCCGGGCTGGCCGAGCAACGCGATCCCCTGACTGGCCAGGCCAGCGGTGGTGCCGATGAGTTCCTCGACCTGCTGGAACAGCGCATGCGCCCGATGGTCGCCGCTGTGGCGCCCGTCGACCCGCATCGGCAGACACTCTGGGGTCACTCCTATGGCGGGCTGTTGACGCTGCATACGCTGTTCACCCGCCCGTGGCTGTTCAGCGACTATGCGGCGGCCAGCCCATCGTTGTGGTGGAACGACGGCGCCATCGTGGCCGAGATGCACGGATTGCAGGAGCGGCTGGGCAGTAACCGGCCAAGCCTGCTGCTGATGCGCGGCACGCGGGAACCGGCCACCCCCCGGGGGCCGCTACAGGGCGATGTGCAACGACCTGCCCGGGCACTGGTGGCCAGCCTGACCGGAGTGAAGGGATTATCAGCAACTTTCCAGCCATTCGACGGCCTGGACCACGGGCCAATGCTGCCGGCCTCGCTGCGGTTCGTGATGGACAGGATGTCCGGGGATGACGGGGCCTTGTAGGAGATCGCCCAGCCCTTCGGGCTGCGCTGTCGCGCAGGGAACTCTTACCTCTGTGCGGGTTTACCCGCGAACACCGGCGAAGCCGGTGCCATGCACCGCGCTGGATTCTTCGCGGGTAAACCCGCTCCCACAGGGTCTCGCTAAGTCAAAGAGTTACGTGCTTACCCAGTCATGCAGGATATTTGTTCACGGTCTCCCGCAGAAACCCATCCAGCAAGCCGCTGTCACCCCGTATCACCGGCACCTCCCGCGCCTCTTCGGCCCGCGCCAGCTCGGCCTCGATGAACCCATGCAACACCTCATCCCGCGGTCCGTGCTCGGCCTCGCCGCTGCGGCGCTTCACCGCCAGCAGCGCGTCGATCGCCGCCTGCAGTCGCGGGTCATCGACGGTACGCGCCATCAACGCGGCAAACGCCGTCGGCGGCATGCCCAGTCCCTGGTCGATCCAGCGCACCGCCAACAACGGTCGCAGCACATACAGGTACTTCTTGAAGCGCACCGTCTCGCCCATCAGGTAGCCGCGCAGGTTCTTGCGTGCCATCGACAGGTAGTGGTGGCGCACCGCGCGCGGCGAGTAGAAAGCCTCGCCCAGCTCGCGCAAACGCCCGGTAGCTTCGGCGTCGGCGCGGTACACCAGCGGCGAGCCCAGCCACTCGAGCAGGCTCGGGTTGGCGCCGCGCATCAGGCGCAAGGTCTTGCGCAGCTCCCAGCCGCTGATGTCCAGCTCGTCGCTCAGCGGCCGCTCGATCACATCGCGAGGTTCGTCCACCCGCAGGTACCAGTCGTTGCGCGGCACGTAGACGAAGCGCACGTCGTAATCGCTGTCCGGCGAAGCGAAGCCCCAGGCACGGCTGCCGGACTCGCAGGCATAGAGCACGGTCACCTCGTGCTCGCGCTCGATACGTTGCAGCTCATCGAGCACCCGGGCGCGCATGGCCTCGGGCAATGGGTGGGGGTCGTCCTGATACATGTCTTCGTTCCTTGTGCAGGGCGCCACACGGCGCCCATTTCAACCTTTCACGCACACCACCTGGCGCAGGGTGTGCACTACTTCTACCAATTCCCGCTGGGCCTGCATCACCGCATCGATGTCCTTGTAGGCCATCGGGATCTCGTCGATCACATCCTTGTCCTTGCGGCACTCCACATGGGCAGTGGCGCGCTGCTGGTCCTCGACGGTGAAGCGGCTCTTGGCCTTGGTACGGCTCATCACCCGGCCCGCACCGTGGCTGCATGAGCAGAACGCCTCCTCGTTGCCCAGGCCACGGACGATGAAGCTCTTGGCGCCCATGGAGCCGGGGATGATGCCCAGCTGGCCCTTCTGCGCCGACACCGCGCCCTTGCGGGTCACCAGCACCTCGCGGCCGAAGTGCTGCTCCTTCTGCACATAGTTGTGGTGGCAGTTGACCGCCTCGAGGCTAGCCTCGAACGGTCTTCCCAGCACCTTGCGGGTGGCGGCGACCACCGCCTGCATCATCAGCTCGCGGTTGTGCCGGGCGAAATCCTGCGCCCACTCGACCGCCTCGACATAGTCGGCGAAGTGCCGGCTGCCTTCCTCGAAATACGCAAGGTCGCGGTCCGGCAGGTTGACCATGTGCTGGCGCATGTCGGCCTGGGCCAGTTCGATGAACAGGTTGCCGATGGCGTTACCCACACCACGCGATCCGCTGTGCAGCATGAACCAGACCCGGTCGGCCTCGTCCAGGCAGACCTCGATGAAGTGGTTGCCGCCACCCAGTGTCCCCAGGTGCTGGCGGTTGTTGGTCTTCTCCAACCGCGGGTGCTTGTCGGTGATCGCCTTGAAGCGCCCGGCCAGGCCGCTCCATACCTGGTCGGCCTGGTTCGGCACATTGTCCCAGGCGCCCTGGTCGCGACGACCGAAGGTCTTGCCATGGGGCACGGCCTTCTCGATGGCCGTGCGCAGGCCGTGCAGGTTGTCCGGCAGGTCGCGGGCGTGCAGCGAGGTGCGCGCGGCGATCATGCCGCAGCCGATGTCCACGCCCACCGCCGCCGGGATGATCGCACCCACGGTGGGGATCACGCTGCCGATGGTCGAGCCCTTGCCCAGGTGCACATCCGGCATCACCGCCAGGTGCTTGAAGATGAACGGCATCTTCGCCGTGTTCACCAGCTGCTTGCGGGCGTCGTCCTCGACCGGCACACCGTCGGTCCACAGTTTGATCGGCTTGCCGCCCGCCACTTCGAGTATGTTCATTGCCTTGTTCCTTGTTGCGCTACGTCGTGTCGCAAAGGGTCAACCCGCCTTGAGGCTGACCATTCCATTCAATACCTGATCCAGGCCACCGAACACCGAAATCCGGTCGATGCGCTCGGCCACCCGCTCCAGGGTTTCCAGCTCCTTCAGGCGCAGGGCCGTCGGGTTGCCTTCCATCACCTTGGCGGTGTTGAGCAGCGAACGGGTCGCCTGGGTTTCCTCGCGGCGCCGGATCACGTTGGCCTGGGCGGCCTTTTCCGCCTCCACCACCTGCGCCAGCAGGGTCTTCATTTCGCCCGGCAGAATGATGTCGCGCACCCCCAGGCTGCTCACTTCCAGGCCACTGCCTTGCAGGTGCGCCAGCAAGTGCTTGGTGACGCTACCGTCGATGGACTGCTTGTCTTCCAGCAGCTCGTCGAGGGTGCGGGTACCCACTGCCGCACGCAAGCCGAACTGCAGCTCGCGGTACAGGTGCTCCACCGGCTTGCTCATCTGCCCGTGGGCGCCAAGCACATCGGTGTAGCGCCAGTTGGCCACCAGGCTCAGGCGCAGGCTGACCTTGTCGCGGGTGAGGATCTCCTGGCCGTTGACCTCCAACGCCTGCAGGCGGGTGTCGACCATCTCCACCGCTACCTGGCTGCCGCAGCGCCAGTAGCCGTGCCGGCCCGGCTCCAGCAACCCGGCCACCACGCCGTCGATCTTCAGCACGCCGACATGGAAGGCCGGCACCAGCGCCAGCAGGACCAGGTCCGTGCCGGCCACGCCGGGACGGTTCAGGCGAACCACCAGTTCGTCGTCCAGGCGCCGGCCCTGATTCAGGTCGATGCGCTGCAAGCCATGTTCTACCTGGCCTTTCCAGTACAGGCGGCGGCTATCGGGGGCCAGCAGCTCGACCAGGCGGCCGTCCTCGAAGCGCAGGCCGGCCTCATGCTGCGCCAGGTCCATGGTTTCGAAATACTGCTCGACCAAAGCTGGCTCATGCCCACGCAGGTACTGCGCCAGCGGGTGGTCGAACAGTGGGGATTGGAGGTTGAAGGTGGTTACCGTCAGCCGGTCTTGCCAGTCGAAACGCTGGTACTGGCCAGGCTCGAGCATCGAGACGAAATCGCCTTCGCTCATCAACAGGCCGCGTTCGTTCTTCTTCACCACAAAGCGTTTCAACAGTTTCATCTTGCTCATCCTTTTCCAATGTCCTTGAGTGCCGGGGTCGCCAACCCAGCGGGCGTCGCGAGCGAAGCCTGGCGGAGTCCGGGGCCGGGAGCATCGCTCCAGCGGCCACCATCGTTGCGCCAGGCCCGGCCGGCGAGCCGGGTGGGCCAGCGGTGGGCCAGGCGTCCTTCGCAGTGACGGGCCGTCCTGGCCCTGCTTGCGTTGCCTGTGCCCCACCGGCGGGTGTTGCGGTTACAGCTACCTTAGGAGGGTAGTGCCGGGGCTTTGCCCGGCGAGCGTCTGCGCCGGCCTTTCCAGGGGCCCAGCGCAGCAATGACCGGTCGTTGCGGCGGCGGCATGCACGACACCGACACCTGAAGGTGGGTACGTGCACCGGCGGGGGGTTCCCCTGTCCCGAGGGCCTGCCTGGCGATGCGGTCGAGAGGGATATAGCGAGCGGCGTGCCAGGTTTTCACTTGCCTTCGATTAAATTTTTTAACTTATTGTTTTATATAGAATTATTTTTATTTTATTCGTTTGCGCACAACTAAAAGCACACATGGAGATTCATTTTTTCGTATATCATCGGATAGCAATTTATCTTTTAGGATAATTAAGGATGAGCAAGCCTCTCGTCGCCATCGGCTTCCTCGGCACCACCCTCGACCGCAACGGCAAGGGCGCAGCACGCTGGAACCGCTGGCGACCGACCATCGGCCTCTGCCAGCAAGCCGATCTGCCCCTGGACCGCCTGGAACTGATCCACGGCCCCAGCGCGCGCGACCAGAGCCTGGCCGAGCGGATCCGCGGCGACATCCAGCAGGTCTCGCCCGGCACCGAGGTGCGCCTGCACCCGCTGGCGCTGCGCAACCCGTGGGACTTCGAGGAGGTCTACGGCGCCTTGCACGACTTCGCCAGCGGCTACAGCTTCGACACCGAGCACGAGGACTACCTGGTACACATCACCACCGGCACTCACGTCGCGCAGATCTGCTGGTTCCTGCTCACCGAGGCGCGCTACCTGCCGGCGCGCCTGGTGCAGACCTCGCCCTCGCGCAAGCAGGACGAAAACAGCGACCCGACCGGCATCGCCACCCTGATCGACCTCGACCTGTCGCGCTACGACCCGATCGCCTCGCGCTTTCGCCGCGAGCAGGTCGAGGGACAGTCGCTGCTCAAGTCCGGCATCGCCACGCGCAACCCGGACTTCAACCGCACCATCGAACAGATCGAGCGGGTCGCCCTGCGCTCGAAGGCCCCCATGCTGCTGGTCGGCCCGACCGGCGCCGGCAAGTCGTTCCTGGCCCGCCGCGTCCATGAGCTCAAGCGCGGGCGCCATCAGCTGGGCGGACGCTTCATCGAAGTGAACTGCGCCACCCTGCGTGGCGACGGCGCCATGTCGACCCTGTTCGGCCACGCCAAGGGCGCCTTCACCGGCGCCCAGAACGCCCGCGACGGCCTGCTGCGCGCCGCCGACGGCGGCATGCTGTTCCTCGACGAAATCGGTGAACTGGGCGCCGACGAGCAGGCCATGCTGCTCAAGGCCATCGAGGAAAAACGCTTCTTCCCGCTGGGCGCCGACCGTGAGGTAGAAAGCGACTTCCAGCTGATCGCCGGCACCCACCGCGACCTGCGCGCCAAGGTCGCCGACGGCTCGTTCCGCGAGGACCTGTTCGCCCGCATCAACCTGTGGACCTTCGCCCTCCCGGGCCTGGCCGAACGCCGCGAGGACATCGAGCCGAACCTCGATTTCGAGCTGCAGCGCCATGCCCGCGAACAAGGGCGCCAGGTGCGCTTCAACCTCGAGGCCAAGCGCCGCTACCTGGCCTTCGCCCATGCCGGCGAGGCCCGCTGGGCCGGCAACTTCCGCGAGCTGTCGGCGTCGATCACGCGCATGGCGACCCTGGCCGACAGCGGGCGCATCGATGAGGAAATGGTCGAGGAGGAGATTGCCCGGCTGCGCTATGCATGGGGCCTGGAGTCGGCCAGCGAGCCACTTTTGGCCGACCGCGCACTCGACCTGTTCGACCAGGTGCAGTTGCAGGCGGTGATCGACGTCTGCCGCCGCGCGCCGAGCCTGTCAGAAGCCGGGCGCCAGCTGTTCGCGGTATCGCGCCAGGAGAAGGCCAACCCCAACGACGCCGACCGCCTGCGCAAGTACCTGGCGCGCTTCGGGCTGGACTGGCAACAACTAAAGTCGTAGGGCTTGCCAGCCCGCTGGCGCAGTGCTGTATGCTTGGCCGGTCTTCAGGGCGGGGTGAAAGTCCCCACCGGCGGTAAATCGAAAGATGAGCCCGCGAGCGCCCCGGCCATGCCGGGGGTCAGCAGACCTGGTGAGATTCCAGGGCCGACGGTCATAGTCCGGATGAAAGAAGGCGTTTGGCAGGGGCCGTCCGGGTGCCCCTGCGCGCGCATTTTGTTCGCCCCGAGACGTTCATCGATCATTCACGAGGAGCGTTTCATGTCCACCTTGCTCAACAAGCAATTCCCCAATGTCAGCGCCGCCATCGCCGCCTTCCAGGCCGGGCGCCCCGTGCTGCTGCTCGACGACGACGACCGCGAGGACGAAGCCGATATCGTCGCCGCCGCCGAGAACCTTTCGCTGCAGACCATGGCCATGATGATCCGCGATTGCAGCGGCATCGTCTGCCTGTGCCTGGACGAAGCCACCGTCGATGCCCTGCAACTGGCGCCGATGGTGCAGAACAACCAGGCCCGCCATGGCACCGGTTTCACCGTCACCATCGAGGCCGCCGAAGGGGTCAGCACCGGCGTATCGGCGCAGGACCGCATCACCACCATCGAGGCCGCGCTGCGCTCGACCGCCCAGGAACGTCATATCGTCAGCCCGGGCCATGTGTTCCCGCTACGCGCCCGCGATGGCGGCGTGCTCACCCGTCGCGGCCACACCGAAGGCTCGGTGGACCTGGCCCGCCTGGCCGGCCTGCGCCCGGCGGCGGTGCTGTGCGAACTGATGAACCCCGACGGCAGCATGGCCCGCGGCGAGCAGGTGGCGGTGTATGCCCGCCAGTACAACCTGCCGGTGCTGACCATCGAGGAACTGGCGCGCTATCGCGAGGCGATGGTCGAGCTGCAGGCCGAGCCGGCCTGAATCATCCTGGGGCCGCTGCGCGGCCCCTTTCGCGGCACAAGGCCGCTCCTACAAGGGATCGCGACCTCCTGTAGGAGCGGCCTTGTGCCGCGAATGGGCTGCAAAGCAGCCCCAACAATCTAAAGCCCACCGCCGATCAAGCTGTCGTCAACGCAACCCCAACGGCCCCTTCAGAAACTCATACAACCCCGCCGCACTCTTGCGATAGCCATCAGCCGTCAGGTGCACCAGATCCGGCCGCGCCAACCCACCCGCCTGCCAGCCGGCGATCGAGCATGGCCCGCCCATGAACCCCTGCCAATCCCAGAACAGCGCCTTGTGCTTGTGCGCCATCTGCTTCTGGATACGGATCACCGAGGCCAGCGGTTGGGGTTGGCGCGCCGCACAGCTGCGCGCCTTGCGCTGCTTGATCGAGTCCGGCGGGCCGACCAGCAGGATCGCCGCCTGCGGCAGGTCCTTGCGAAGGCCCGTGAGGGTCGCGTCCAGTTGCGTCTGATACAGCGCCAGGTCGAGCTTGTCGTCGAACGCTTCGTTAGTGCCGTAGGCCAGGATCACCAGGTCAGGCCGCACGGCCTTGAGGCTGTCGCGCCAACCCGGCTGCCACTTGTCCACCACCTCCAGGCGCGCACCGTTGATGCCCAGCGCCGAGTAGGTCACCCCGGTATTCTTCTGCCCCTGGATGTACCAGCCCCCCAGGGCGACACCCCGGCCGCCCTCGACCCTCAGCTGCACCGGCAGGCCGACATTGGCGTAGGCCGGGCTGAAGCGCCACTGGCCATTGCTGGCCGGCAACACGCGGCGTTGGCCGCCATTGACGAAGAGGCTGGCGCTGGCGCTCGACTGGTACAGCGCCGAGACCTTGTAGCGCTGGCGGTCCTCGTCCCGCGCCTGCAACACGACACTGGCGCGATTGGCCAACGGCAGCGACAGATACCCCCCCAACGGGAACTGCTGGCTTTGCTGGTTGCGCGCCGACACCAGCTCCCACTGGCGCTTCTCGCTCTTGATGATCACCCGGTCGTTACGGATCCCCGGCACCGGCGAGGCCGGCACCAGACCGATGCCACCATCGCCGTAGCGCGCCTGCAACAGCTTGCGCAGCTCGCCGCTGAACAGGTCGGCGGCGGTGTGTGAGTCACCCAGCTGGACGATGGCAACCGGCGCCCGGCCAGCATTGCGCAGCTTGCCGGCGAGCAAGGCGAGGTTGCCGTCCTGGCGGGCGGCTGGCGCGGCGGCGGGCCGTGCCGTGGGCTGGGCGTTCACGCTGTTGGCGCCGGTACTGCAACCCGGCACGGCGCTGATCAGCAGGGCCAGGCCCAGCAGGTGATGCCATTGGCGCATCTCAATGTCCTGTAACGGTCAGGCCCGGGAAGCTGATCAGCGACAGAACCTGTTCGGCGATCATCTTCTGGCCCGTGATGGTGAAATGAATGCCGTCGTCGACCCGCACCTTGACCCGCTTGCCCTGCGGTGTCTGCACCGTATACGAGAAGTTGGCGTCGGCGTAGCCGAGGATCGGATTGGCCGACACGTAGTGCTGGCCGAACAGCGCGGTCTGCTCCTGGTAGAGCCCGCTGAGGTAGCCCATGGCCGTGGACAGTCGCGCCTTCTCCATGTTCGGCGGCCCGACCCAGATCACCTGCACGTTGTGCGCGCGGGCCTGCTCGAGAATCGAATCGATACGGGCGCGGTAGGCGAGCTCCCACTCTGGCGACTTGAAGCGCAGGAACGGCTTACCCTTGCCCTGGGGCATGTCCCAGGGGTCGTTGGGGCCAAGGAACACCACCATCAGGCGCACATTGGGCTCGTGATCGAGGGTGTCGGCCACGGTCTTCGGCCAGTTGAAAAAACCCGGGTAGGCAAGGCCGGTGCTCTGCTTGCTGAGGTTGACGGTACGGATCTGGTAGCGCTTGCGCAGGCTGTTGGCCAGGTGCGGCGCCACGCCCTGCATCAGCGAGTCGCCGACCAGGAACACTTCGTCGCCAGCGGCCAGCGAGACCACGGTGCCCGGCTGCAGCAATGCCGGTGCCGGGGTGGGCGGTGTCGGCTGGGCGACTACGACAGGGGCTGGCGCATGAACCGGCACAGGCGTCGGCTGCACATGCGCGGGCGTCGATACCGATGGCAACGGCTTGGCCAGGGCCGCCGGGGTCTGCAGATCGACCGTGACCACCGGCAGCGGTGCGGGCAGCACCTCGACCGCCGGCCCCTCGACCAGTTGCGGCGCGGACAGCAACTGCTCGAGCAGGCCATCGCGCTGCGCTTCCAGCATTGCCGTCAGCTGCGCCCCCGCGCGCCAGGCAGGCATCTGGCCCAGCAGCGGTATCTCGCAGCTCTGGTGGTATTTCTGCTGGCAGTAGAGCTTGATCGAGTCCTGGTTCAGCCAGAACAGCAACGCGGTGGTGACCACGATCGCATACAAGCCACGGGCGGCGCCCATCTGCACCTGGAACAGCTGTTTGCTATCAGAAGCTTGCATAGATGAACCCCGGCACGCCCGACTGCGAAGCGAAAATCACCAGCGACACACCGACACCGAGCGGGATCGGATACAGCTGCCACGGCAGGCGCTGGAACAGCGCGCCACTCTGGCGCAACAGCGCCAGCCACTGTGGATAACTGGCTACGAACAGCACGCAGGCCAGCAGCATCAGGCCCGTGGCGCTGTTCAGCCCCGCCAGGCTCAGCTGGCCGATGTCGCCGAGCATCTCCAGCGCGCCGTCCAGCGTCGGGCTGCGGAAGAAGATCCAGGCGAAGGCCACGTAGTGGAAGGTCATCAGGCGCGCCAGCAGGCCGCAGCCCGGCAGCCGCGCGAAGCCCGGACACCACTGGCTGAACAGCTTGGAAATGGCCAGGCCGACGCCATGCAGCGCGCCCCAGATGATGAAGTTCACGCTCGCCCCGTGCCACAGGCCGGACACCAGCATCGCCAGCAGCATGTTCAGGTTGCCGCGCCATACGCCCTTGCGGTTGCCGCCCAGCGGGATGTACACATAGTCGCGGATGAAGCGCGACAGGCTGATGTGCCAGCGCCCCCAGAATTCCTTGAGATTGTGCGCGGCGTACGGCGCATCGAAGTTGTCCGGCAGACGGAAGCCCAGCAACAGGGCGATGCCGGTGACCAGGTTGGTGTAGCCGCTGAAGTTGAAGTAGATCAGCAAGCTGTAGCCGTACACGCTCAGCAGCACCTGCTCGGGGCTGGCGCTGCCCGGGGTGTCGAATACCGGGTCGACCCACTCGCTGCCCAGCCAGGCACTGAGGAAGAACAGCTTGACCACCGCCATGGCGATCAGCCCCAGCGCCCGCTGCGGCTCCAGCACCTGGCGCATGGCCGGCGGGCGGATCTGCGGCAGCATGTGCAGGGCACGGTTGACCGGCCCGGCCACCAGGCTGGGGAAGAACGCCTGGTACAGGGCCAGGTCCAGCGGCGCCGCCGGCGCCAGCTCACGGCGGTTGATCGACACCAGGTAGCTGACCGAATGGAAGGTGTAGAACGACAGCCCGATCGGCACCAGCACTTCCAGCAGCGGCAGCGACACCTCGAACCCGGCAGCCGCCAGGGCGCCCTGGGCGCCACCGACGAAGAACTCCTGGTACTTGAACAGGTAGAAGCAGCCCAGCACCAGGGTCAGCAGCAGCACGCGGCTGAACCAGCGCCCGGGATAGCGCCCCGCCAGCAGGCCGAGCAGGTACACCAGCGCGCTATAGCCCAGCAGGATGTACAGCGATTGCAGGCTGAAGCTCGCCACCAGGCCATAGCTGGCGGTCAGCAGCAGCAGGTTCTGCAACCGCACGCTCCAGCACAGACTCCAATAAAGAATGAAGAACAGCGTGAAACAGAGGCCGAATTCGATCGAGAGGAAGCTCACAACGTAGTCCATTACATGACGTCGGGAAGAAAGGTCCCCAGCCCGCAGGCCAGAGCGCGCGGATTATGGCAGAGGGCCGTCACCCCCACAATTCGATTGCTTCGCGGATTGCAAGATGGCTCACACCGAACAAGTGCAACAAAATGCGACGAACGATAGGCCCATGCAATTTGCTCCCCCTGCCCCGCTCTGCTAGTGTCGCGCCGTTCTGAATGCCACCGAGACAGTCGCCATGGCCCGCAAAAAAACCTCCATCGATTTCGAACAATCCCTCGCCGACCTGCAAGCCCTGGTCGAACGCCTGGAGAACGGCGAACTGTCGCTGGAAGAGTCGCTGGCCGCCTTCGAGCAGGGCATCGCCCTGACCCGCGATTGCCAGGGCGCCCTGGCCCAGGCCGAGCAGAAGGTGCAGATCCTGCTGGAGCGTGACGGCGAACTGGCCGCCCAGCCGTTCGACGCGGAGCCCGAGGCATGATCGCCCAGTACCAGCAGAGCGCCCAGGCACGGGTCGACGCCGCCCTCGAACCGCTGTTCCAGGCGCCGTCGAAGGAGCTCGAACGCCTCTACGCCGCCATGCGCTACAGCGTGATGAACGGCGGCAAGCGGGTGCGTCCGCTGCTGGCCTATGCCGCCTGCGAAGCCTTCGGCGTGCCGCCCGAACATGCCAACGGCGCGGCCTGCGCGGTGGAACTGATCCACGCCTACTCGCTGGTGCATGACGACCTGCCGGCGATGGACGACGACGACCTGCGTCGCGGCCAGCCCACCACCCACAAGGCATTCGACGAAGCCTGCGCGATCCTCGCCGGCGACGGCCTGCAGAGCCTGGCCTTCGGCGCCCTGCTCGACCCGCGCCTGAGCCCGCAGGCCGACGCCATCCGCCTGCAGATGGTCCAGGCCCTGGCCAAGGCCGCCGGCCCCGCCGGCATGGTCGGTGGCCAGGCCATCGACCTGGGCTCGGTGGGCGTCAAGCTCGACCAGCAAGCCCTGGAATACATGCACCGGCACAAGACCGGCGCGCTGATCGAAGCCAGCGTGCGCCTTGGCGCCCTGGCCAGCGCCCGCGCCGATCAGGCCCAGCTCGATGCCCTGCAGGCTTATGCACAGGCCATCGGCCTGGCGTTCCAGGTGCAGGACGATATCCTCGACGTGGAAAGCGACACCGCCACCCTGGGCAAGCGCCAGGGCGCCGACATCGCCCGCGACAAGCCGACCTACCCGGCGCTGCTCGGGCTGGAAGCGGCCAAGGCCTATGCCCTGGAGCTGCGCGACCAGGCGCTGGTTGCGCTGCAAGGCTTTGACGACAACGCCGAGCCGTTGCGGGCGCTGGCCCGCTACATCGTCGAACGCCGCCACTAACTCCCCCTGTAGGAGCGGCCTCGTGCCGCGAAAGGGCCGCAAAGCGGCCCCGGCAATCTTTGCGTCAACGCTGAAATCCTGGGGCCGCTTTGCGGCCCTTTCGCGGCACGAGGCCGCTCCTACAGGATCTGCGCTGCATTGAGCTTCCTGCACACCCGTCCGAATGGGCAGCTTTTCCTACAATGGGGTAAACTGCCGCGTCTTCACACCTATAACGACACGCCTGATGCCCACGACGTTTCAAGAGATCCCCCGCGAACGCCCGGTCACGCCATTGCTGGACCGCGCCGACACGCCCGCCGGCCTGCGCCGGCTGGCCGAAGCCGACCTGGAGACCCTGGCCGACGAGCTGCGCCAGGACCTGCTCTATACCGTCGGGCAGACCGGTGGGCATTTTGGTGCGGGCCTGGGCGTCATCGAGCTGACGATCGCCCTGCACTACGTCTTCGACACCCCGGATGACCGGCTGGTGTGGGACGTCGGCCACCAGGCCTACCCGCACAAGATCCTCACCGGCCGCCGTGAGCGCATGCTCAGCCTGCGCCAGAAGGACGGCATCGCCGCCTTTCCGCGCCGCAGCGAGAGCGAGTACGACACCTTCGGTGTCGGCCACTCCAGCACCTCGATCAGCGCCGCGCTGGGCATGGCCATCGCCGCCCGCCTGCAGAACGATCCGCGCAAGTCGATCGCCGTGATCGGCGACGGCGCGCTGACCGCCGGCATGGCCTTCGAGGCGCTGAACCACGCGCAGGAAGTGGATGCCAACATGCTGGTCATCCTCAACGACAACGACATGTCGATCTCGCGCAATGTCGGCGGCCTGTCCAACTACCTGGCCAAGATCCTCTCCAGCCGCACCTACGCCAGCATGCGCGAAGGCAGCAAGAAAGTGCTGTCGCGCCTGCCCGGGGCCTGGGAGATTGCCCGGCGCACTGAAGAGTACGCCAAGGGCATGCTGGTGCCCGGCACCCTGTTCGAGGAACTGGGCTGGAACTACATCGGCCCGATCGACGGCCACGACCTGCCGACCCTGATCGCCACCCTGCGCAACATGCGCGACCTCAAGGGCCCGCAGTTCCTGCATGTGGTGACCAAGAAGGGCAAGGGCTTCGCCCCGGCCGAGGTCGATCCGATCGGCTACCACGCGATCACCAAGCTGGAGCCGGCCGACAAGCCAGTGGCGCCGAAGAAAGCCAGCGGGCCGAAGTATTCCGCCGTGTTCGGCCAGTGGCTGTGCGACATGGCTGCCGCCGACAACCGCCTGGTGGGCATCACCCCGGCGATGAAGGAAGGCTCGGACCTAGTCGATTTCAGCGAACGCTACCCCGAGCGCTACTTCGACGTCGCCATCGCCGAGCAACATGCGGTCACCTTTGCCGCAGGCATGGCCTGCGAGGGCGCCAAGCCGGTGGTGGCGATCTACTCCACCTTCCTGCAGCGCGCCTATGACCAGCTGATCCACGACGTGGCGGTGCAGGACCTGGATGTGCTGTTCGCCATCGACCGCGCCGGCCTGGTCGGCGAGGACGGCCCGACTCACGCCGGCGCCTACGACCTGTCCTACCTGCGCTGTATCCCCGGCATGCTGGTGATGACCCCCAGCGACGAGAACGAGCTGCGCAAGATGCTCAGCACCGGCCACCACTACAAGGGCCCGGCCGCCGTGCGCTACCCGCGCGGCACCGGCCCGAATGCACCGATCAGCGGTGATCTCGAGCCACTGGAGATCGGCAAGGGCGTGGTCCGCCGCCAGGGCGGCAAGGTCGCCCTGCTGGTGTTCGGCGTGCAATTGAGCGAGGCCCTGCAGGTGGCCGAGCAGATCGACGCCAGCGTGGTCGACATGCGTTTCGTCAAGCCGCTGGACGAGGCCCTGGTGCTGGAGATGGCCGCCAGCCATGAGTTGCTGGTGACCATCGAGGAAAACGCCATCATGGGTGGCGCCGGCGCTGCTGTTGGCGAGTTCCTGGCTCGCGAGGGCGTGGTCAAGCCGCTGCTGCACCTGGGCCTGCCAGATATCTATGTCGAGCATGCCAAGCCTGCGCAGATGCTGGCTGAATGTGGGTTGGATGTGGCTGGTATCGAAGCCTCCGTCAAAGCCCGGATGGCCAAGCTCGGCCTCTAGGGCCCTTTCGCGGGTAAACCCGCTCCCACAGGGACTGCACAGTGTTCAAGATCTGTGGAGATCCTGTGGGAGGGGGTTTACCCGCGAATGCGATGGAACTGCCCATGAAAAAATCCGTCTGTGCCGCACTCCTCTGCGCCCCTACATTCCTGCTGGCCGCCGAACGCGATGACGCCCTCAAGCTCCCCGACGTGCTGATCAGCGCCAGCCGCCAGGTCGAGTCGCGCACCGCCACCAGCGCCGCCAACACAGTGTTCACCCGTGCCGATATCGACCGCCTGCAGCCGAGCGGCGTCACCGACCTGCTCGCCCGTGTCCCCGGCGTGCAGGTCGCGCCCACCGGCGGCCGCGGCAGCCTGCCCGGCATCTTCATCCGCGGCACCAAGGCCGCCCAGACCCTGGTGCTGGTCGACGGCGTGCGCATCGCCAACGCCACCTCTGGCGACAGTGGCCTGCAGTTTCTCGACGTCGACCAGATCGAACGTGTGGAAGTGTTGCGCGGCTCGCGTTCAGCGATCTACGGCAGCGACGCCATTGGCGGGGTGATCCAGATCTTCACCCGCCGTGGCGACGCCCAGGGCCTGCAACCGCGCCTGCGCCTGGCGGCCGGCAGCAATCAGGCCTGGCAACGCAGCCTGGGGTTGTCGGGCGGTGATGGTGCGACCCGCTTCAACCTCGGTGCCAGCCTGGACGAAACCGCCGGTATCGATTCGACCGGACCGTCGTATGCCAGCGATGGCGACCATGACGCCTATCGCAACCGCTCGCTCAACCTGAACCTGAGCCATGCCTTCAACGAACGTTTCGAGGCGGGCCTGAACCTGCTCGATAACCGTGGGCGTCGTGAGTTCGACGAGCCTCGTGGCGCCAGCCCGCAGATGCCCTACTCGAACTTCGCCGTCAGCAGCCTGGGTAGCTACCTTGACGCCCAGCTGGCCGAGCAGTGGCACTCCCGACTGGAAGTGGCCCACAGCGAGAACCGCGACGACAGCCGCGACAAGCTCACGCACAAGAGCTCACCCTTCAACACCTACCGCGACCAGGCCACCTGGCAGAACGATCTGACCCTGAATGACGACAACAGCCTGGTGCTGGGTGGCGAGTGGTACGAGGATCGGGTACACGCGAGCACCGACTTCAACGAGGACAGCCGCTGGAACCGTGCAGCCTTCGCCCAGCACCGGTTCCAGGGCGAGTACTTCTCGACCGAGCTTGGCGTGCGCCACGACAAGAACCAGCAGTTCGGCGGCCAGACCACCTGGAGCGGCAGCCTGACGCTGCCGTTGAACGCCCGCAATGACCTGCTGCTGTCCTACAGCGAGGGCTTCCGTGCCCCGACATTCAACGACCTCTACTACCCGGGGTTCAGCAACCCTGACCTCAAGCCGGAGCACTCGAAGTCCTATGAAGTGCAATGGCGCAGCCAACTGACCGACAACAGCCGCCTGGAAACCTCGCTCTATCGCACCGACTTGCGAGACGCCATCAGTTACGACGTAGAGGCCAACAACATGGGCAACGTTGCCCAAGCCCGCATCAATGGCTTCGAGATGGCGCTGGAGCAGCAATGGGGGGGCTGGAAATCGCAGCTGGGATTGGCATTGATCGACCCGCGCGACCAGAAAAGCGGGCACACACTCGCTCGTCGTGCGCGGCGCACCTTGAGCCTGGATATCGATCGTCAATTCGACCGCTTCAATGTCGGCGCCAGTTGGCAGGCAGTCAGCGGCAGCTACAACGACGAAACCAACAACGCTCCCATCGGTGGTTATGGGCTGCTGGGTATTCGCGGCGGCTGGACGGCCACCCGTGAGCTGAAGGTCGACCTGAAGCTCGACAACCTGCTGGACAAGGGTTACAGCCGCACCCTGTACAACCATCAGGGGACTGACTACGGCTACCGCGAAGAAGGCCGCACCTGGCTGCTGAGCCTTACCTGGACCCCGACCCTCTAGTCTCCAGCAGCGCGCACAGCCGGGCGGTGGCCTCGATCATCTGCCCACTGGGCCGCTCCAGGCCCTTGTCCGGTACCACCAGCAAGCGTTCTCCCTTCACCGCGCTCAACTGCGGCCAGCTACGCCAACTGGCCAACTGGGCCGCGTCACCCGCCAGGATCACCTCGGGATCGCGCAGCAGCACCGATTCCACGCTGACCTGCGGCGCAGGCTGGGTCAGGTCGTCGAACACATTGCGCGCCCCGCAGACGCGCAAGGCATCGCTGACCACCTGGCGCCCGCCCAGGGTATACAGCGGCTTGTCCCAGACCTGGTAGAACACCCTCAGCGGCGTGTCGCGCCGGTAGCGCTCGCGCAGCGCCTGCAGTCGCTCACGCAGCTCGGCGGCATAGGCGCGGCCCTGCTCGTCTCGCCCGAGGCGCCGGGCGATGGTTTCGATCTGCTCGATCAACTGGTCGAGGTCGCCGGGCTCGCCACTGAACGTGGCGATGCCCAGGCGCTTGAGCTGGTCGCGCTGGGCCGGCGCGACGCTACCGGGCCAGAGCAGCAGCAGGTCAGGCTTGAGACTGAGCAGGCGCTCCATGTCCAGCTGGCCATGACGGCCGACCGAAGGCAGACCCTGAAGGCTCCGCGGACGCTCATCCGCGTCCAGCAGGCCCACCAATAGGTCGCCAGCCTCAAGTTCGAGGACAATCTCGGTCATCGATGGCGCCAGGCTGACCACGCGCGGCCCGGCCTCGGCCAGGGTACCGAGGCACAACAAAACGAGGGAGGCGAGAAACGCCCGCATCAGCCGAGCTGGCGCGGAATACGGTAGAGGTACAGCACCACGACGGTGGACAGGGCAAGGAGGATCTGCGGCACCGCCTCCAGCCCGACCAGCACCGATAGCGCCGCGACCCAGGCCGGGAAGCAGGCGAACAGCATGGCCAGGCGCCGAACCCGCGCCAGCTCGATCCAGGCAGCGGGTTCGTCCGCCGTGCCCAGCTGCTTGTCGGTGGCGATCAACGCCCGCTTGTAGGCGCCGAAGCGCGGCAGGCTGAGGAACATGGTCGCGGCCCCGGCGATGAACAAGGGCATGGCAAGCACCGGGATCAGCGGCTCACCACCACCAAACGCCCAGGCCATTATCGGCAACGGCAACAGGCCCACGGCCAGGTACTGCCACCAGGCCAGGGCCAGCCGCCGCTTCACCTCGCCTCGGGTCACGCCTGGGGCACCTCGCCCTGGTGCTTGTTGCCCATCATGTGGCCGAGCTTGTCGGCCTTGGTGGCCAGGTACAGGCGGTTGTGCGGATTGTGACCGGTATGCAGCGGCACGCGCTCGGCGACCTTGATGCTCATGTCGGTCAACGCCTTGACCTTGCGCGGGTTGTTGGTCATCAGGCGCAGCGACTTCACGCCCAGGTGCTCGAGCATCGGCAGGCACATGGCGTAGTCGCGCTGGTCGGCGGCGAAGCCCAGGCGCTCGTTGGCCTCGACGGTGTCGGCGCCGCCATCCTGCAGCTCATAGGCGCGGATCTTGTTCAGCAGGCCGATGCCACGGCCCTCCTGGCGCAGGTACAACAGCACGCCACGGCCTTCACGGGCGATGGCCTGCAGCGCGGCCTCAAGTTGCGAGCCGCAGTCGCAGCGCTGGCTGAACAGCGCATCGCCGGTCAGGCACTCGGAGTGCAGGCGCCCCAGCACCGGCTCGCCGTCCGCGATGTCACCCAGGCTGAGCACCACATGCTCGCGGCCAGTGGCTTCATCGAGGAAGCCATGCATGGTGAAGATCGCAAAGGGAGTCGGGAGTTTAGAGGCGGCAACAAAGACGACGGGCACGTTGTGCTCCTGGATAGTAGGATTTTTCAGATCGGCCGATTGTATCAGCAGCCCGGCGCAGGTGCGCAGGAGGAATATGGTGGCTTAAGATCGAAAAGTTCGATGCTTATGGACTCACAAGATTCCTGTGGGAGCGGGTTTACCCGCGAATGCGTTGGTTGTCTCACTGCAGCCTTCGCGGGTAAACCCGCTCCCACAGGGGTGATGTCCAGCCTTGCGTTGTCAGTGAGGCTGACTATCGCTGGTAAACGGATACGGCTGCTTCCAACGCTCGAAGATCGGCTTCAACTCACCGCTGCGCACCAATTGCGCCATGCGCCGGTCGAACAGGTCACGCAAGGCCTCGCCCTGCGCACTGCGGGTGAAGGCCAGGTACAGCGGCAGCTCGGCGACATGGGTGCTGCGAAAACGCTGTGGCTCTGGCGCCTGACCGAGCACGTATTCGACCTCGGTCTGCGCATCGATGTAGAAATCCACCCGGTCATGCTCGAGCATGGGCAATATGCCTTCGCGACGCTGGACCTCGCGGAAATTGTGGACGTTGGGCAGATAGCTGGCGTAGTCGTAGCCACGCACCCAGGCCAGGCGGTACTGGCCAATGGTGTCCAGCGTCGGCTGCGGCTTGCCGGCCAGGCCCAGGGCATAGATATGGTCCAGGTCGAAATGCCAGCGCGGATAGAGATTGTCGTCGTTCTCTTCCTTGTAGGAGCCGACCCAGGCATCGGCCTCGCCCCGCTTCACCAGGCCGACCGAGCGGCTGTACGGCGCGCTCAGCACCTTGACCTTGACGCCGGCAGGCTCGAACACCTTGCGCAGCACGTCCCAGGCCAGCCCGCTGCCATCAGCGTTGGTGTAGTCGAGCCACTCCTCGCTGACCAGGCGTACCTGCTGCTCCTGCGCCATGATGCCGGGCGCCACCCAAAGCAGCACCCACGCCAGCAACACACTCCTCAAGGCCATCGCAACGCTCCCTGTATCAGGCCACCGCCCACACCAGAACCTGCATGCCCAGCCAGGCGAACACGCCGGCCAGGATATCGTCGAGCATGATCCCGAACCCACCATGCACATGGCGGTCGACCCAGCGGATCGGCCACGGCTTGAGGATGTCGAAGAAGCGGAACATCAGGAACCCCGCCAGCAGCCACTGCCAACCTTCCGGCACCAGCCACAGGGTGATCCACATACCGACGATCTCGTCCCAGACAATGCCCTCGTGATCGTGCACGCGCAAGTCGTTGGCCACCTTGCCGCACAGCCACACGCCGAACAGCATGCTGATGCCCAGCAGCAGCCAGTAGCCCCAGTCGGGCAGCATCTGCCACAACGGGATGAACGGCAGCGCCACCAGCGAGCCCCAGGTACCGGGGGCCTTGGGCAAAGTGCCGGAGCCGAAGCCGAAGGCGATGAAGTGCCACGGGTTGCGCCAGACCGAAGGCGGAACGAACTCCGCAGGCACCTGGTTGGGGTGGTCGGTCACGGTGTCTCCCTGAAATGTTGATAGCCCCGCTGCACGGGGGTGATGTCCTGGCCCTGCGGGTCACGCAGGGTCACGCCCTGGCCCTGCAGCACACGGCCGATGACGTGAACCTCGCGGGCCAGGGAGGTCAGTGCGCTTTCCGGCAGGGTGAAGGCCAGCACGTAGTCGTCGCCGCCAGTGAGCGCCGCCTGCACTGCCGCCTCGCGCCCCAGGAAAGCCTGTAAAGGAGCAGACACGGGGACCTGCGCCAGGTTCACCTCCAGCGCAACGCCGGACGCCTTGGCAATATGCCCGCAGTCGGCCAGCAGGCCGTCGGAGATATCCAGTGCCGCCGTGGCCAGGCCGCGCAGGCGCTCGCCCAGCTGCAGCTGAGGCAAGGGCGACCAGTAGTGCTCCAGCAGCGGGCCGGCCACCTCGGCAGCCGCCCCGCGCTCACCCAGCACCAGCGGCAAGGCCCCCGCTGCGTTGCCGAGGAAACCACCGACGCACAGCAGGTCGCCCGGCTGCGCGCCACTGCGGCGCAGGGATTGGCCTGCCGGCAGCCGGCCGAACACGGTCACGGTGATGCTAAGAGGTCCACGGGTGGTGTCACCGCCGATCAGGGTCATGCGGCAACGGTGGGCCATGCGGCCGAGGCCATCGGCGAAGGCTGCCAGCCAGTCCGGGCCGAATTCGGGCAGGGTCAGGGCGAGGGTGAAGCCGATGGGCGTGGCGCCCATTGCCGCCAGGTCGCTGGCCGCCACGGCGAGCGAACGCTGGCCCAGCAGCAGCGGGTCGCAGACTGCAGGGAAATGCACAGCGGCCACCAGCGTGTCGGTGGAGATCGCCAGCTGCTCGCCGGCGGGCAGGTCCAGCAGGGCACAGTCGTCGCCGATCCCCAGGGCCACGCCCTCGCCGCCCTGCGCACAAGGCGCGGCGGCGAAGTAGTGACGGATCAGCTCGAACTCACCCATGGCTGGTCAGCGCCGCGATCAGCGCTTGTTCGCCTTGACTTCCGCCTCACGCAGACGCGGAGCCAGCTTGTCCAGCACGCCGTTGACGAACTTGTGGCCGTCGGTGGCGCCGAAGACTTTGGCCAGTTCCACACCTTCGTTGATGACGACGCGGTACGGCACGTCGACGCGCATCATGAACTCCCAGGTGGACAGGCGCAGCACGGCCAGCTCGACCGGGTCGAGCTCTTCCAGCGGCGTGTCCAGGCAAGGCTTGAGCGCCTCGTCGATCTCGACCTTCTTCGCCGGGACCCCGTGCAGGATCTCGCGGAAGTAGGCGCCGTCGACATCGGAGAAATCGTTATCGACCCGGAACTGCGCTTCCACTTCGTTCAGCGAGTGCTTGGCCATGTGCCACTGGTAGAGCGCTTGCGTGGCGAGCTTGCGGGCTTCGCGACGCTTGGCGCTCTTCGAGGGCTTGCCGGCATCCGCAGGTTTTGGATCGCGCGGGTTGAAACGATCGCTTTCGTCGCTAATCACTTGGCCTCCAACTGCGCCAGCAGACTGACCATTTCCAGGGCCGACAGGGCAGCTTCGGCACCTTTGTTGCCGGCCTTGGTGCCGGAACGCTCGATGGCCTGCTCGATGGAGTCGACGGTCAGGACGCCGAAGGCCACCGGAACACCGAACTCCATGGACACCTGGGCCAGGCCCTTGGTGCACTCGCCCGCCACGTATTCGAAGTGCGGGGTACCGCCACGGATCACCGCGCCCAGGGCGATGATCGCGTCATAAGCACCCTGCTGGGCGACTTTCTGTGCTACCAGCGGGATTTCGAACGCGCCCGGGGCACGGATGATGGTGATGTCGCTTTCGCTGACGCCGTGGCGTACCAGGGCATCGACTGCACCGCTTACCAGGCTTTCGACGACGAAGCTGTTGAAGCGGCCAACCACCAAAGCATAGCGACCTTTGGGGGCGATGAAGGTACCTTCGATGGTCTTCAGGGTCATTCCGGAGTTCTCATCTTCAAGAGCGAGGCCGCGCGGTGGCGGCCTCGGGAGGGTTTGGACTCGAGTCCAGGGGCGATCAGGCCGCCTCAAGTCACTCGGAGGGCACGTATTCTACAACTTCCAGATCGAATCCGGATATCGCATTGAACTTCATCGGCGAACTCATCAGGCGCATCTTGCGCACGCCGAGGTCGCGCAGGATCTGCGAACCGGCACCGACGGTGCTGTAGGTGGTCGGCGCTTTCGCCGGGGCATCGCCCGCGCTCTCGCGGATATGCGCCAGCAGCACGTCGCCGTCCAGCGGGTGGCCCAGCAGCAGCACTACACCGCTGCCGGCCTCGGCCACGGCGCTCATGGCCGCGCGCAGGCTCCAGCGGCCCGGCTGCTTGACCATCAGCAGGTCGCGCAGCGGGTCCATGTTGTGCACGCGCACCAGGGTCGGCTCTTCGGCGCAGATCTTGCCCAGGGTCAGGGCCATGTGCACGTCGCCTTCCACCGCGTCGCGGTAGGTGACCAGGTTGAACTGGCCCAGCTCGCTCTCGATCGGCTGCTCGGAGACACGCTGCACGGTGCGCTCGTGGATCATGCGATAGTGGATCAGGTCGGCGATGGTGCCGATCTTCAGGCCGTGCTCGGCGGCGAACACTTCCAGCTCGGCGCGACGCGACATGGTGCCGTCGTCGTTCATCACCTCGCAGATCACCCCGCTCGGCTCGAAGCCGGCCATGCGCGCCAGGTCGCAGGCGGCCTCGGTGTGGCCGGCGCGGGCCAGGGTGCCGCCGGGCTGGGCCATCAGCGGGAAGATGTGGCCGGGGCTGACGATGTCCTCGGCCTTGGCGTCCTTGGCGGCGGCGGCCTGCACGGTGCGGGCGCGGTCGGCGGCGGAGATGCCGGTGGTGACGCCTTCGGCGGCCTCGATCGACACGGTGAACTTGGTGCCGAAGCCCGAGCCGTTGCGCGGCGCCATCAGCGGCAGCTTCAGTGTTTCGCAGCGCTCGCGGGTCATCGGCATGCAGATCAGGCCACGGGCGTGCTTGGCCATGAAGTTGATGTGCTCGGGCAGGCAGCACTCGGCTGCCATGATGATGTCGCCTTCGTTCTCGCGGTCTTCGTCATCCATGAGGATGACCATTTTGCCCTGGCGGATGTCTTCGACCAGTTCTTCGATGCTGTTGAGCGCCACGCGGCACCCCCTTCTCAATCAGGATTTCAAGAAGCCGTTGGCGGCCAGGAAGCTTTCGGTGATGCCACTGCCTTTGCTCGGCTCGGCGGCCTTGTCGCCCAGCAGCAGACGCTCCAGGTAACGGGCCAGCAGGTCGACCTCAAGGTTCACCCGACGCCCTGCGCGGTAGTCGGCCATGATGGTTTCGGACAGGGTGTGCGGGACGATGGTCAGCTCGAACTCGGCGCCATCGACTTCGTTGACCGTCAGGCTGGTGCCGTCGACGGTGATCGAGCCCTTGTGGGCGATGTACTTGGCCAGCTCCTTGGGCGCACGCACGCGGAACTGGATGGCGCGGGCGTTATCGGCACGCGAGACGATCTCGCCGACGCCGTCGACGTGGCCGCTGACCAGGTGGCCGCCCAGGCGGGTGGTGGGGGTCAGGGCCTTTTCCAGGTTGACCCGGCTGCCGCTCTTGAGATCGACCATGGCGGTGCGCTTGAGGGTCTCGACGCTGACATCGGCCCAGAAGCCGTCGCCGGGCAGCTCGACGGCGGTCAGGCACACGCCGTTGACCGCGATGCTGTCGCCCAACTTGACGTCGCCCAGGTCGAGCTTGCCGGTCTCTACGTAGACGCGCACGTCACCGCCCTTGGGGGTGAGGCTGCGGATGGTGCCGATGGATTCGATGATGCCGGTGAACATGGTGTTCTCCTAGATACGGGCTGCGCGAGGCAAGCCTGGCATTATACGCCGGGGGGCGGCAGGGGGATGGCAGTGACTCGCCAGTCATCGCCGACCGCGCGCATTTCGGTGATCTTCAGCCGCGGCGCCTCGCTCATTTTCGACAGCGGCCAGTCCAGCAACGGGCGGGCGTCGGAGCCGAGGAAGGTGCCGGCGACGAACAGCTGGTACTCGTCGACCAGGCCCTGTCGGGCGAAGGCGCCGACCAGGCCGGCGCCAGCCTCCAGCAGGATTTCGTTGACCCCGCGCCCGGCCAGGGTGCGCAGGAGTGCCGGCAGGTCGACGCGACCCTCGCTGCCGGGCAGATTGATCAGTTCATGACCGGCGGCCGCATAGCGCGGGTGTTCACCGGCGGCGGTCACCACCAGCGCCGGACCGGCCTGGAAGAACGGCGCGTCCAGCGGCAGGCGCAGGCGCCCGTCGACCAGCACGCGCAGCGGCGGGCGCGACAGGGCCAGGGCGGTGAGCGCATCATCCAGGCCCAGCTCCTCGCCACGCACAGTCATGCGGGCCTGGTCGAACAACACGCTCTCGGCGCTGGTCAGTACCACGCTGGAGCGGGCGCGCAGGCGCTGCACCGCGGCACGCGCCGCAGGGCCGGTGATCCATTGGCTTTCGCCGCTGGCCATGGCGGTGCGGCCGTCCAGGCTCATCGCCAGCTTGGCGCGCACGAACGGCAGGCCTTGCTCCATGCGCTTGAGGAACCCCGGGTTGAGCGCGCGGGCCTCGGCCTCGAGCACGCCGCTGGCGACTTCGATGCCGGCCTCGCGCAGGCGCTGCAAGCCGTTGCCGGCCACTTGCGGGTTGGGGTCCTGCATGGCCGCCACCACCCGCGCCACCCCGGCCTTGACCAGCGCCTCGGCACACGGCGGCGTGCGGCCATGGTGGCTGCAGGGTTCGAGGGTGACGTAGGCGCAGGCGCCGCGGGCGCGCTCGCCGGCTTGGCGCAAGGCATGGACCTCGGCGTGCGGCTCGCCGGCGCGCACATGCCAGCCTTCGCCGACCACCTCGCCGTCACGCACGATCACGCAACCCACGCGAGGGTTGGGGTGGGTGCTGTACAGGCCCT
>Ga0268257_1000563_pt1 | contig 42423 bp, 44 predicted proteins | sample AgamicAtPrz_FD_200249 | JGI IMG/M metagenome (GOLD analysis project Ga0268257, IMG submission 200249) | Agave microbial communities from Guanajuato, Mexico - At.P.rz (v2) (version 3) | ecosystem: Host-associated > Plants > Phyllosphere > Phylloplane/Leaf | place: Guanajuato, Mexico | collected... | reverse complement strand
CTGCAGGCGGTCGTCGTCGCGCAGCACCGCATAGAGCGCGGCGGCGACGGTGACCAGGGCCAGCAGGCCCACCAGGGATTTACCGACTTTTTCCCAATTCACCTTCAAGGTTCCTTGTTTACAGGGGTGACAAGACGCAAGGCAGGCAAGGGTGCCAAGAACACCGGGTTCGGGCAAGGGTTGGCTGCGTGTGATGAGGCTGCCTTGCACGATGACCGAAATGTACGCGCTCCCCTGTAGGAGCGGCCTTGTGCCGCGAAAGGGCTGCGCAGCAGCCCCGACGATTTGGCATGATGTAGAGATCGTGGGGCCGCTACGCGCCCCTTTCGCGGCACAAGGCCGCTCCTACAGAGGGGGTGGTCAGCTTGATCACCCCCGCGCCAGCAACCCCGGCACCGCGACCACCAGCATCGCCACCCCGGACAAGGTCAGCAGCCCCAGCACGATCCGGCGAAACGCCAGTTCGCTGATCCCCAGGTACAACCGCGTGCCCAGCAACGTCGGCACAACCATCGCCAACGCCACCACCGCGAACGCCGGCAGCAGCGCCGGGGTCACCAGGCCGCTGCCCAGGTAGGTGAGCATGGTCACCGCCAGCATCGACAGGTTGAAGTTCTGGATCACCGCCCGCTGGGTGTCGCGCTCGAACCCGCGCAGGGTGCACCAGAGCGTCGGCACCGTGCCGGTAAAACCACCGATGCCGCCCAGCACCCCGCCGACCATGCCCACCGCGCCATCGGCCAGGCGCCCGCCCTGCAGTCGCGGCAGGCGCGGCGCCAGTAGCATCAGTGGGCACCATACCACCAGCAGCGTGCCGAACACCGCCTTGAACCACAGCATGTCCAGGTAAGGCAGCACCCACACACCCAGTGGAATCCCCGCCAACCCGCCCAGCACGAAGGGCCACAGCAGCGTCCAGCTGAAGCCCCGGCGCACGCTGAACACGGCGATCAGCTGCCCGGTAAGACTACCGAACACGGTCAGCACCGCCGCCACCCGCGGCTCCAGCCCCCAAGCCCAGAACGACATGGCCACCATGCCGAAGGCAAAGCCCGACAGGCCCTGGACGAAACCGGCGACGATGGCGCCAAGGGCGATGAGATAGAGCGGATCCATGTGGGCTCCTTGCGACGATCGATGACAACGGCTGGGGAGCATTCCCCACCCAGCAATGGGTGTCCAGCCCCAGATTTGCGGCAACACCTTGAGCGTTTCTCGTTCGCAACACTGCAACATCTTGAAACAACTGGCGTTTGGCCATTTTCTGCTTGGCACAGCCGTTGCTGACCCCTGTTCAAGGCACATCGCCGCTTATTCAGCGGCAACAGATGCCAGTCTGCACAACACGGGGCATACGGCAATGAACAAACCAGCTGCAACATCGACCCAGGTGTCCAGGTTGTCCTCCCTCACGGCACTGCTGCTGAGCCTGGGGCTGGCCAGCGCGGTCGCCGGGTCGCTCGACGACGTGGGCCAGCCACCACCCACCGATCCTTCCGCCTACAGCGACCCGCCCGCAACACCAGCGGACCAGGCGGCGGCGCTGGAGGCCTTGAAGTCGATGCCCGAGGCCAACGAGGGCTCGCTGGAGCTGACCAATGGCGTCTACGGCACCCGCGCCACGGTGACCAGCAACAACGTGCTGCCGCCCGCGTTGCAGACTTCGCGCAAGTACCCCACCAACGGCAAGCCCAGCCCCCTGTTCGGCGCCGAGCCGTTCACTCAGCAACTGCTGTTGTTCGAAGAATTCGGCCCGGAGAAACTCGACCCGGCCACCCCGCCCTACGCCATGACCTTCCCGCCACCCGTGATCGGCGCGGCCCCCGCCCAGGACCCCGACTACGCCGCCCGCAGCAGCCCCAACGGCAACGCCCTGGAAGCGTTCCTGACCCAGCCGGGGCTGACGCCGTTCCCGTCGCAGTACGCCAACGTGCTCGACCGCAACCCGTGGAAAGCGCAGATCGAGATGTTCCTCAACCGCAGCGGGGTCGGCTCGCCCGCCGAAGGCCGTCCGCCAGGAAAGGGCTGGTCGCACCAGCGCTGGAACGAGTTCTATCCCCAGGCCGCGTTCAAGACCGCCCAGGCAGGGGCACGCATCAACCAGGGCCTGCGCGACCGCAAGCAGCTGCACAACTACGCCAAGGGTGAGTTCGCCCCCGGCGGGCTGTACTACCAGACCTCCGACATTCCCACCACGCTGGGCACCACCAAGGGCATCGACACGCGCTTCCACCCGAAAATGCCCCTGCAGGGCCACAAGGCGCTGTGGACCTTCGACGGCACCTTCCCGGTCAAGCTGCTGATGGTGCGCTACGGCCAGCCGGTGCTGATGCGCCACTACAACGCCCTGCCGATCGACCCGTCGGCCAACCACGGCTTCGGCCTGCACACCCTCTCCACCCACGAGCATAACGGCCACTCGCCGGCCGAGAGCGACGGCTTCGCCAACGCCTATTTCTTCCCAGGCCAGTATTACGACTACCGCTGGCCGATCCAGCTGGCCGGCTACGACACCATCAACACCCGCGCCCAGGACCCGCGCGCCGCCTTCCCCTGCGCGCCGGGCGAAACCCTGTACGTCAACGACGCCTCACCAGGCCTGAAGACCTGCGAGAACGGCAGCATCAAGATCCGCGGCGACTGGCGCGAGACCATGAGCACCCACTGGTTCCATGACCACATGCTCGATTTCACCGCGCAGAACGTCTACAAGGGCAACGCGGTGATGATGAACTACTACTCGGCCATCGACCGCGGCAACGAGGCCCTGCAGGACGGCGTCAACCTGCGTTTCCCCAGTGGCGCGGCAATGCCCTGGGGCAACCGCGACTACGACGTCAACCTGTTGATCGCCGACAAGGCCTGGGACGCCAACGGCCAGCTGTGGTTCAACCCGTTCAACACCGACGGCTTCCTCGGCGACCAGATCCTGGTCAACTGGCAGTACCAGCCCAAGCTCAAGGTGCGCGCGCGCAGCTACCGCTTCCGCATCCTCAACGGCTCGGTGTCGCGTTACTTCAAGTTCGCCGTGGTGCGTGAAATCGCCGGCACCAGCGGCGAGTTCAAGGGCCCGACCGGCTCCAACCTTTCCTACGCCCGGGTGCCGTTCCACATGATCGCCAACGACGGCAACATCATGGAACACGCCGTGCCGTTCGACGGTACCCTGGACCTCAACGGCGACGGCAACCTGCAGGACAACAACGCCATCCTGCCGCTGCAGGGCATCGCCGAGCGCTACGACATCATCATCAATTTCGCCAAGAACGGGATCAAGGTCGGCGACAAGCTGTACTTCGTCAACCTCATGGAACACGAGACCGGCAAGGGCCCGAAACAACCCATCGCCCTGGCCGACGTGCTGTCGGGCAAGTACAAGCCCGTGATCAAGCAGACCAGCAACGGGCCGGAATGGGATGGTGGCGACCCGGTGGTCGGCAAGTTCATGCAATTGATCGTGCAGCCCTACGCCGGCCAGGACGTCAGCATGGACCCGAGCCTGTATGAACCGGCCAAGCCCGGCAAGGCTGCTGGCCTGGTGATGATCCCCCTGCCCATCGACCGCAACAGCGCCAGCGATCAGGTCAAGATCAAGGCCGCCCGTCACCGCGAGTTCATCTTCGGCCGCTCCGACGGCACCGACAGCACGCCCTGGACCATCAAGACCGACGGCGGCTTCGGCTTCGCCATGGACCCGCGACGCATCAGCGCCGCCCCGCAACTGGCCAACGAAGCCACCGACGCAGGCTTCAGCGGCGACGGCACCCTGGAAGTGTGGAAGATCAAGAACGGCGGCAACGGCTGGAGCCATCCGGTGCATGTGCACTTCGAGGAAGGGGTGATCCTCAGCCGTGACGGCAAGGCGCCGCCGGAATGGGAAAAATGGGCGCGCAAGGACGTCTATCGCATCGGCGCGGATGCTGACTCGTCGGAAGAAGTGGAAATGGCCATTCGCTTCCGCGAGTTCGCCGGCACCTACATGGAGCACTGCCACAACACCCAGCACGAGGACACCTCGATGCTGCTGCGCTGGGACCTGGAACACCCCGGCCAGTTCCAGATGATGCCGACGCCACTGCCCGGCTGGGATGGCGTGGAATACGTCAACTCCGCCGCCCTGCCGACCTTCCGCACCGCCAGCAGTGGTCCCGGCGACGACGGCAACAAACCGCCGGTGGCGGTGAACGACAGCGCCGCGACCATGGCCGGCAAGCCGATCGTGCTCAACGTGCTGGCCAACGACACCGACCCCGACGGCAACCTGCCGCTGAGCATCAGCAGCCTGGCCCAGCCCGACTCCGGCCAGGGCACGGTCAGCAGCAACGGCACCCAGCTGACCTACACCCCGCCGGCCACGGTCGCCACGGCGTTCACCGCCAGCTTCACCTATGCCGCGCGCGACGCCAAGGGCCTCGAGTCGCTGGCGCCGGCCACTGTGAGCATCGCGGTCTCGCCGGCGGTACCGATGGACCAGATCCAGGTCAGCAGCGCCACGGTGCAGTTGCGCAGCAACAGCCGCTGGACCTGGGAAATCGCCGGGACCACCACGGTGGCCGCCGGCAACAGCATCCGGGTCTCCACCAACACCACCAGCGGGCCGCTCGACCTGGGCCTGGCGACCCTGACCACCAGCGGCAGCGGCGCGCGCTGGAAGCTGTCGGTGACCACCACCGGCAGCGGCCCGGCCTCGCCACCGACGGTGACGGTCAAGTCGGCGCTGGGGCAGAGCGTGACGGTGCCGCTGAGTATCCGTTGATTTCGCCAAGCCCCCATGGGGATTGGCGTGGGAGCGGGCTTGCCCCGCGATGAACGCACCGTGTGGCAGCGGCTCTGCCGGTGTTCGCGGGGCAAGCCCGCTCCCACGCTGTCCTTGCCCTGTTCCCTGTCCAGAGGGTAGAACCATGCCCCGCCTCTGCCGCCTGCTGCTCCTGCTGTTGCTCACCCTCAGCCTCGCCTGGTCGCTGCCCCCCAGTACCCGCGCTACGCCCTCCACACCGTGGGGCGCCGACTACTTCCCCAACATCCCCCTGCTCACCCAGGACGGCCAACAGGTGCGCTTCTTCGACGACCTGATCAAGGACAAAGTGGTGGCCATCAACTTCATCTTCACCGGCTGCGGCGACTCCTGCCCGGTGGAAACCGCGCGCCTGCGCCAGGTGCAGAAGCTGCTGGGCGAGCGCGTCGGCCAGGACATCTTCATCTACTCGATCAGCATCGATCCCTACAACGACACCCCCGCCACCCTCAAGCGCTACGCCGAGAAGTTCGCCATCGGCCCCGGCTGGACCCTGCTCACCGGCGAAGCCGCCGACATCGAACAACTGCGCCGCAGCCTCGGGCTGTACATCGAGGGCCTGGAGAACGGCCGCAGCAAGGACCACAACCTCAGCCTGATCATCGGCAACCAGGCCACCGGCCGCTGGATGAAGGCCTCGCCCTTCGAAAGCCCGTACATCCTCGCCGACCGCCTGGCCAACAGCCTGCACAACTGGAAGACCGCCAGCGCCCAGCGCCGCGACTACACGCAGGCCCCGGATATCCGCCCGCCGAGCGCCGGCGAACAACTGTTCCGTACCCGCTGCTCGTCGTGCCATACCCTGGGCGATGCCGAGCCCGGTGCCACCCGTGGCATCGGCCCAGACCTGCTGGGAGTGACCCGCCAGCGCGAGGAACAGTGGTTGAAACGCTGGCTGATGGAGCCGGACCGGATGCTGGCGGAGAAAGACCCGCTGGCGATGCTGCTGTACACGCAGTACAACCAGCTGGCGATGCCCAACATGCGCCTGGGCGAAACCGAAGTGACCGCGCTGATCGGCTATCTCGAGGAAGAGACGCAACGGCGCCAGGAGCCCTCGGCGCAACGTTGAACCTCGACCCTTGACCGCCAGCGCTGCCCCAGCCCATGCTCGACCGCTTCCATCCCACGCTCAAGGAACGACCGCATGAAGCTGGAAACACTCGCCATCCACGCGGGCTTCAGCCCCGACCCGACCACCAAGGCGGTGGCCGTGCCGATCTACCAGACCACCTCGTTCGCCTTCGACGACACCCAGCACGGCGCCGACCTGTTCGACCTCAAGGTCGCGGGCAACATCTACTCGCGCATCATGAACCCCACCAACGACGTGCTCGAGCAACGCATGTCCGCCCTCGAGGGCGGGGTCGGCGCGCTGGTCGTGGCCTCGGGCATGGCCGCCATCACCTACGCCATCCAGACCGTCGCCGAAGCCGGCGACAACATCGTCTCGGTGGCCAAGCTGTACGGCGGTACCTACAACCTGCTGGCCCACACCCTGCCACGCATGGGCATCACCACCCGCTTCGCCGCCCATGACGACATCGCCGCCCTCGAGGCGCTGATCGACGCGCGCACCAAGGCCGTGTTCTGCGAGTCGATCGGCAACCCCGCTGGCAACATCGTCGATATCGCCGCGCTGGCCGAGGCGGCCCACCGCCATGGCGTGCCGCTGATCGTCGACAACACCGTGGCCACGCCGATTCTCTGCCGCCCGTTCGAGCACGGCGCCGATATCGTCGTGCACTCGCTGACCAAGTACATCGGCGGCCACGGCACCAGCATAGGCGGCATCGTCATCGACTCGGGCAAGTTCCCCTGGGCCGAAAACAAGGAGCGTTTCGCCCTGCTCAACACCCCCGACCCTTCCTACCACGGCGTCACCTACACCGAGGCCTTCGGCCCCGCCGCCTTCATCGGCCGCTGCCGCGTGGTGCCGCTGCGCAACACCGGTGCCGCGCTGTCGCCGTTCAATGCCTTCCTGATCCTGCAAGGCCTGGAGACCCTGGCCCTGCGCATGGAGCGCCATACCGAGAATGCGTTCAAGGTCGCCCGCTACCTGCAGGAGCACGACCAGGTAGCCTGGGTCAAGTACGCAGGCCTGCCGGACCATCCCGAGCACGACCTGGCCCGGCGCTACACCGGCGGCAAGCCGGCGGCGATCCTGTCGTTCGGCATCAAGGGCGGCCAGGCCGCCGGGGCACGCTTCATCGATGCGTTGCAACTGGTGGTGCGCCTGGTCAACATCGGCGACGCCAAGTCGCTGGCCTGCCATCCCGCCTCCACCACCCACCGCCAGCTCAACGACGAAGAGCTGGAGAAGGCCGGCGTGCCGCGGGACATGGTGCGCCTGTCGATTGGCATCGAGCACAGCGACGACATCATCGCCGACCTCGCCCAGGCCCTTGAGGCCAGCCGCGGCTGATCGACCCGCGCCCCACCCAATGCCGACGGCGGGCGCGTACCCTGTAGAACCGGAACCCCACGCAATGACCCTTTTCTACCTGAAACTCCTGGTCACCCCGCTGCTGATGTGGGCCATCTCCCTCGCCTCGCGGCGCTGGGGCGGCCTGCTCGGCGGGCTGCTGTCCGGGCTGCCGATCACCTCGGCCCTGGTGATGACCTTCCTGTGCCTGGAGCAAGGCACGGGCTTCGCCCTGGGCGCGGTGCCCGGCGCGCTGGGTGGGTTGGCGGCGGTGCAGGCCACCTACACCTTCTACCTGTTCGCCACGCGCCGGGTCGATATCGCCCCGGCCGTGCTGCTGGCGATCCTGTTCTACGGCCTGGCGGCCTATGCCTTCACCCACTGGGGTGGACTTTACCTGTCGGTGGCCGTGGCGCTGCTGCTGATCGGCGTGCTGATCCGCGTCAGTGGCCGTGAGCCCAGGCCCGACACCCTCGTCCGCCCCCGGCAGCGGTATTGGGAGATTCCCTTGCGCATGGTATCCGCCACCTCGCTGCTGATGGTCACCACCAGCCTGGCCAACTGGCTGGGGCCGGCCACCAGCGGCATGCTGGCGCCAATTCCGGTGATCGCCTGGCCGCTGGTGGTGTTCGCCCATGTGCAGGGTGGCCGGGCCGGGATGGCGGCGATGGTGCGGGGCAATGCCATTGGTGCGCTGGGAGTGATTGCGTTCTACCTGGCGCTGGCGGGGTTGCTGGAGCGATTGGGGGTTGCCGTGACCATCGGCCTCGCCATGGGCCTGGCCGTGGCACTGACCGTCGCGTTGGCGGCGGCGCTGCGCCGGTTACCGACTGATTGACCAGTATTTCGAACAGATCCTGGGCTTGATCCATCCTCCCTGGGGGCAGCCCCTGCGGCGAAATATCGACTAGCCTGAATGCTCCTGTTGCCAACCTGACAAGGTGAAGACGATGAGCATGATGGACTGGGACGCCTACCGTAAGCAGTTGATGGCCGGCATCGGCGATCTCAAGCAACTCTCTCCCGATACCGTGGCCGGCTACGCGACCGCCAGCGGCGCCGGGGCCAAGACCAACCACCTGGACGCCAAGACCCGTGAGCTGATCTCCCTGGCCGTGGCCGTGACCACTCGCTGCGACGGCTGCATCGCCGTGCATTCGCAGCAGGCGGTCAAGCACGGCGCCACCCGCGAGGAGATCGCCGAGGCCCTGGGCGTGGCGGTGGCAATGAATGCCGGCGCCGCGCTGGTCTACTCGGCCAGGGCGCTGGACGCCGTGGGCAAGGCCGGCGCCTGAGCAGGTTGCGGCGCCGGCGCCCTTGCGCGCAGGCGCCGCGACACCCAGACTTGGCGCCTCAGCCCGTGCAGGAACCGCCATGATCCAGATCCGCCCCATGACCCCGGAAGACTTCGAGCGCTTCTGGCCGACGTTCCAGGCCATCGTCCAGGCCCGCCAGACCTACGCCTTCGACCCGGCCCTGGACGTCGACCAGGCGCGCCGGTTGTGGCTGGAAACCCCGTTGCGCACCCTGGTGGCCGAGGACGATGGCGTGCTGCTCGGCTCGTACTTCCTCAAGGCCAATGCCGCCGGCCCCGGCGGGCATGTCGGCAACTGCGGCTACATGGTCTGCGAGCAGGCCCGTGGCCGGGGCGTGGCCAGGCTGATGTGCGAGCACTCGCAGAAGCTGGCGCGCCAGGAGGGCTTCCTGGCCCTGCAGTTCAATTCGGTGGTGGCCAGCAACGAGGTGGCCGTGGCGCTGTGGCACAAGCTCGGCTTCGAGACCGTCGGGCGCCTGCCCAAGGCTTACCGCCATGCCGAACTGGGCCTGGTGGACTGCCTGGTGATGTACAAGTGGCTGGCCGACGAGCCGGTGGTGGAAAAACCGGCGCTGCTGATCGGGCGCAAGAACATCGAAGCGCGGGTGTCGCGTCGGCGCGGGCGCTGAACCCATCGCGGGGCAAGCCCACTCCCACGATCCGATTACCTGGCGCTGCCAGGGTATCGCCGTGGGAGCGGGCTTGCCCCGCGATCTGCGACAACACAATTGCAGCTAACCCATTGCCCCAGCAGATAATTTCCTGCCACCCAGACGATTGACTCGCCCCCCGTTCGATGGTCAGATGCGCGCCAGTTTCAGGTGTCCTGCGCCGCCGTGCGCAGGGTGAAACGGGAAGCCGGTGCGTCGTTGTCACGACAAGTCCGGCGCTGCCCCCGCAACGGTAAGCGAGCGAATCCTTCGACAGACCACTGTGCGCACGCATGGGAAGGTGAAGGCTTCACGCCCCTCGCAAGCCCGGAGACCGGCCTGAGGCTTTACTTGGCAACCCGCGGTGGGCGGGCGCAGGCCGGTATCCGCGTGCGCGCCTGCGTGCGCGCTTCGCCGTTGCGTGTTTTCCACCGGGATCCATTCCTTCCTGCAGCAGTGGAACGACATGTCCCGACTCAACAAGCTTCACACCCTGGCGGCCTGCCTGGCCGTGTCCCTGCCGGCGCTGGCCGACGACCATGAAGTGGCGCCCCTCACCCTGCCCTCCACGGCGATCACCGACACCCGAGAGCCGCAGGCCATCGACCTGGCCACGCCAACCCCGGCCGGCTCGCGCCTGAACCTCAGCGCCCTGGACACCCCGGCCAGCACCAGCAGCCTGACCGAGGCGCAGATCCAGCAGCGCAACAACCTCACCATCCAGGACGCCGTGACCCGCTCGCCGGGCCTCACCTTCATCGGCACCCCGGGCGACGGCGGTACCGGCCTGTCGGCGCGGGGCTTCACCGGGCAGAGTTCGGTGATGACCCTGTTCGACGGCTCGCGCCTGTACGCCGGCGCCGGCACCCTGACCTTCCCGGTCGACCCGTGGATGGTCGAGCGCATCGACGTGATCCGCGGCCCCGCCTCGGTGCTGTACGGCGAAGGCGCCACCGGCGCGGTGGTCAACGTGGTGCCGAAGAAGCCGTTCGCCGGCGACATCCGCAATCACCTGCGCCTGGGCTACGGCTCCTGGGACCGCCAACAGCTGGGTCTGGACAGCGGCGGCAGCCTGAGCGAGCGCCTGAGCTACCGCGTCACCCTCAACCAGCAGGCCGGCAACGGCTGGGTCGACCGCACCGACTCGCGTAGCCTGGCCCTCAGCGCCGCCCTGCGCTTCGATGCCAGCGACGACCTGAGCTTCACCCTCGCCCACGAACGCGGCGATGCGCAACCGGCCAACTACTACGGCACCCCGCTGATCGACGGGCACCTGCGCAGCAGCGTGCGCCGCAAGAACTACAACATCAGCAACGACGAGCAGCGCTACCACGACGAGTGGACGCGCCTGACCACCGACTGGACCCTCAGCGACAGTGTCAGCGCCAGCAACCAGCTGTACTACATCAAGAGCCGCCGGCAGTGGCGCAATGCCGAGTCCTACGCCTGGGACGCCGCCAACGGCGTGATCCAGCGCGGCAGCTTCTTCGAGATTCGCCATAACCAGGAGCAGCTCGGCGATCGCCAGAGCTTCACCTTCGACCATGGCCTGTTCGGCCTGGCCAGCAAGACCGTGGTCGGCGCCGAATACAACCGTATCCGCTTCAACGTCGACAGCAACTCGCCCTACAGCGACGGCGGCAGCGATCCGCTCGACCCGTGGCACCCGGCGCCGGGTGGTTTCCACAGCCTCAGCCCGACCCGGGCACAGACGCTGTCCAAGGTCGATACCTTCGCCCTGTTCGCCGAGAACCGCACCCAGCTGACCGAGCGCCTGGCGCTGGTCACCGGCATCCGCCGCGACCAGAACCACATCGACCGCGACGACCTGGTCAACAACAGCCGCAGCGACCGCAGCCTGCAAGGCGGCAACTGGCGCGCCGGGCTGGTGTTCGCGCTCACCGAAGACCTGTCGCTGTACGGGCAGTACTCCACCAGCGAGGACGGCGTCGGCGACCTGCTCACCCAGCGCCCGAACAAGCGCCTGGACCTGACCGAGGCGAAGCAGACCGAGATCGGCCTGAAGCAGCGTTTCTGGGATGCGCGTGGCGAGTGGACACTGGCGGCCTATCACATCGTCAAGAAGAAATTGCCGGTGTACAACCCGCTCACCCACGACAGCCAGCAGGCCGGCCAGCAGACCTCTGACGGCCTGGAGGCCAGCCTGGAACTGGCGCTGGGCAATCAGTGGCAGCTCTCGGCCAACGCCGCGCTGGTGCGGGCCAAGTACGACGACTTCCTCGAGGAAGGCAGCAACGGCACGGTCCACGACCGTGCTGGCAACCGCCCGCAAGACGTGCCGCGGCGCACCGCCAACCTGTGGCTGAGCAAGGGCTTCGGCCAGACCGTGGACGCGGGCATCGGCCTGCGCTACGTGGATGAGCGCTACTCCAGCGCCGCCAACGACCAGCGCGTGCCGGGCTACACCGTGGTCGATGCCAACCTGGGCTGGCAGGTGCTGCCCGACATGCGCCTGGGCCTGCAGTTGAACAACCTGTTCGACCGCCAGTACGCCCAGTCCAGTTTCAGCGGCGAGCAATGGCTGCTGGGCGCGCCGCGCTCGTATTTCGCCACGGTCGACTACAGCTTCTGAGGCAGGCACAGCCCACCTGGGGTTCAAAACGTAAATCTTCGATCTGACTGGGGCTGCGTGGGAGCGGGCTTGCCCCGCGATGCTTCGCCAACCTGGGCCGACGTCATCGCGGGGCAGGCCAGCTCCCACGCTGTTCCTGCAAAACCTCGGCGCCTGCGTCTGTCGCGCGGCGCTTGATCGGCGCCACGCCAGGTGCTCGACTTAGCGCTACGCCTTCGTCACAAGCAGCGCGCCATGACCGACATCCCGCAGATCCCCACCCCACCCGTGCACGCCCTGGATCAGCCGCGCACCCTGCTGTTCCTCGCCTACCCGCAGATGGGCCTGCTCGACCTCACCGGCGCGCAGACGGTGTTCTGGGCGGCGACCAAGGCCCGCGCCGCGCGCGGACTGCCGGGCTACCGCCTGGTCACTGCCAGCCTCGAAGGCGGCCTGGTGCCCACCGCAGAAGGCCTGTCGATAGGCACCGAATCGTTGGCTCCCTGGTTGCACGAGCCGTTCGACACCCTGGTGGTGCCGGGCGCGCCGGAGATCGTCCGCACCCTCCCCGATCACGCCGAGCTGGTCGCCTGGCTGGCCCAGGCCGCCCAGCGTGCCCGACGCACCGCCTCGGTGTGCAGCGGGACCTTCCTGCTGGCCGCCGCCGGCCTGCTCGACGGGCGCCGAGCCGCCACCCACTGGGCGATGTGCGATGCCCTGCACCGGCGCTTCCCGGCCATCGAAGTGGACGCCGAGTCGATCTTCGTGCAGCAGGGCCAGGTGTGGACCTCGGCGGGGGTCAGCGCCGGCATCGATCTGGCGCTGGCCCTGGTCGAGGCCGACTGTGGCCGCGAGGTGGCCATGCAGGTGGCCCGCGAGCTGGTGGTGTTCCTCAAGCGCCCCGGCGGCCAGGCGCAGTTCAGCGAACTGCTCAAGGCCCAGGGCGAGGACAGCGCCGCCTTCGACACCCTGCACCTGTGGCTCAATGAGCACCTGGGCGACCCGCGCCTGACGGTCGAGCGGCTGGCCGAGCAGGCGCGCATGAGCCTGCGCAACTTCACCCGGGTGTACAAGCACAAGACCGGCCGCACCCCGGCCAAGGCCATCGAGGTGTTCCGCCTGGAGGCGGCGCGGCGCTTGCTGGAGAACTCCGACCAGCATATCGAGCAGGTCGCCCGCCACTGCGGGTTCGGCAACGAGGAGCGCATGCGCCTGGCGTTCCAGCGCCACCTCGCGGTGACCCCGCGGGACTACCGGGCGCGCTTCGCCCGCAGCGTGCCGCTGGCCGAAATCCAGGGTTCTTTGGCCTAGGGACAATCCGGGGGCACGCTTAGCATCTGGAGCACGCCTGTCGGGCCACGGTCCATGTCCTCCCGCAAGGCGTACCCTTTTCCCACTGCCGCAGCGACAACATCGACAATCGCGGCATCCAGGAGCACCCCATGAAACAGATCCTGATCATTGGCGCAGGCTTCGCCGGGCTGTGGAGCGCCCTCGGCGCCGCCCGCCAGCTAGACCAGCACAACCGCGACGACGTGCTGATCACCGTGCTCGCGCCCCAGGCGGAGCTGCACATCCGCCCACGCTTCTACGAACCCGATGTGCACACCATGGCCGCGCCGTTGCAGGCACTGTTCGACGCGGTCAACGTGCGCTTCGTCAAGGGCAGCGCCTACCACATCGACCAGGCCAGCCGTGAAGTGGCGTACCGCCAGCCCGGCGGCATCGAGGCCAGGCTTGGCTATGACCGCCTGATCATGGCCTGCGGCAGCCTGCTCAACCGCCCGGCGCTGGAAGGCTTCGACCGCCACGCCTTCGACGTCGACAAGATCGAGTCGGCCACTCGCCTGGAAGAACACCTCAAGTCCCTGGCCGCCCGCCCTGACAGCCCGGCGCGCAATACCGTGGTGGTGGCCGGGGGCGGCTTCACCGGTATCGAGACCGCCACCGAGCTGCCCAGCCGGCTGCGGGCGATCCTCGGCGACAAGGTCACGCCACGCATCGTCGTGGTCGACCGCGGGGCGAAGATCGGCGCGGCCCTGGGCGCAGGTATCAGCCCGGCCATCGAGCAGGCCTCGGCGGCGCTGGGCATCGAGTGGGTCTGCGGCGCCACGGTGGCCTCGGTGGATGCCGGCGGCGTGCTGCTCGACAACGGCGAACGCATCGCCGCCAACACGGTGGTCTGGACCGTCGGCTTCAAGGCCAACCCGCTGACCGAGCAGATCACCGGCGAGCGCGACCGCCAGGGCCGCCTGCATGTGGACGGCCAGCTCAAGGTCATCGGCAACCCGGATGTGTATGCCGCAGGCGATGTGGCCTATGCGGCCTGCGACGAGGTCGGCAACTTTGCCGTGATGTCCTGCCAGCACGCCATCCCCCTGGGCCGCTACGCCGGCAACAACGCCGCCGCCGAGCTGATCGGCGTGGCACCGATGACCTACAGCCAGCCCAAGTACGTCACCTGCCTGGACCTCGGCGCCTGGGGCGCGGTGTACACCGAAGGCTGGGAACGCACCGTCTCGCCACCGACCGACAAGTTCGAGGCCAAGCAGCTCAAGCAGCAGATCAACTCGGTGTGGATCTACCCGCCGGCAGCGGACCGGGCCACCGCACTGGCAGCGGCCGACCCGCTGATTCCGGTCGCCTGACAGCACTGCTGAGCTCCGGGGCTGTGCTGTCGCCGAGAGCCGTCAGCGCAGCCCCTGCCGGCTTGCCCCGCAATGGCGGCAATAGCCGCTATTGCCTCGCCCTGCTCACAATCCAACCCTGTATTCATGACTCCAGGTCAAAGGACCTTGGCGCGTCGACGCCTTAATCAATCCCGCCGAACACCGCACACTGCACCTACCCGTTCGAACCCGTGCCCCACTGCCCGGGCTTCGAACCCCTCACTCGACAGGAGCAGTTGCATGAGCATTCCATCCTTTGGCCTGGGTACCTTCCGCCTCACCGGCCAGGCCGTCATCGATTCGGTCAAGTCGGCGCTGGAGCTGGGCTACCGCGTCATCGACACCGCGCAGATCTACAAGAACGAGGCCGAGGTCGGTCAGGCCATCGCCGAAAGCGGCGTACCACGCGACGAGCTGTTCATCACCACCAAGATCTGGGTCGACCACTACGCTGCTGACAAACTGATCCCCAGCCTGCACGAAAGCCTGGCCAAACTGCGCACCGACCATGTCGACCTGCTGCTGATCCACTGGCCGGCGCCGGGCAACGGCGTCGAACTGCCCGAATACATGCAGGCGCTGGCCGAAGCCAAGCGCCAGGGCCTGACCCGCCAGATCGGCATCTCCAACTTCAATATCGAGCTGACCCGCCAGGCCATCGCCGTGGTCGGCCAGGGCGAGATCGCCACCAACCAGATCGAGCTCAGCCCCTACCTGCAGAACCGCACGTTGACCGCCTTCCTCCAGGAACAGGGCATCACCACCACCTCCTACATGACCCTGGCCTACGGCAAGGTGCTGAAGGATCCGCTGCTGGCCGAGATCGCCGCCAAGCACAAGGCCACCGTGGCCCAGGTGGCCCTGGCCTGGGCCTTGCAGCTGGGCTATGCGGTTATCCCGTCGTCCACCAAGCGCGAGAACCTGGCCAGCAACCTGCTTGCCCGCAGCCTGCGCCTGGACGCCGACGACATGGCGCGCATCGCCACCCTGGAACGCAACGGCCGCGAAGTCAGCCCGGACGGCCTGGCGCCAGCCTGGGACTGATATCCTTCGGGCACGGAGGCCCACCGCCCCGCTCTCAACCGCTTTTTCGGAGCTCCCAATGAGCACGCTTTCCCCCAAACGGGTGCTGTTCGCCCTGGCCATCGGCGCCTTCGGCATCGGCACCACCGAGTTCACCCCCATGGGCCTGTTGCCGGTGATCGCCGATGGCGTCGGTGCCAGCATCCCCAGCGCGGGCATGCTGATCACCGCCTATGCCATCGGCGTGATGGTCGGCGCGCCGATCATGACCTTGCTGTTCAGCCGCTTCGGCAAGCGCGCCGCGCTGATGATGCTGATGGGCATCTTCACCGCCGGCAACCTGCTCTCGGCCCTGTCGCCGGACTACTACACCCTGCTGCTCTCGCGCCTGATCACCAGCCTCAACCACGGCGCCTTCTTCGGCCTGGGCGCGGTGGTGGCCGCCAGCGTGGTGCCCCGGGACAAGCAGGCCAGCGCCGTGGCCACCATGTTCATGGGCCTGACCATCGCCAACATCGGCGGCGTGCCGGCCGCCACCTGGCTCGGCCAGCAGGTCGGCTGGCGCATGGCCTTCGCCGGCACCGCGGTGCTCGGCGTGCTGGCCATCGTGGCGCTGTGGTACGCCTTGCCCAAGGGCGAGCGCGGCAGCGTGCCCCATGTGCGCAAGGAACTGGCGGTGATCGCCCGCCCCAACGTCCTGCTGGCCATGGCCACCACGGTACTGGGTGCCGGTGCGATGTTCACCCTGTACACCTATGTCGCCCCGGTGCTCGCCGAGCTGACCGGTGCCTCGGACAGTTTCGTCACCCTCGGCCTGGTGCTGATCGGCGTCGGCTTCACCCTCGGCAACAGCCTGGGCGGCAAGCTGGCCGACTGGTCGCTGGACGGCGCCGCGCGGATCTTCCTCGGCGCGCTGGCGGCGATCATGCTGCTGATGCCGCTGGTACTGGGCAGCCATGTCGGCGCCGCCCTGGCCTTGCTGGTGTGGGGGATGTTCACCTTCGCCGTGGTGCCGCCGCTGCAGATGCGGGTGATGATCGCCGCAGCCGAGGCACCGGGGCTGGCGTCGTCGATCAACGTGGGCGCATTTAACCTGGGCAACGCCGTCGGCGCCGCCCTGGGTGGCGCGGTGATCAGCCTGGACCTGGGCTATGCCGCGGTGCCGATGGCCGGTGGCCTGCTGGCGGCGACCGGGTTGCTGCTGGTGTGGCTGGGCGGGCGCGGCAAGGCCGCCGACCAGGCGCTGAGTAATCCAGCCTGACCAGGATCACCCACAGGGGGCGAGCTTGCCCGCGATAGCCCCAACACAAAAACGCCGCCATCCCCGAAGGAATGGCGGCGTTTTCACGTTTACACCCCGCTGCCGTCAGGCCGGCGCCGACGTGCGGATCAGATGATCGAAGGCCGCCAGCGACGCCTTGGCCCCCTCGCCCACGGCGATGACGATCTGCTTGTACGGCACCGTGGTCACGTCACCGGCGGCAAACACGCCGGGGATGCTGGTCTGGCCCTTGGCATCGACAATGATTTCGCCACGCGGCGACAGCTCGACCGTGCCCTTGAGCCAGTCGGTGTTCGGCAGCAGGCCGATCTGCACGAAGATGCCTTCCAGCGCCAGGTCATGCAGCGTGTCGCTGGTGCGGTCTTTGTAGCGCAGGCCGGTGACCTTCTCGCCATCGCCGACCACTTCGGTGGTCAGCGCGCTGGTGATCACCTTGACGTTCGGCAGGCTGTGCAGTTTGCGCTGCAGCACCGCATCGGCGCGCAGTTGGCTGTCGAACTCGATCAGGGTCACCTGGGCGACCACGCCGGCCAGGTCGATGGCCGCTTCCACGCCGGAGTTGCCACCACCGATCACCGCCACGCGCTTGCCCTTGAACAGCGGGCCGTCGCAGTGCGGGCAGTAGGCCACGCCACGGGCACGGTATTGCTGCTCGCCCGGCACGTTCATTTCACGCCAGCGGGCGCCGGTGGCGAGGATCACGGTCTTGGCCTTGAGCGAGGCGCCGCCGGCCAGGCGTACTTCATGCAGGCCGCCATCGGTGGCCGGGATCAGCGCTTCGCCGCGCTGCAGGTTCATGATGTCGACGTCGTACTGCTTGACGTGCTCTTCCAGGGCCGTGGCCAGTTTCGGCCCTTCGGTCTCCTGCACCGAGATGAAGTTCTCGATCGCCAGGGTGTCGAGCACCTGGCCGCCAAAGCGCTCGGCGGCGACACCGGTGCGAATGCCTTTACGGGCGGCGTAGATCGCGGCGGCGGCGCCAGCCGGGCCACCCCCGACCACCAGCACGTCGAAGGCGTCCTTGGCGTTGATCTTCTCGGCCTGACGAGCACCGGCATTGGTGTCGATCTTGCCGAGGATCTCTTCCAGGCCCATGCGGCCCTGGCCGAACACTTCGCCGTTCAGGTAGATGCTCGGCACCGCCATGACCTTGCGGGCCTCGACTTCATCCTGGAACAGCGCGCCATCAATAGCGACGTGGCGCACATTGGGGTTGAGCACCGCCATCAGGTTCAACGCCTGGACCACGTCCGGGCAGTTCTGGCACGACAGCGAGAAGTAGGTTTCGAAGCTGAACTCGCCTTCCAGCGCCTGGATCTGCTCGATCACTTCGGCACTGGCCTTGGAGGGGTGGCCGCCGACCTGCAGCAGCGCCAGCACCAGGGAGGTGAATTCGTGGCCCATGGGGATGCCGGCGAAACGCAGGCTGATATCGCCCCCCGGGCGGTTCAGCGAGAACGAAGGACGACGGGCGTCGTTGCCATCCGCGCTGAAGGTAATGAGGTCCGACAGGCCGGCGATTTCCACCAGCAGGTCGTGCAATTCGCGGGACTTCGCGCCGTCGTCGAGGGAGGCAACGATCTCGATCGGCTGGGTGACCCGCTCCAGGTAGGTTTTCAGTTGCGATTTAAGCGTGGCGTCCAACATACGGGCGATTCCTTTTTCAAAACTCGGATACAAAAACGCCCAGGCGAGATCGCCCGGGCGTTTTTACGGGGCGGTGACAACTTAGAAGTGGCGGTTGCTCACCGCCCGCATCTGACGCATGGCCTTAGATCTTGCCGACCAGGTCGAGCGACGGAGCGAGAGTGGCTTCGCCTTCCTTCCACTTGGCCGGGCAGACTTCGCCTGGGTGGGCGGCAACGTACTGGGCAGCCTTGACCTTGCGCAGCAGTTCGCTGGCGTCACGGCCTACACCGCCGTCGTTGATTTCGACGATCTTGATCTGACCTTCCGGGTTGATCACGAAGGTACCGCGATCGGCCAGGCCGGCTTCTTCGATCAGCACGTCGAAGTTGCGCGAGATGACGTGGGTCGGGTCACCGATCAGCGGGTACTTGATCTTGCCGATGGTGTCCGAGGTGTCGTGCCAGGCTTTGTGGGTGAAGTGGGTGTCGGTGGACACGCCGTAGATTTCCACGCCCAGTTTCTGGAACTCGGCGTAGTTGTCAGCAAGGTCACCCAGTTCGGTCGGGCAGACGAAGGTGAAGTCGGCCGGGTAGAAGAACACGACGGACCACTTGCCTTTCAGGTCGGCTTCGCTGACCTGGACGAATTCGCCATTGTGGAAAGCAGTGGCGTTGAACGGTTTGACCTGGCTGTTGATGATTGGCATGAGAGACGCTCCTTCATGGGTTGAATTCGGTTGACGGAGAGAATCCTAACCGCTGGTCCCGATGAAGGCTCATTGGCAAAGCTCATGCTGGTGATTGGTTTTGGCTATAAGGCGGGATTATTAATAGAAGGGATTGGGCTGAGCAAAGGATTGCGGGGGCAAAATGCATCGCGGGGCAAGCCCGCTCCCACGCCGGGAGGGTATCAGGCGTGGGAGCGGGCTTGCCCCGCGATCGGGGGTAACGTGTATCAGCGAGTGGCGGTGCGCATGGTCACGAACTCTTCGGCGGCGGTCGGGTGCACGCCGATGGTCTCGTCGAACTGCTGCTTGGTCGCCCCGGCCTTCAGGGCGATCCCCAGGCCCTGGATGATCTCGCCGGCGTCCGGCCCGACCATGTGGCAGCCCAGCACCTTGTCGGTGTCGGCATCGACCACCAGCTTCATCAGGGTCTTTTCCTGGATATCGGTCAGGGTCAGCTTCATCGCCCGGAAGCGGCTCTCGAAGACCTGCACCTTGTGCCCGGCGGCCAGCGCCTGTTCCTCGGTCAGGCCCACGGTGCCGATTGGCGGCTGGCTGAACACCGCGGTCGGGATGTTCTGGTAGTCGACCGTGCGGTACTGCTCGGGCTTGAACAAGCGGCGGGCCACGGCCATGCCTTCGGCCAGCGCCACCGGGGTCAGTTGCACGCGGCCGATCACGTCGCCGATGGCCAGGATCGACGGGGCAGTGGTCTGGTACTGCTCGTCCACGCGGATGTAACCACGCTCGTCCAGTTCCACACCGGTGTTCTCCAGGCCCAGGTTATCCAGCATCGGCCGGCGGCCGGTGGCGTAGAACACGCAATCGGCGACCAGCTCGCGACCATCCTGGAGGGTAGCCTTGAGGCTACCGTCCTCAAGCTTGTCGATACGCTGGATGTCGGCGTTGAATTGCAGGTTCAGGCCGCGTTTTTCCAGTTCTTCCTTCAGGTGCGTGCGCACCGAGCCGTCGAAACCGCGCAGGAACAGATCACCCCGATACAGCAGCGTGGTGTCGGCGCCCAGGCCCTGGAAGATCCCGGCGAACTCCACGGCGATGTAACCACCGCCCACCACCAGCACGCGGCGCGGCAGTTGCTTGAGGTAGAACGCCTCGTTGGACGTGATGGCCAGCTCCTTGCCCGGAATGTCCGGCACCTGTGGCCAGCCGCCGGTAGCGATGAGGATGTTGGCGGCACTGTAGCGCTGGCCCTCGACCTCCACTTCATTGGCGCCGGTGATGCGTGCGTGGCCCTGCAACAGGGTGACGCCGCTGTTGACCAGCAAGTTGCGGTAGATGCCGTTGAGGCGCTCGATCTCGCGGTTCTTGTTGGCGATCAGCGTGCCCCAGTCGAAATGGCCCTCTTCCAGGGTCCAGCCGAAGCCTGCAGCCTGTTCCAGTTCGTCGGCGACATGGGCGCCATAGACCAGCAGTTTTTTCGGCACGCACCCGACGTTGACGCAGGTGCCCCCCAGATAACGGCTTTCAGCCACCGCCACCTTGGCGCCGAAGCCTGCGGCGAAACGCGCCGCGCGTACACCGCCAGAACCGGCGCCAATCACGAACAGATCAAAATCGTAAGCCATGCATTGAGTCTCCTAGGCAGGCGCCCAGCATAGCGCCGTTGGCCGCCGCAAACAAAAAAGCCACCCGAAGGTGGCTTTTCCAGACAACGCCGGGGACTCAGTAAGCCTTGCCGGTCTTGTAGAAGTTCTCGAAGCAGAAGTTGGTCGCCTCGATGTAGCCTTCGGCGCCACCGCAGTCGAAACGCTTGCCCTTGAACTTGTAGGCGATCACGTTACCTTCGGCGGCCTGCTTCATCAGCGCGTCGGTGATCTGGATCTCGCCACCTTTGCCCGGCTCGGTCTGCTCGATCTTCTCGAAGATGTCCGGGGTCAGGATGTAGCGGCCGATGATCGCCAGGTTGGACGGTGCGTCCTCTGGCTTGGGCTTCTCGACCATGGCGTCGACACGGAAGATGCCGTCCTTGATCTCTTCACCGGCGATGACGCCGTACTTGTTGGTTTCCTGCGGATCGACTTCCTGGATGGCGACGATCGAGCAGCGGTACTTCTTGTACAGCGCGACCATCTGCGCGAGCACGCCGTCACCGTCGAGGTTGACGCACAGGTCGTCCGCCAGCACCACGGCGAACGGCTCGTCGCCGATCAGCGGGCGGCCGGTCAGGATGGCATGGCCCAGGCCTTTCATTTCGGTCTGGCGGGTGTAGGCGAAAGAGCACTCGTCGAGCAGGCGACGGATGCCGACCAGGTATTTCTCCTTGTCGGTGCCCTTGATCTGGTTTTCCAGCTCGTAGCTGATGTCGAAGTGGTCTTCCAGGGCGCGCTTGCCACGGCCGGTGACGATGGAGATCTCGTTGAGGCCGGCGTCCAGTGCTTCTTCAACGCCATACTGGATCAGTGGCTTGTTGACCACCGGCAGCATTTCCTTGGGCATGGCTTTGGTAGCGGGCAGGAAGCGGGTGCCGTAACCGGCTGCCGGGAACAAGCATTTCTTGATCATATACGTCCTTAACAAGGGCTTTGCGTACGAAATTCGGCGCAGTCTAATCAGGCGGCGGTCACCTTACAATGCCCCCCGCGCTGGCCGATGCCATCATAGAGACATTCCAGTGTAGATAGTTCCGCCAGGGCGTGAATTTCAGGCGACCGGCGACATCATCGCGGGACGGCCCCACCCCCACGATCGTCCCTTGCTGGGCGTGGGAGCGGGCTTGCCCCGCGAGGGTTTCAGCTCAACCGCCGATCCCCTGCCCGATCAACACGCCATCAACTTTCTGCCCGTACAGGTTGACCCCGTCGTTGGCATGGAACTTCAGCCGGGTCTTCTCGATCGAGCCTTCGACCAGCCGCGGATCCTGAGGCCGCTCATGGCGGTTGATCCACGCCGCCACGTCCCAGGCCTGCTGGTCGCTCAGGCTGCCGGGCTTGCCCAGTGGCATGTTGTACTTGATGAACGACGCCGCGGTATTGATCCGGTGCATGCCGGCGCCCCAATTGTAGGAATCCTTGCCCCACAGCGGCGGCATCACGTATTCCCCGGCCACTTTCTGCCCTTCGCCATTGCCGCCGTGGCAGATCGCGCATTGCTCGTCGTACACCTGCTTGCCGCGCTTGAAGTCGTAGCCCCCCTCGGGCTTGGGCACTTCCGGGTATCCACGACCAGCGATCTCCACACCGGTCGGCGCCTGGGTCGACAGCCAGTAGGCGTAAACGCTCAAGGCGGTCATCTGCGGGCTGTCGGCCGCCGGCGGCTTGCCGTTCATGCTGAAGGTAAAGCAGCCCTGGATACGCTCGGCGAAGGTATTGACCTTGTCGTTCTTCTTGCGATAGGCCGGATACATCGGGTAGGCGCCCCACAGCGGCGCGGAATGCGCCAGGCGCCCCTGGTCGAGGTGGCAGTTGCTGCAGTTCATGCCGTTACCGACCGCTTCGGGCATCAGGCGACGGGTATCGACAAACAGGGCGTGGCCTTCACGAATCATCTTGCCAAAGGCGTTGTCCGGGATCGCGCCTTCCGCAGGTGGCACGAACTGCGGGGCAGCCTGCACACCCGGGACCTTGAGCTGGGACTGGTCTTCCATGGCAATGGGCGCGGCCTGGGCAGTGCCCATGGCCACCAGCAGCAGGGTTGGCATCAGGGCTTTCATGGCTTGACCTCCTGGCTGGCCGGTTGGGCGAAGTAGTCGGCGACCGCCTTGACCTCGGCATCGGTCATCGCCTTGGCCACGTTGACCATCAACTGGTTGGGATCATTGCTGCGACTGCCATCGCGCCAGGCGTTGAGTTGCGCCACCAGGTAACCGGCGGGTTGTCCGGCCAGTGGCGGGAAGTGCTCACCGACGCCACTGCCGCCCGGGCCGTGGCACTGCACGCAACCGGGGATCAACCGGCTCCAGTCGCCATAGATGGCCAGGCGGGTCACCGGATCGTTGGCGATCTGCTGGCGGCGCGTGTCCGCCGCAACATCGGCCGGCAGCTTGGCCAGGTAGGCGCTGACCGCTTCGATCTCGGCATCGTCCAGGGCCTTGGACAACGGTTCCATCACCGCCTGCCTGCGGCTGCCGCTGCGAAAGTCATGCAATTGCTTGCTGAGATAGCCGGCAGGCAAGCCGGCAAGACGGGGAAAACCGGCGGCGGCAATACCCTTGCCGTCCGGCCCATGGCAGCCCAGGCAGGCCATGGCGGCGGGGTTCTGCCCGCCCTGGTTGAAGATTTTCTGGCCATCGGCAGCGTGCGCCGAGGGCCAGGCCAAGATCAGCAGGCTGCCGATCACGACATGGCTCAGGGGTTTCATCACGGAGGCTCCATTTCCTTGTTATAAGCTTAGGCTTAAACGATATAAGCCCAGAAATACTAGGCCTATTCCCCGATGTGCGACAACGCGTCACCGGGAAGGAAAGTGGCAAACCGCCAGCTAATTGCCGATTAACTGAGCTGGATCAAGAACCGGAGATGCACTGGGTCGCCGAGGTGCGCACATCACCCAGGCGCAGCGGGAAGTTGTTCAACCGCTCGTACACCTTGATCGCGCTGCCGCTGCCGCGCTTGTCGATATCGAGCAGCGCCGCCGGGCCGACGCCGGCCGACACCTTCTGCGGCACGGTCAGGCGCAAGCCATCACCGCGCACCTCTTCCTGCAAGGGATCACGCGTATCGGCCAGCTTGCGCTTCACGCAATCGGCATACTCACGCGGCGTCTTGCCGGAGATCACATCCAGCGTCGCGTGGGACTGCTCGAGTTCCGTCACGCTGACACAGCCACCCAATGCCAGCGATACCGCGGCTACCACCCATTTCATCTACATCCTCTCCAACATCTGCAAAGTCATCCTCTGACCACATCCAGGCGGTTTTGCTCCCACGTCTGGCAGAAATCTCCTTGGCCGGGCCAGCCCGGGCGCAAGTGTAACCTCACATCGTGGTATCTTTCCCGTTTGCTGAAACAATCCTTGCGGAGCACCCCATGAAATTCGTACACCAGCGCGAGCACCTGAACGAGGACGACATCGTCGTCATCGAGTGCTCCCAGCGCTGCAACATCCGCCTGATGAACGACGCCAACTTCCGCAGCTTCAAGAATGGCGGGCGCCACACCTACCACGGTGGCCACTTCGAGCGCTTCCCGGCGAAGATCACCGTGCCCAGCACCGGTTTCTGGAACATCACCATCGACACCGTGACCACCCGCCCGATCTCGGTGACGCGCAAGCCGGCCCTCAGCCACAAGATCAAGATCATCCGCCGCTCGTCGTCGAAACTTGGATAACACCCGGATAGCCGCATGACCCAGACCATCAAGTACGTGATCAAGTACAAGCTCGACGGCGAACGCCGCTGGGACTTCGCCCAGATGCCCGACGCCTCCCTCGAGCAGGCGCAGCAGGCCCTGCGCAAGATCCACGGCGACGACGCCGACAAGATCAGCGACATCCAGGTCAGCAAGGCCCTGTAACCACGCCGCACGCCCCGCACTCAAGGAGTCGCCCATGAGCCCCTGGCAAGACCGCCGCATCCTCGACCAGCTGGGTATCGAGCTGCCCATTCTCCAGGCGCCCATGGCCGGCGCCAGCGGTTCGGCCATGGCCATTGCCGTCGGCAACGCCGGCGGCCTGGGCGCCCTGCCCTGTGCCATGCTCAGCGCCGAGCAGGTGCGCGGCGAGATCGAGGCCTTCCGTGCCGCCTGCCGGGGCCCGCTCAACCTGAACTTCTTCTGCCACCAGCCACCGGCGCCCGACCCCGAGCGCGACGCCCGCTGGAAGCAGGCGCTCAAGCCCTATTACGAGGAAGTCGGCGCGGACTTCGAGGCGCCAACGCCGGTATCCAGCCGTGCGCCCTTCGACGAACAGAGCTGCCGGCTGGTGGAGGAACTGCGCCCAGAGGTGATCAGCTTCCACTTCGGCCTGCCGACGCCCGAGCTGCTGCGGCGAGTCAAGGCGACCGGGGCCAAGGTGCTGTCCAGCGCCACCACGGTGGAGGAAGCGCTGTGGCTGGAGCAGCACGGGTGCGACGCGATCATCGCCATGGGCTACGAGGCCGGCGGTCATCGCGGCATGTTCCTCGGCAACGACATCACCAGCCAGATCGGCACCTTCGCCCTGGTGCCGCAGGTGGCCGATGCGGTGCAGGTGCCGGTGATCGCGGCGGGCGGTGTCGGCGATCACCGCGGTCTGGTCGCCGCCCTGGCCCTGGGCGCTTCGGCGGTGCAGGTGGGCACCGCCTACCTGTTCTGCCCCGAGGCCAAGGTGTCCCCGGCGCACCGCCGCGCCCTGGACAGCGCGTCCGCCAGCGACACCGCGCTGACCAACCTGTTCACCGGCCGCCCGGCCCGCGGCATCAACAACCGCCTGATGCGCGAATTGGGGCCGATGAGCGCCCTCGCCCCACGCTTCCCGCTGGCCGGCGGCGCGCTGATGCCACTGCGGGCGATCACCGATCCACAGGGCAACGCCGACTTCAGCAACCTGTGGTCGGGACAGGCGCTGCGCCTGGGGCGGCATATGCCGGCGGGCGACCTGACTCGGGCCATTGCCGGGCAGACAACAAAAAGCTGACCCGTAGATCAGGAAATATTCGAACACCCTCTTCCCGACGGATGGCGCATCGCTATATAGTTCAAGCCATAACGATAATCCGCCGTCCCTAGGAGCCGTTTGCATGCGTATTCGCCTGTTCCACCTGGCCTTCAGTGCCCTGGCCCCCCTGATCACCGTCAACGCCGCCCAGGCCGATGAAGTCCAGGTCGCTGTAGCGGCCAACTTCACAGCGCCCATCCAGGCCATCGCCAAGGATTTCGAAAAGGACACCGGCCACAAGCTGGTCGCCGCCTTTGGCGCCACCGGCCAGTTCTACGCACAGATCAAGAACGGCGCACCGTTCGAAGTATTCCTCGCCGCCGACGACAGCACCCCGGCCAAACTCGAGCAGGAGAAAGAGACCGTCGCCGGCTCGCGCTTCACCTACGCCATCGGCACCTTGGCCCTGTGGTCGGCCAAGCCGGGCTACGTCGACGCCAAGGGTGACGTGCTGAAGAAGAACGAATACAAGCACCTGGCCATCGCCAACCCCAAGGCCGCGCCCTATGGCCTGGCCGCCACCCAGGTGCTGGACAAGCTGAAGCTGACCGAAGCCACCAAGGCCAAGATCGTCGAAGGCCAGAACATCACCCAGGCCTTCCAGTTCGTGTCCACTGGCAATGCCGAGCTGGGCTTCGTCGCCCTGTCGCAGATCTACAAGGACGGCAAGGTCAGCGAAGGCTCCGCCTGGATCGTGCCCGCCGAGTTGCATGACCCGATCCGCCAGGACGCGGTGATCCTCAACAAAGGCAAGGACAACCCGGCCGCCAAGGCCCTGGTCGACTACCTCAAGGGCCCGAAGGCCGCTGCGGTGATCAAGTCCTACGGCTATGAGCTCTGATGCCGCTCGACGCCAGTGACCTGGGCGCGATCTGGCTGACCATCAAGCTGGCCAGCCTGACCACCGCCATCCTCCTGGTGCTGGGCACGCCCATCGCCTGGTGGTTGGCGCGCACCCGTTCCTGGCTGCGCGGGCCGATCGGCGCGGTGGTGGCCCTGCCCCTGGTACTGCCACCGACGGTGATCGGCTTCTACCTGCTGTTGGCCCTCGGCCCTCATGGCTGGATCGGCCAGGCCACCCAGGCACTTGGCCTGGGCAGCGTGGTGTTCAGCTTCACCGGGCTGGTGATCGGCTCGGTGGTGTACTCCATGCCCTTCGTGGTGCAGCCGTTGCAGAATGCCTTCGGCGCCATCGGCCAGCGCCCGCTGGAGGTGGCCGCCACCCTGCGCGCCAGCCCCTGGGACACCTTCATCCACGTGGTGTTGCCGCTGGCGCGCCCCGGCTTCATCACCGCCAGCATCCTCGGCTTCGCCCACACCGTGGGCGAGTTCGGCGTGGTGCTGATGATCGGCGGCAACATTCCCGACAAGACCCGCGTGGTCTCGGTGCAGATCTTCGATCACGTCGAGGCCATGGAATACAGCCAGGCGCACTGGCTGGCCGGAGCCATGCTGGTGTTCTCGTTCCTGGTGCTGCTGATGCTCTATGCAGGCCGTCGCGGCAAGGCCAGCTGGAGCTGACATGAGCGCATCGATACAGGCGCGCCTGAAACTGGCGCGCGACGACTTCACCCTGGACGTCGACCTCGACCTGCCCGGACGCGGCATCAGCGCCCTGTTCGGCCACTCCGGCTCGGGCAAGACCTCGTGCCTGCGCTGCCTGGCCGGCCTGGAGCGAGCCGCCAGCGCCTACATCGAGGTCAATGGCCAGGTCTGGGAAGACAGCGCGCGCGGGCATTTCATCGCGCCGCACCAGCGCCCGGTCGGCTACGTGTTCCAGGAGCCCAGCCTGTTCCCGCACCTGTCGGTGCGCGGCAACCTCGAGTTCGGCTGGCGCCGCATCGCCCCCGAGGCGCGCAAGATCAGCCAGGAACAGGCCTGCCAGCTGCTGGGCATCGGCCACCTGCTGGCGCGCAAGCCGGCGACCCTGTCCGGCGGCGAGGCGCAGCGGGTCGGCATCGCCCGGGCCCTGCTCAGCAGCCCACGGCTGCTGCTGATGGACGAGCCGCTGGCCGCGCTCGACAGCGCGCGCAAGCGCGAGATCCTGCCGTACCTGGAACGCCTGCACGACGAGCTGGATATCCCGCTGATCTACGTCAGCCATGCCCAGGACGAAGTGGCGCGCCTGGCCGATCACCTGGTCCTGCTCGAACAGGGCAAGGCCGTGGCCAGCGGGCCGATCGGCCAGACCCTGGCGCGCCTCGACCTCCCCCTGGCCCAGGGCGAGGATGCCGGCGTGGTGCTCGAAGGCGTGGTGGTGGGCCACGATCCGCATTACCAGCTGTTCGAGCTGCGCCTGCCCGGCGCTGACGGCCCGCGCTTGCGCATCGCCCACCCCGGGCTGCACATGGGCAGCACCCTGCGCCTCAAGGTACAGGCCCGGGATGTCAGCCTGGCACTGACCGCAGACAGTGCCTCGAGCATCCTCAACCGCCTGCCGGTGCGGGTCCGCGAGTGCCGCCCGGCGGACAACCCGGCCCATGTACTGGTCAGCCTGGATGCCGCCGGCAACGCCCTGCTGGCACGCATCACCCGCTATTCGGCGGACCAGCTCGCGGTGCAGCCGGGCCAGATGCTGTGGGCGCAGATCAAGTCGGTGGCGCTGCTGGGTTGAGCAATGCTGCAACGGGCGCGGTCCATTGCAGCAACAGTGCCCTCCATGGACCGCACACATGCCCGACTGCCCGCTGCCTGCCGCCCTGCACTACGTCGATGACAGCCAGCCCGGCCTGACCCGGCGGCGCTGGCGCGATGGTTTTCAGTATTTCGACGCCGGCAACCAGCGGGTCCGTGATGCCGACACCCTGGCGCGCATCGCCGCCCTGGTGATCCCACCGGCCTACACCGATGTGTGGATCTGCGCCGACCCGCAGGGACACCTGCAGGCCACCGGACGGGATGCCAGGGGGCGCAAGCAGTACCGCTACCATGCGCAATGGCGCGAACTGCGCGACCAGCACAAGTACGGGCGCATGCTGGCCTTCGCCGAAGCGCTGCCGAAGCTGCGCAAGCAACTGGATGCGCACCTGGCCTGCCCGGGGCTGGGACGGGAGAAGGTCATGGCGCTGGTGATCAGCCTGCTCGACAGCACGCTGATCCGCATCGGCAACCGCCAGTACCTGCGCGACAATCGCTCCTACGGGCTGACCACCCTCAATGCCCGCCATGTGCAGGTCAAGGGCAGCCGAATCCGCTTCCAGTTCCGTGGCAAGCGCGGTGTCGAGCACAACGTCACCCTGACCGATCGGCGCCTGGCCGGGCTGGTCAAGCGCTGCATGGAGCTGCCCGGCCAGGCCTTGTTCCAGTATCTGGACGACCAGGGCCAGCGCCATGGCATCGGCTCGACCGAGGTCAACCAGTTCCTCCAGCAACTGACCGGCGCTGACTTCACCGCCAAGGACTACCGCACCTGGGCAGGCAGCAGCCTGGCCCTGAGCCTGCTGCGGCCACTGGCCTGGGAACCCGAAAGCGAAGCGCGGCGCCAGGTCGCCGAGACCGTCCGCCAGGTGGCCGCGCGCCTGGGCAACACGCCGGCGGTGTGCCGGCGCTGCTACATCCATCCGGCAGTCCTCGAACACTTCCAGCTCGGACGCCTGGCGGACCTGCCCCGCGCACGGGCGCGCAAGGGCCTGGAACTCGAGGAAGTGTCACTGCTGCGCTTCCTCCAGGCCCTGCAGGACCAGAACGATCATTGAGCCCCACTATTTAGTTCATCGAGCAGAGAAATTTCCCATATGGCGCCAAGCACCCTATCCTTGCCACCGAGCACCTTGGCCAGTGGAATGCGTAGCACCCCCACAGGCACCTGCAACTAAAGATCGATAACAGAATTTGTCTGTCGGGGAATTACTATCCGCCGAAAGCGTCTTTAATGAGAAGGAAGAGGGACAGGCTCCCACCGCAGACCATCAGGCTCGGCGGTTTTCTACATCACCAAGGAGAACTACATGCTGATACTCACACGCAAGGTTGGCGAAAGCATCGTCATCGACGACGACATCAAAGTCACCATTCTGGGCGTCAAGGGGATGCAGGTGAGGATCGGTATCGATGCGCCTAAGGATGTCCAGGTGCACCGTGAAGAGATCTACAAGCGGATCCAGGCCGGCAGCCCGGCACCGGAGAAGAGCAACGACGAGTAACCCAAGCCAACCCCATCATGCCGCACGGATGCGCCTGATCGATTGCCCGCCCATGCGGGGAGCCTCTCCCGAACCTCAGGTGCCGAGCAGTTCGCGCACCGTGGCGATCATCCGGTCCATGTCGAAGGGTTTGTCGAACACCGCCGCGAACCTTCCGGGGCAGGCCCGACCCTGGCTGGCCTGGGCGCCGCTCATGAGAATCACCGGCAAGTCCGCCATTTGCAGTTCGTCACGAATCGCGTTCAGCAATTCCTCGCCATTGAGCACCGGCATCATGTAGTCGGTGATCACCAGGTCCACGCGCTTCTCCCTCAGGGCCTCCAGGGCCTTGCGCCCATTGCTGGCCTTTTCCACCAGGTAGCCCTCATCCTCCAGGGCAAAGCCCAGGATATCGGCGATCAGGTACTCGTCATCGACGACCAGGATGCTGTTCATCCCATCAGCGGTCTCCTGGCGTCGTCGCCGAGCCGCTGAGCACGCCACTGGCACCATCGAACGCCCGCGCCAGGCTGATGCCTTTGGGCCCCAGGTTCAACGCCTGCAGGGCCGGATCGTGGTCGCTGTCGCGCACCTTGACGATCGACAGGGCACGGTGCAGTTGCGCATCGAGCTCGGCGAAGCGCATGAGGATCAGGTTGTCGACGATGCTCGACAGGTCCGGGGCTGGCGCGGTGATTTCCGAGCCGAAGATATCGCGCATCTCCCAGGTCAGCAGCACCGTGACGCCGCGGGCGCGCAATTCGCCGGTCAGCGCGCGGAAGAACGCGTTCAGGCGGGCGGGCTCCAGCGCCAGGCGGCCGAAGGCGCCCAGGCTGTCGATCACCACTCGCCGCGCGCCCAATGCCTCGACCTGCGCCAGCAGACGGGCGCCGAGCTGGTCCAGCAGGCCTTCGGTGGTCGGCTGCCAGCTCAGTTGCACCGCCCCCTCGCGCTCCAATGCCGACAGATCGTAGCCCAGCGCGGCCGCCTTCAAGCGCAGCCGTGCCGGCGTCTCGTAGAAACCGAAATGCAGGCCCGGCACGGCCTTCGTCGAAGCGGCGAGAAACGCGATGCCCAAGGCCGTCTTGCCCACACCCGATGGCCCCATCAGCAGGCTCACCGAGCCCTCGGCAAGCCCACCACCGAGCATGCCATCCAGGTCGACGACCCCCGTGGCGACCCGCGCCAGGGTTTGCGCATCCTGCTGGCTGGGCCGGCTGTAGAGCGCCTCGAGGCGCGGATAGACCTGCAACCCCGACTCATCGATCTGGCATTCGTGGCGCCCGGACAGCGCGCTGCTGCCGCGGGTCTTGCGCAGCTGTACATGCCGCACCGCGGTACTGCCGACCAGGTGTTCGCCCAGCTCGATCACGCCATCGACCATGGTGTGCTCCGGACTGCCCTCCTCCAGCCGGGCACTGGTCAGCAGCAACACCGTGCAACCGGCGAACGCCGCATGCCCCTGCAGTTCGGATACGAACTTCTTGGTGTCCAGGCTGGTTTCCGCCCGCGAGCGGGCGTTGAGCAGGCCATCGACGACCAGCAAGGTGGCCTGCTGCCGGGCGATCTCCTGGCGCAACAGCCTGACCACCGCATCCAGGCCATCCTGCTCGAGGGTGTCGAAGGCGCTGACGAACTGGATGCTGTCGCCGACCAGCGCCGGGTCGAAGAAGCTCAGCGTCGACAGGTACTGGAACAGACGCTCGTGGGACTCGCTGAGCAAAGTCGCCACCAGCACCCGGCCACCGTCGCGCACATGGTTGCAGGCCAGCTGGTTGGCGAGGATGGTCTTGCCCGAGCCCGGATGCCCCTGGACGATGTAGGAGGCACCGACCACCAGTCCGCCCTTGAGCAGCGCATCGAGCCCTTCGATGCCGGTGGCCAGCCGCTTGAGTTGCTCTACCATGGTCGTCTATCCGTCGCTGGCTGGGGTATCGGTGCCCGGTCGGGCGGGTAGGTACAGGCTCATGCAGGTGCCTTTGCCGGGGCGGCTGGACACGCTGATCGCGCCCTCACTCTGGCGGGCGAAGCCATAGGCCTGGCTCAGCCCAAGGCCCGTGCCCTTGCCGAAAGCCTTGGTGGTGAAGAACGGCTCGAAGATGCGCGGCAACACCTGGGGGTCTATGCCCTGCCCGTCATCACGCACATCGAAGCGCACGAAGTGCCCGTGCAGACCCTCCACCTCGCCGGCCAGGCGAACGCTTTCGACCGCCAGGTGGATCTGCCCGGTCGCCGCGATGGCGTCGCGGGCGTTGAACACCAGGTTGAGCAGGACCATCTGCAACTGACCGGCGTCCACCTCGATCAATGGCAGGTCCGGCTGCACCTGCGGCAGCAGTTCGATGTCCCTGGGCAGCGCGTGCTCCGCCAGACCACGAGTGGTGTCGATCACCTGGGCCGGGGCGATGCGGGTGACGTTCAGTTGCCGATGCCGGGCGAAGCTGAGCAGTTGCTGGGTCAGTTGGGTGCCGCGCTGGCCGGCGTCGAGAATATGCTCGAGCAGGCGCCGCACCCGTGCCGGATCCTGGCTGCCACAGGCCAGCCGGGCGGAACTGAGGATGATCGTCAGCAGGTTGTTGAAGTCATGGGCCAGGCCACCGGTCAGTTGCCCCAGGGCCTCGAGCTTCTGCGCCTGGAACAGCTGCGCGCGCATGGCGTCCAGTTGCAGGGCGGATTCGCGGCGGTCGGTAATGTCGCGGGTGACCTTGGCCAGGCCGATGACCTCGCCATGTTCGTCACGAATGACATCCAGCGCCGCCAGCGCCCAGAACTGCGTACCGTCCTTGCGCACGCGCCAGCCCTCGTCCTGCACCTTGCCCTCTTCCAAGGCCTGGTGCAGCAGCTGTTGCGGACGGCCTTCGGCACGGTCCTGGTCAGTAAAGAACAACGAGAAATGCCGGCCGATCACCTCGTCGGCGCGATAGCCCTTGATCCGCTGCGCACCCGCGTTCCACGACACCACGTGGCCGGTCGGATCGAGCATGTAGATGGCATAGTCCACCACTGCCTGGACCAACTGCTCGTAGCGCGCCTCGGGCATCACCGAATGGGTGGGGCGGTCTGTCGACACCATGCAAGCTCCACAAGCACCGCGAAAGGACATATTGAGCGTAGTCAAAAGTCCCGCCTACACAGCCCTTCAGGCGACGATCGTCAATGCTCGCGCTCCACCACCGTCGGCACCAGCCGGCGCGGCATCGCCACCTTCAACAGCCACAGCCCCAGCAGCAGGATCGACGCCCCGCCGCCCAATGCCAGCATGCGCTGTGGTTCGGGGTGTTGCTGATCGAGTCCGAGCATCAGCAGGTAGCCGCCCAGGCTCATGAAGCCGGCGTACAAGAATGCCGCCAGCAGGCAGACAAGCAGGAACAGCAGACGCCAGAACAGCTTCGGGCGCACGCGCCGGACTGCCTCTGGGGCGGGAGAACGCGATGACATGACGATACAACCCGTTGGATCCAATGCCTGGACAGTGGCGTAATGGCAGCATCCTGTCAATTGACCTATAGTGGCTGCGCCCCGATTTCACAAGGAAACCACATGACTTCGAACCTTCGCATGCAAGGGTTGCAGGACGACCTTGTGCGCAGCGCCGGCGAACTCGACGAACTGTGCCAGGCCCAGGATGGTCATGCCCGGTTCCTGCGCCACTCGATCCACCAGGCCGATGCACAGGCCATGGACGGGCATGTCTATGACCTGCACCACTCGGCCTGCGAGATGCGTGAAATCGCCCGTGGCATCCGGCCCTGAACCCTGTGCCCGGTTGACGCTTCTATAACAATGGGTTATAAAGCGCGCCTGATTGCCTGGGGCCTGCTGCTATGAAGCATCCCGGTCAATCGTGCGAGTGTGGTGGAATTGGTATACACAGCAGACTTAAAATCTGTCGGCGTGAGCCTTGCGGGTTCGAGTCCCGCCACTCGCACCATCTTCTGTCGATCAAGGCGCCCTTGCGGCGCCTTTTTCATGCCCGCCGGAAAACCGCCGCATAGCTGCTAGAGTGGAAGCTGTCACTGTCCACTGGAGCGCCGCCATGCGCTATAGCCTGCTCGACGGTCAACGCGACGTCATCCTGCTGCTCGCCCGCATCCTGCTGATGATCCTGTTCGTGCTCTCCGGCTGGAGCAAGCTGAGCGGTTTCGAAGGCACGGTCGGCTACATGACCTCCCTCGGCGCGCCGGCGCCCATGCTGGCGGCGGCCGTCGCCGTGATCATGGAGCTGCTGGTCGGCATCCTGCTGATCCTGGGTTTCTACACCCGCCCGCTGGCCCTGCTGTTCGCCCTGTTCGTGCTGGGTACCGCGCTGCTCGGGCACCCGTTCTGGAACATGGTCGAGCCCGAGCGCAGCGCCAACATGACCCAGTTCCTGAAAAACCTCGCCATTGTCGGCGGCTTGCTGCTATTGGCCCTCACCGGCGCCGGGCGCTTCTCCCTCGACCGCCGCTGAGCACCACTGCGGCCATTTCACTCGTCGCAGTCGTCGTGCCAGGCTGGATGGTCGTCCTCATCATCGAAGTCGTCGAGCGACTCTTCATCCTCCTCGACTTCGTCCAGCGCCCCGTAGGCGTCCGCCTCGGGGTCGTAGTCTTCGTGGAATTCGGGGTCGAGCAGGTGGTCGTGCTCGGGTTCGGGCAGATCGTCTTCGTCGTGCATCGCAGGCTCCGGTAACAACGGCACGCCTGTATAGGCGCATCGGCGCGGGCGGTCAATCCTCGCGACGCTTAACCCCGCCTTAACCGACAAGGCGCAGGGTGCAGGCTCTCCCTTCAAAAACGCACTTTGCCCGCCGCCCTGGCGGGCTTTTTTTGCCCGGCCATCCCGCACAACTGAACCGCCCGCCATTTCAGCGCTCGCATGGGTGCAGGATCTTTTTCATCAAGGAGCTTACCCATGGCCGTGAACATCGACCAGCTGATCATTACTACCCCGGTGCCCAAATCCGCTACCAACCCTGTTGCCCTTGAGGTCACCGGCGCCCAGGCCCTCGCCAGCCTGCCCCAGGTTGTGAGCCGCCTGAGCAGTGGCGCCGTGCGCATGACCGCGCCGACCAAGGGCGCATCGAGCAAGAGTACCCATCGCACCCGCTGCGAGTGGAAGGAGGCCACCTATTGGGCCATGAGCAGCGCCAGCCGACATTTCAGCCACCAGCGCATGGTGCTGGAGCAGGTCAACTCGGCGCAGAAGGTGGTGATCGCGCAGCTGCATGTGAAAGACGACGACAGCCCGGCGATCAAGGTGTTCTGGAACAAGGGCAAGATCACCCTCGGCTTTCGCCGGGACTTCAACCAGGCGACGCCGACCAACAGCACCCTCCTCGTCGATGTGCCCCTGGGCACGCCCTTCGACATCACCCTCGAAGTCACGGCGGCCAGGGTCGCGACGGTGACCGCTGCCTGCAACGGCCGCAGCGGCGACTCCGGCCTGCTGCAAATGACCTCGGGCTGGAATGACCACACCTTCAACTTCCATGGCGGCGTCTACAACCAGGTGGACTTCAGCGATGACACCCTGTCCACGGACGCGTCTGTCTGCGTGATCAGCCAGCTGGACCTGCTACACCGTTAGAGGGTCGGGAGCCGTTGCCGGGGAACGTTCGCCAAACTTATGAAAAACTCAGTAACGTTTACTGCACGGTTACCCGGGTGGCCTTCACGAAATTCTGACAAACGCCCAGGCAGACTGACCTGGCTTCGATACGTTCTGTTCAACCCGCCTTTTTGGCGGGTTTTCTTTTTTGTGCTTTCCGTACAAATCAGATCGCGTCAATTGACAACTTTTTCACCTCAGCCGTGCCAAGGTAATGGCTCATCCGTGAAACACTTGGCCCGCCCTCCCCAGCGGGCCTTTTCTTTGCCTGCGCGCTAGTCGAAAGCGCCGTTGAGTACTTCGTAGATCACCCCCGTGGCGACGGCCACCAGAATCAGGTCGACACCCGCCTGCATCCATTCATAACCGTCATAACGCGGCAGCTGGCCCAGCAACCGGCCATCGAGCTTCTTGGCGATGCCTGGGGGCAACGGCTTGCCACGCGCCAGGTTCTTCTGGATGCCGGGAGGCAATGCGGGCCCCGGACTCCAGTAGTCACGGTGCCCACCCAGGATACCGAGCACATCGCCACGGTCGATCACGGGACCGCCATGACCGCCATCGTGCTTGCCCGCTCCTTGGTTGCCATGGTTCTGCTGGGATTGCCCCTTGCCGTGCCCCTTGCCATTACCTGGGTCGGCAAAGGATATGCAGGGCGCCAGGACCAGGGCGATGGATGTCAGTGTGGCAATGACTGTGCGGCGTTTGCTCATTGCTGCTTGCCTCTGAGGATTGGGGTCTGTGCAATCCTAGCCCATGACAATGACATGGGCTTCGCCATGACCCTGCTTGAGCAATCAGGCCTATCGGCACCACAGGCCGCGAGAATGAGTGGATATCCCTGAAAACGTCCGCAGGTCTGGAGGGCGCGGGCTGTCCTGCAAAATCTGGCAACACTTGCCGGCCACCCCGTCGATGAAACTCAATGGGTTCGATGCTGTCCCATTGCCATCGGTTACTGCCGAGGCCGTCCGATAGCGCTCACAGACGTGGCAAGGTCCACGTCGCGAAGCGATCCTGAAACGGCCTCGATATCCCGGTCTACCGTCGCGCGTATCCCACCTGTCGAGGATGCCGCCCTCATTTTTCAAGGCTGAAAGAGCGAACCATGAAACAGAATATTCTCCTCGTTGCCGTCTGCGCCGCCCTGCTCCAGGCCTGCGCCCCGGCTTCCACCTCCCATGAAGGGACGCCTTCCATGCCTGCCACTGCCGCATCCAGCGCAACCCAGCCCAAACTCTCGGCCTACTACTGGAACCTGGTAGCGGCCAACGATGCGTCGGGCAAGCCCATCACCGCCATGGCCCCAGGTATCGAGGGCAAACTGCGGCTGAACTTCGCCGAACGCAACCTGAACATCAGCGGCGGCTGCAACAACCAGTTCGGCGGCTATACCTACCAGGACGGCGTACTGAAGGTGCAATCACTGGCCTCGACCATGAAGGCCTGCGACAAGCCCCTGATGGAACTGGACGCCCAGGTCGGGCGCCTGTTCAAGGGCGACCTGCGCACCACCCTCTCCGACGATGCCGGGGAGCCAGTGCTGCAACTGACCACCCAGGACGGCTCGGTGCTGAAGTTCCAGGGTGAAGCCACCCCGGAGACCCGCTACGGCAGCAAGGGCGAGATCAAGTTCCTGGAAGTGGCCGCCAAGACCGTCAAGTGCAGCCATCCACTGATCCCCAACTACCAGTGCCTGCAAGTGCGCGAGCGTCGCTATGACGACGCCGGCCTGCAGCTGGCGACCCAGGACAGCTGGCACCCGCTGTACCAGTCCATCGAGGGTTTCGAGCACCGTGACGGCGTGCGCACCGTGCTGCGCGTGAAGCAATACGAATGGAAGAACCCGCCGGCCGACGCCCCGTCGCAGGTCTATGTGCTGGACCTAGTGGTCGAGCAGGACGCTTCGGGCAAGTAATTGCCAATCGGCGCAGGCCGCCCCGCGGCGGCCTGCGCCTGGAACCGACGGCGACCGTGAAACGGCTCAGGCAAGCGCCGCGTTGACCTGCGCACTGTCGACGAATTGCTCCATGCTGATGATCTTGCCGTTGTTCAGCCGGTACAGGTGGGCAAAGGTAGCGGTCATCGCCTTCGCGGTCTTGCGATAGGTGCCCGAGTAGACGCCAAACGCGGCAACCCGGTCGTCCTCGGCCACATAGGTATGCACCTTGGCCTGGTAGCCATCCCATTCGCTGGCCAGGCGATGAAACACACCCTCCATGATCGCCTGCGGGCCGACATAGGTACCGGCATAAGGGAAGCCGGCCGCCTCGGTCCAGGTCACGTCCGCAGCCAGCGCCGCCAGCAGGTTCCGGCCATTCTGTTCGGCTGAGCCTTCGTACGAGGCTCGGATAATGTCCAGGTTGCTCTTGCTCATGGTCTTACCCCCACGTTCAGCTCGCGGATGAAGGCCTGAGGATCTGAAAAGATAGCGCTGGCAGGTAACAACTGCAGGGCGTCGTCCGCTTGTTGCAGAACGAATGTCGGCACGCCTCGGCCACCCACGCGCCCCAGCAAGGTACGCCCCTGCCCCACACGATCGTCGTTGGCCTGCAGCAAGGCCGAATCCGGGCGCGCCAGCCGCTCGGCGGCGGCATTCAAGCCCAGGTTCGCCAGCACTGCTGTCAACGTCTCCAGCCGGGTTACATCCAGGCCATCGACATAGCGCGCCGCCTGAATCGCCTTGAGCGCTTCGAACTCGTGCTCAGGCGACGTCATGTTCACTGCGCTGAGCGCCAGGGTAGACGGACCACTGTCGAACGCCTGAAGACGGTCGGCGAGTACCTGGTCGCGATAGCGTTCACTGAAGACCTGCCCGGTCAACCGCTCGATACGCTGGTCGTTGCTCCAGGCGTATGCCGCAAAGTCATCATCCATGGCGCGCGCACCGCTGCCGGAAAACAGCCCCGTCGGTATCAGGCGCAACGCAAGACCCGTGGATTCGAGAACCTGAGGCAAAGGTCCACCTGCACCGTAGCACCAGCCGCACAGGGGATCGTAGAGGTAAACCAGGGTCTTGTTCATGGTGAAAGGCCTTGAATGGAATGCCTCGAATCTTATAGTGCGTGCATTGACATATAAACGCATACAAAATAAACACACTGTATGTTAAATACAGACATTAAAGGGTATATCAATGACCGGCGCTTCCAGCCTGAACAGGCTTGCGTACTTCACCGCGGTGGTCGAAACCGGCTCCTTCACCGCGGCAGCAGAGCGCCTCGGCATCACCAAGGCCGTGGTCAGCCAGCAGGTAGCGCGGCTGGAAAGCGACTGTCGCACCACACTGCTGGTTCGCAGCACGCGCAAAGTCCGCACCACCGAGGCGGGCCAGCAGTTCTATCACCGCTGTGCATTGATCCTCAAAGAGGCTGAAGAGGCTTTCGAGGAATTGTCCGAAGCCGCCAGCGAACCGACGGGCACCCTACGCCTGACCGCCCCTTTCGATTACGGCATCGGTGTCGTGGTACCGGCCATCACCGCATTCTCGCAGCGATATCCGCAGTGCAAGGTCGAGGCACACTTCAGCGACCAGACCCTGGACCTGGGCGCCAACGATCTGGACCTTTCCATTCGCGTTGGCTGGATTACCGAGCAACATCTGCAGGCCCGGCGAATCGGCGAGTTTGCGCAACGGTTGGTGGCCGGCCCTCAGTGGCAAGCGCGAGTGAACAAACTGCAGACCCCGGCGGATCTGGCCAAGTTGCCGATCGTGGCGAACCTGGCGCTGCGAGAACCGACCCGTTGGCTATTTGCCAAGGGTGCCTCGCAGCGCGAAACGGTGGAGATGAAAGCCAGCCTGTCGCTCAACGCCACCTTGGCGGTACGCGAAGCCACGCTGCTCGGGGCCGGGCTATCGGTCCTTCCGGACTATGTGGCTGACCCTGACCTGGAGGCTGGCCGGCTGATTGAGGTGCTGCCGCAGTGGTCGCTGCCTCGAGGCGAGATCCATGCGGTCTTCCCGACGGCTCGCTTTCGACCGGTCAAGGTACGTGCATTCATCGAGATGCTGGCAAGCCGCCTGGCTTAATTAGATGGCGCAGTCCATCAGGTCAGGGCACGCCCGCGCAGCCGCCGACAATGCTACGCTCCTGGGATCACAGCCATCCAAGGAATGAAGATGAGCTTCGACTGGCATGCTGGACCAATCACCCGCGCCACCCCACTGGACAGGCATTACCGGAATACGCAAAAGGTCCGGCGGTTCCTGGTCGGTGAATGTGGCGAAGCCTTCAAGTTCGACCGCGCCTTCATGGCCTGGATCAAGAGCGCAGCGCCTGCCACCATGGGGGAAGTTGCGGATGAGTGGCTGCGCAGACGCGGCTGATCCAGGCCGCTTGCTGTCCCACGCTGGCCGCCCGTTCCCCCACCCCGGATGCTACCCGGTAGCCGCCTTCAGGATTGGCCCTTTTTAGCGTGGAACGGCGCGAAGGTCATACCGAAGAACCAGCCGCCGATCATTGCCAGCCAGATCGATTTGTATCCCTCCACGTTGTAGGCGCACCAATAGTTGATCGCCGTAATCACAACGAAAATCGAGAAAAACTGCTTGCGGGAGTACCTGCTCAGGTAACGGGTGGCGGCTGCGTCCAGTTCTTTGAGCTTTTTCATTGCGTTTCATCCTTGAATAACCAGTAGAGGATCACAGCGAATTTACCGGTGGTCACACACTTTCCTTCGTGGCCCAAGATTGTCCCAGATGGCGGGGCGACGAACAGTTCGAAGGCATTAAAAAAACCGCAGACCTAGATCTGCGGGGTTTTGAATGGTGGAGACCGAGGCCGGAATCCAACCGACGTAGACTGATTTTGCTACGGAGCATTCTCTTAAAGGCTCGAAGAGATCAAGTTTTCACTGAGTCTGGAAGGTGCCTTTCCAGGTTGCTTACGGCTGGAATCGCGTGGCACACGCGTGGCATAGCCAAGTGCGGCGCCATTCTTCCAGCTTGTCGTACTGAGCGACATTGAACTTCCAGTGGCGCACAAATCCGATCACACCGATGGTGGCGAGCGTGGCTCCGATGAAGAACCTGGTCCAATCGACGCCCCAATAAGTGTTAATCAGCTTGAGACCATCGTAGAGGATGATGGTACCTACTCCGGTCATGATCACAGGACCCAACAGGCGCTTGCCCGGGGGCGGACCTACGCTGGCAGCCAAATCGGTCTGATGCCGACCAGTCGTTTCGACCGTGACAGGACCATAGCTGGAGTTGGTCTGGTGAGTTGCTTGAATGCGAGTGGTACCAGCAGCGTGAATCACGGATAGCAGCTGGACATTTTGGCCTTGGCAGTTCGGACAGCAGATGGCGTTGTTGCTCACCACGTATTCATTCCTTTGAGGGGTGAAAAACGGCCATTCTAAGGCAATTGCGTACCTCGATAAACTGCGCGGCGCAATCCACAGCTAACCAGGCCGCCAAGCGATCCATGCTCCCTCGTTTTTGCTAGGTGGCTTTATCCGCGCCCAGGTATCCCCCGAAGGGCCACCCTGGCTGTGGCGAGCCTGAATCAGAAATGAAAAAGCCCAGCGCGACTGCTGGGCTCTATTACGCAAGGAGATAGAAGATCATGGAGTCCAGTAAGCAATCTTGCCGGCTGCACCAACAGCTACAAAATTGCCGTTGCCGTAGGCGACGCTCCGGATATCGGTTCCTGCGAAAGTGTTGGCCTGCTGCACCCAGCCGATCCCATCCTCGGAAACGGCTGTCTTGCCGCCGTCGCCGACAGCTACATACTTGCCATTACCGTAAGCAATGTCGCGGATGATGGTTCCACCGAAACTGGTATCTTCAACAGCAGTCCAGCTAAGCCCATCGGATGAATATGCCATCTTGCCATCCGCACCAACGATAAACATTTTCCCGTTGCAAAGCTTCATGGAAAGGATGGTGCTAGTGCCGAAGGTGCTGGTTCTGGTCGCGAATGATTGCGGATTACCCGTTGGCATCTTCACAGCACTAAGCAGCTTCCCATTCGATCCCGCAATCAACACAAAAACGCCAATGACGTTGACGCAGTGCACAGTCTCGCTAGAAGTGAAGGTCGTAGTGCGCTCCACCGTGCCTGACCAATCCTCATAACGGGAAAAGACTTTACCGTTAGACCCAACCAGTATCCAGGTCGCGATGTCGCCGTAAATTGGCTGATAATACACAATGCCATGCAAGTCTACATACGCGCGAGCAGCTGCCGTAAGGTCTGTCCAATCCCTTGAAGGGCGTGCGATGCTGCCGTGGACCACATTGCCGGATTGAGAAAGGCCTTGAAGCGTTGTCCCAAGACCGTTCCAGTACAGCTCGTTGAGGACCTTTCCGCTATCAGAGGTGACGGCGCCCTTAAGCTTGGTCCACGCTGTACCAGTTGCGTCTCCAGTGACAACCTGAGTGGTTGTGGGAAGACCGTTGCCACCAGCCGCATAAAACTTGCCTTGCGCAAAAACCACGCGCCTAAGCATGCCGGTGTTCTCCACCGGTTGTACTTGAGTCCAAAGATCTTGCAAGGTTTGAGACGCCGAGTTTGCGTTATCCATTTTAAACTCCGTTACTGAGCTGATTTAAGTTCAGGCCTCTGTATTGGGCGTATGGCGCTCATGGGCGATGGTTCGAGACTCGAGGTCCTCTGGCGAAGATCAGGGGTGATGAGGTTTCACCAACCTCAGACTTGTCGCTGATGTAGGTAACTATGCCACATAAATACTGTATATTCAACCAGCATTCTGGGTTTTTATTCAGCGAACTTCGGCGCATCCACCGCACTTGAGTGGACTCTCTGATCGACATGCTCCGGTGATGCCCGGCTTGTGGGACGCGAAATTTCCTTCGATGTCCCAAATTTGTCCCAAATAGGACGTCGCGGGACAATCCGCAGATATGAAAAAAGCCCCGCAACCTAAATGATTGCGGGGCTTTCGAATGGTGGAGGCCGAGGTCGGAATCGAACCGGCGTAGACGGATTTGCAATCCGGAGCATAACCACTTTGCTACTCGGCCTCAAAGTCGGAGTCAGCTTTCGCTATCTCCTTGAAACCGCTGG
>Ga0268257_1000559_pt1 | contig 42613 bp, 38 predicted proteins | sample AgamicAtPrz_FD_200249 | JGI IMG/M metagenome (GOLD analysis project Ga0268257, IMG submission 200249) | Agave microbial communities from Guanajuato, Mexico - At.P.rz (v2) (version 3) | ecosystem: Host-associated > Plants > Phyllosphere > Phylloplane/Leaf | place: Guanajuato, Mexico | collected... | reverse complement strand
AGGTTCTCCAGCTTGCCGCCAGCCAGGGCAGTGCCACCGTTACCGGGAGCCACATAGACCTTGGTCGCCTTGGGCGATTCGGCCAACTTCCACGCCAGAGCGTGCTCACGGCCACCGCCGCCAATCACAAGAATTTTCATAGTTCTGCGTTGTGGTAGACGTCCTGAACGTCATCCAAGTCTTCGATCATGTCCAGCAGCTTCTGCATGCGAGCTGCATCATCGCCTTCGAGAGCGATTGTATTTTCGGGGCGCATGGTCACCTCGGCCATGTCGGCGGTAAAGCCGGCGGCCTGCAGTGCGTCACGCACGGCTTCAAAGTCGCCGGGGGCCGTCAGCACCTCGATGCCACCTTCGTCATCGGTGATCACATCGTCGGCACCGGCCTCCAGCGCGATCTCCATGACTTTTTCTTCGTCCGTACCGGGGGCGAACATGATCTGCCCCACATGCTTGAACTGGAAAGCCACCGAGCCTTCGGTGCCCATATTGCCACCGTACTTGCTGAATGCATGGCGAACATCGGCCACCGTACGTACGCGATTGTCCGTCATTGTGTCCACAATGATGGCCGCGCCGCCGATGCCATAGCCTTCGTAACGGATTTCCTCGTAGGTCACGCCGTCGAGGTTACCCGTGGCCTTGTCGATATTGCGCTTGATATTGTCGGCCGGCATATTGGCGGCCTTGGCCTTGTCCACCGCCAGACGCAGACGCGGGTTGGCGCTCAGATCGCCGCCGCCTTGGCGGGCTGCGACCATGATTTCACGAATGATGCGCGTCCAGATGCGGCCACGTTTTTCATCCTGACGACCCTTGCGGTGCTGGATGTTGGCCCATTTGCTGTGTCCTGCCACAGGGAATCCTTTGATATTTGATTTAACCTAGCGGGAGCGATTTTACTTTTGACTGCATGCCCCCCCAGAGGAAACCCGAAATGGCTTCACCCCTTTTGATTGCCCAGCACTCTGCCACAGAATGTGTACTGCTGCCCGGACTGGCCAATCGGCATGGCCTGATCACCGGTGCCACCGGCACCGGCAAGACCGTCACGCTGCAAAAACTGGCCGAAAGCTTCTCGCAGATAGGCGTGCCGGTCTTCATGGCCGACGTCAAAGGAGACCTGAGCGGTATCAGCCAGGCCGGCAAGATAGGCGACAAGCTGGCCGCCTCGCTCAAGGAGCGCGGCCTGGACCTGCCCCAGCCCCTGGCCTGCCCCGCCACGCTGTGGGATGTGTTCGGCGAGCAGGGCCATCCCGTGCGCGCCACCATCTCGGACATGGGCCCTCTGCTCATAGGCCGCATGCTGAATCTGAACGAGACCCAGATGGGCGTGCTCAATCTGGTGTTCAAGATCGCCGACGACAACGGCATGCTGCTGCTGGACCTCAAGGATCTGCGCGCCATGCTGAACTTCGTGGGCGACAACGCCAAGCAGTTCACCACCCAGTACGGCAACATCAGCTCGGCCAGCGTGGGAGCCATACAGCGCGGACTGCTGACCATCGAAAGCCAGGGCGGCGACAAGTTCTTTGGCGAGCCCATGCTCGACATCAACGATCTGATGCAGACCGACGCCAACGGCATGGGCGTGGTCAATGTGCTGGCGGCGGACAAGCTGATGAACGCGCCGCGCCTGTACTCGACTTTTTTGCTCTGGCTTCTGTCCGAGCTGTTCGAGCAATTGCCGGAAATCGGCGACCCCGAGAAGCCCAAGCTGGTGTTTTTCTTTGACGAGGCCCACCTGCTGTTCAACGATGCGCCCAAGGTACTGATCGAGCGCATCGAGCTGGTCGTGCGCCTGGTGCGCTCCAAGGGCGTGGGCGTGTACTTCGTCACCCAGAACCCGCTGGACGTTCCCGACAGCGTGCTTGGGCAGCTGGGCAACCGCGTGCAGCATGCCCTGCGCGCCTTCACCCCGCGCGACCAAAAGGCCGTGGCCTCGGCAGCCTCCACCATGCGCCCCAATCCCGGCCTGGACATTGCCGCAGCCATCACCGAGCTGGCCGTGGGCGAGGCCCTGGTCAGCTTCCTCGACGAAAAAGGCCGCCCCAGCGTGACCGAGCGCGTGTTCGTGATCCCGCCCGGCAGCCAGCTCGGTCCCCTCACGGCCGAGCAGCGCAAGGCGCTGATCGATGGCTCCCTGGTCGCCGGCGTCTACGAGAAGGCCGTAGACCGCGAATCCGCCTTCGAGATATTGCGCGACCGCACTGCGAGCGCCACGCCTGCCAAGCCCGGTGACGCCCCTGCCGCTGCCGCTGCGGCAGGCTCGACCCAGCAAGCCAGCGCCACAGACTCCATGATGGACGGACTCAAGGAGCTGCTGTTCGGTCGCACCGGCCCGCGCGGCGGCCAGCACGACGGCCTGGTGCAGACCATGGCCAAGTCCACGGTGCGCACCGTGGGCAACAGCCTGGGCAAGGAAATCCTGCGCGGCGTGCTGGGCGGCATTCTGGGCAACAAGAAGCGTTGAGCCCGACGCTCTTCCTTCACTTCCAAGGCCTGCGTCAGCAGGCCTTTTTTGTGGCAGTCATCCAGAAAATCCTCAAGGCCGCACTCATTATGTCGATACATAATAAATCCAGCTCCTGGTGCCTGCCGCCAGTCTCCTGGAACGGTGCTGTGCCTGCACAGCCGCTTCTTTCTCTACGCTAACCACGCTGCCCGGTCTTGCCGCAGACCACCAGTTCGCTCCGGCCAGGCAGTGCTTTTGCAATATTTTCAGCCAATGCAATTCAATCAATGGCGTGTCTCCACCAAGCTGTGGTGCACTTTGGGCGGGCTTCTGACCATGATGCTGGCCGTCTCGCTGTGGAACCAGCACTCGTCCACCCAGGCCCTGCAGGCCGGCATGCAGGCTCTGGCCGACTATGACAATCGCATCAACCTCGCCCTGCAGTGGAAAGGTGCGACCGAGACCACGGGCGAGCGCGTGCTCACCAGCAATATGACCACCGACGAGGCGCTGACCCAGCGCATGGACGAACGTGTCAGCGAAGGCGTGGCCGTCAATGGGGCACTGCAGGCACAGGTCATCAAACTGGCTCAAAGCGATGCCGACAAGGCCGCCCTGCAGAAGATCGCAGCCGTGCGTGCCGAGGTCCTGGCGCTGAACAAGCAGGCGCGCGAGATCAAGCTGACCGGCGATATCGAAGCCATGCGCGACTTCATTCGCCAGCAATATCTGGGTGCCATTGGCCGCTACGCCGATTCGCTGCAGGACTTTGTGAAGCTGCAGGAGCAGCAGCGCGACGCCGCCAGCCTTCAGTTGCAGCAAGATCAGCAAAAAGCGATCTGGCTGTCCTGGGTGGTGCAGGCCCTGGTGCTGACGGCCGCTCTGGGCCTGGCGCTGGCCCTCACCCGCTCCATCACCCAGCCTCTGAACGAAGCCGTGGAGCTGACCCAGGCCATTGCGCAGGGCGATCTCACGGTCACCGCCGGCAACGACCGCCACGACGAGTTCGGCCGCCTGCTGAGCTCCGTCTCGACCATGGCCGCCCAACTGCGCAGCCTGGTGGCCGATGTACGCACCAGCGTGCACTCCATCAGCACCGCCTCGGCCGAAATCGCCACCGGCAACCACGATCTGTCCGCACGCACCGAGCAGACCGCCGCCAATCTTGAGGAAACCGCAGCCAGCATGGAGCAGCTGACCGCCACCGTCGCCCAGGCCTCGGACACCGCGCGCCAGGCCAACCATCTGGCAGGCAATGCCGCACAGGTGGCCCAGCGTGGCGGCCATGTGGTGCAGTCCGTGGTCAGCAGCATGGGACGCATCAGCGACAGCGCGCACCGCATCTCCGACATCATCGGCGTGATCGACTCCATCGCCTTCCAGACCAATATCCTGGCCCTCAACGCGGCTGTCGAAGCCGCGCGCGCCGGCGAACAAGGCCGAGGCTTTGCCGTGGTCGCCGGCGAGGTGCGCGCCCTGGCCCACCGCAGCGCCGAGGCCGCCAAGGAGATCAAGGCGCTCATCACCACCTCCGTGGATGCCGCCCAGGAAGGCGCCGACCAGGTCTCCCAGGCAGGCCGCGTGATGGAAGAGATCGTCAGCAGCGTCGGCAAGGTCTCGGACATGATTGGCGAGATCAGTGCCTCGGCCATGGAGCAGCATGACGGCATCAGCCAGGTCAACCAGGCCGTGACCAATCTGGATCAGATGACGCAGCAGAATGCCGCCCTGGTCGAGGAATCCACGGCTGCCGCCGTCTCGCTGAGCGACCAGGCCCAGCGCCTCACCGGCATGGTGGCCGTATTCAAGGTCCAGGCTGCGGACAGAGCGCCGGCCCTGACTGCCTGATCCTGGTTGAAGTTGCTGGAACACAGCATCCGTCTCTTCACCAGCTTCTCCGCCGTTCCCTCCATTGCACCCAGGAAGGAACGGCTGACACCGCAGGTTTGACCCAGACCGGTTTTTCTGTCTGCAGTCGCAAGTGTGACTGGCGCGGCCTACGCAGCAAGACACCATGCCGGCATGCCCCATACCTCTGACGACACCTTGCTGACCGCCGGTCTGAGCAGCTTTCGCCTGGACCTGGTCGACCATATTGCCCATCTGGTGCTCAACCGCCCCGATGCCTTCAACACCCTGAATCCCAGGTTCTGGCAGGAGCTGGACCTGGTGCTGGATACGCTGCAGCGCAGCGGCCAGTCGCGCGCGCTGGTGATCAGCAGCACGGGCAAGCATTTTTGCGCCGGCATGGCACTCGATACCTTTGCCGACCCCGACTTTGCGCCCAACGACCGCACGCCCGAGGGCCGCGCAGCCATCATCGACACCCTGGCCCAGTTGCAGTCCACCTTCAACAAGATCGAAGCCCTGCGCATGCCCGTGATCTGTGCCATTCAGGGCGCCTGCGTGGGTGGTGGGCTGGATCTGGTGGCCACTGCCTGCATACGCTATGCCAGCGCCGAGTCCTTTTTCTGCGTGCAGGAGATCAATATCGGCATGACCGCCGACCTGGGCAGCCTGCAGCGCCTGCCCAAGCTGATGCCGCTGGGCATCGTCAAGGAGCTGGCCTACACCGGCCGACGCATGACTGCCCAGGAGGCCGCCAGCCACGGTCTGGTCAACGCCGTCTACGACACGCCCGAAGCCACCGTCACAGCAGCTCTCGCATGCGCGCGCGAAATTGCGGCCAAGCCGCCCGTGGCCATCTGGGGCAGCAAGCAGGTGATCAATTACGCGCGCGACCACAGCGTGAGCGACTCGCTGCAGCAAATGGGCTGGGTGCAGAGCGGCATCTGGAGCAACCGGCACGTCATGGAGGCCGTGAGTGCCATGCAGGCCAAGCGCGCCGGCGACTTCCCCCCGCTGGAGCCGCTGCAGGCGTTTGCGCCGGCGCTGCCCCAAGCGGACAATCGCTCCTAATTAGATAGCAACCAGCCCTTTTCAAAAAAGGGCCATATGCTATCCCTGCTCTTGTTTGCCTATCTTTTCGATGCGCTGCAGCACACCATCAACGTGTCGATGAGCAGCAACGCAGCAATTCGGGTTGAAGTGGACCATGCCCCGCTATCATGGATCAGTCACCACCTCAGCCTGTCTTGCCATGAGCACAAACACCGCCCCCCTGCCCACTTACGACGATGTCGTGGCCGCTGCCCAGCGCCTGCAGGGCGTAGCCCACCGCACGCCGGTACTGACCAGCCGCACCATGGACGAACAGCTGGGCGCGCGCCTGTTCTTCAAGTGCGAGAACCTGCAGCGCATAGGTGCTTTCAAGTTTCGCGGTGCCTACAACGCTCTGGCACAGTTCACACCCGAGCAGCGCAAGGGCGGTGCCCTGGCCTTTTCCTCAGGCAACCATGCCCAGGCCATTGCCCAGGCAGCGCAGTTGCTGGACATGCCTGCCCTGATCGTCATGCCCGAGGATGCACCGGCCTCCAAGATGGCGGCCACGCGCGGCTATGGCGCCCAGGTCGTCACCTACAACCGCTTCACCGAAGACCGCGAAGCCATCGCCGACAAGCTGGCGACCGAGCGCGGTATGACGCTGATCCCGCCCTACAACCACCGCGACGTGATTGCGGGTCAGGGCACGGCCGTCAAGGAGCTGTTGGAGGAAGTACCGGATCTGGACTATCTGTTTGTCTGCCTGGGCGGCGGCGGTCTGCTCTCCGGCAGTCTGCTGGCCGCCAACGCCCTGGCTCCGCAATGCAAGGTGATCGGCGTCGAGCCCGAAGCCGGTAACGATGTGCAGCAGTCGCTGCGTGCCGGCCATATCGTCAAGATAGCCACACCGCGTACCATTGCCGATGGCGCCCAGACCCAGGCGCCGGGCGATCTGACCTTTGCCATCATCCAGCAACGAGTGAACGAGGTTCTTACCGTCAACGACGAGCAATTGGTCCAGGCCATGCGCTTTTATGCCGAGCGCATGAAAATCGTGGTCGAGCCCACGGGATCGCTGTCTCTGGCAGCCGCCATCCACGGCGGTTTGCCGCTCAAGGGCAAGCGCGTGGGCATTGTGATCAGTGGCGGCAATGTGGATTTAGAGCGTTTTGCCAGCCTGCTGTCCGAGTGACAGCGAAAATAGCGTCCGTTGCGGCCCGGCCCGCATCCGCCTGATCTCAATTTTGCAAGCACGAGCCCGCCACAAGCGGGCCTGCCTGCCTTCACCACAAAGACCAAGAACATGAGCACTTTGCATTTGATCGACCACCCCCTGGTCCAGCACAAACTGACACTGATGCGCCGCAAGGAAGCATCGACCAACAGCTTTCGCCGCATGCTGGGCGAGCTGTCCACGCTGATGGCCTATGAGCTGACGCGCGACTTCCCGCTGCAGGATGTCGAGATCGAAACCCCCATGGAAAAGACCATGGGCAAGGTCATCGACGGCAAGAAGCTGGCGCTGGTGTCTATTCTGCGTGCCGGCAACGGCTTCCTGGACGGCATGCTCAACGTGGTGCCCGGTGCCCGTATCGGTCACATCGGCCTGTTCCGCGACCCCGAGACCCTCAAGCCCGTCGAGTACTACTACAAGATGCCCGAGAACATGGGCGAGCGCGACGTGATCGTGGTCGACCCCATGCTGGCCACCGGCAACTCGGCCGTGGCGGCCGTGCAGCAGCTCAAGGACAAGAGCGCGCCCAAGTCCATCAAGTTCATGTGCCTGCTGGCCGCCCCCGAAGGCGTGAAGACCATGCAGGCCGCCCACCCCGATGTGGACATCTACACCGCCGCCGTGGACCGCGAGCTGGACAGCCATGGCTACATCCTGCCCGGCCTGGGTGATGCGGGCGACCGTATCTTCGGCACCAAGTAAGCACGGCTGCTTGCCAACACAAAGCCCCAGGCGCAAGGCCTTGGGGCTTTTTTCATGCTCAAAAAGCCTGTAGAGCTTATCTATCAAGCGCTGGCAGCTATCAATTTCAGATCCAGCTCAGACCTGATTCAGCGCCATATTGTTGAGCTTGTCCAGCCGTGCAGGCCAGCTGTCCTGCCGGGCCGACTGCAGCAAGATACGCGTCCAGGCAATCCAGGCATCCCACTGCACGCGCTTGTCCCAGGCATTGCCCCAGGTGCAAAAGCACTGCAGCGCGCTCTCGGCGGCTCTAGCAGCCTCGGCGCTGCGGCCCGCGCTCAGATAGAGCTGGGCCAGCACCATCTGCGGCTCGCCCACCCAGGGGTTGAGGACCACGGCCTGCTCCAGCGTGGCGGTGGCAGCGTCCAGATCGACCAGCGGCTGATCGAGCTGAATCACCGACCAGTACAGTGCCACGGCCGCAGCCTCGCTGCCTGCGCTCAACAGCTGGCTGCAGTTCGCAAATACGGGCGGCAGCGGCAGCTGGGTCTTGAGAGCAGGATGCTGCAGCGCCTGGCCCAGGCCGCTGATCTGGCTGAGCATGCGGCTGCTGGGGCGCATGGGGCCGGGCCACAGCGACGCCGCCCAGTGCACGGCCTGCTGGCGACTGTGGTCCACGGACGGGAAACGCGAATAGATGTCTTCCTGCCAGCTGAACCACTGCTCCATGCTGTCGGCCATGCTGACGATCGCGAACACAGCCACTTCATAGGCTGCGAGCCTGATGGTCTCGCGCGGCTCGGGGCCGTTGCGCTCGATCTGCAGGCTGCCGTCGGCGCCCAGCTCGCCTGCCAGCAGCTTTTGCACGAACTGGGTGCGGCTCATGGTGCAGAAAAGATAGACCAGATGCTCGGCCTGCTCCCCGACCAGGCGCTTGAGCTGATCGCGCTCGTTGCCGGCATCGAACTTGACCAGATCGACAAAGGCATTGCCGTAGACACTGTGCAGCAGACCCAGCTGGCGCACCTCCCTGGGTTGCTGCCACAGCGCCAGAGAGCGCGCCACGCCTGCCAGGTGGTGGCGAAAAGTACCGGCCTTGTGCCAATCCTGGCCCACGCCGCGTTCCAGTACCACGGGCAGCAGCGGCGCCAGATCGGCGTCACGGCTCAGCCACTCCTCGTCCAGCAAGGCCTTGGCGCGCTCGAACAGCGCCTCATCCAGTTGATTCCAGGGCTGATTCATGCGGTCACCATGCGGTTGTGTAAGCACCCTTGAAGGTCTTTTCCACAAAGGCCTTGACCTCGGGTGACTGGTAGGCCTTCACAAAGGCCTGCAAGGCTTTGCTGTTTTCATGACCGGCGCGCGTGACGATGAGCACGGTCACATAAGGCGTGTTCACATCTTCCAGCGCCAGCGAATCGCCCTGGGGGGACAGGCCGGCAGCCACGGCGTAGCTGCTGTTGACGGCCGCGGCATCCAGATCATCGAGGGCGCGGGCCAGTTGGGCGGCTTCGAGCTCGACAAACCTGAGCTTTCTGGGATTGGCCGTGATGTCCAGCACCGAAGCCCGCGCACCGGCATCGGCCTTGAGCGTGATCAATCCCTGCTTGGCCAGCACCATCAGAGCACGCGAGCCATTGGTGGGATCGTTGGGAATACCCACACGCGCGCCGCTCTTGAGATCGGCCAGCTTTCTGACCTTTCTGGAGTACACGCCCATTTGCTGGTTCACGGCCTTGGCCACGGGCACTAGCTTGTAGCCACGATCCTTGTTCTGGGCATCGAGGAAGGGCTGGTGCTGATAGATATTGGCGTCGAGATCGCCGGTGGACAGCGCCGCATTGGGCTGGATGAAGTCGCCAAATTCCACCAGCCTGACCTTCAGGCCCTGCCTGGCTGCAACCTGCTTGGCCACTTCGGCAATCTGGGCGTGGGGACCGGCCGTCACGCCAACGGTCACGGCCAGATCCTGGGCCTGGGCCAGCAATGCGGCAGGTACGAAGGCGGCAACCGCCAGGGCTTTTACGAGAGAGCGCTTGTGCACCATGGGCACCTTTCAAGACAAATCCGGGAAACTCAGGTCCGCCGAGCATGTGCACACTCAGGGACAGCAGCTTGAAACTTAACGCATAAAGCCCGCCACAACAGCCAGGCTGGAGCCCACCCCCATCACAAAGCGGAATGGCTGGCAGCGCAGCTCGGAAAATATCAATAAAAACAGCCGAATCTCTTACTCATAAAGCGATGAAAGCTATCAAAACAGGAATACCTCAAGCACACCGCATGCTTGACATTGAACTGCGCTTCAAGCTTAAGTTGGGCGCCACAGGAGACGCCCCATGCCTCGTCGCATTCTTCACGTCGTCAGCAACGTCGCCCATTACGATGACCCTGCCGAGCCCACCGGACTATGGCTGTCGGAGCTCAGCCATGCCTGGGAAGTCTTTGCCCGGCGGGGTTATGCGCAGCAACTGGTCAGCCCGCTGGGCAGCCGCTCGCCGCTGGAGCCGCGCTCGCTGAAATGGCCGAACCGGGATGCCACAGCCAAGTCATGGCTGCTGGATGCAGCGCGCATGGCCCTGCTCTCCAACACGGCTGCGCCTGATGCCGTGGACGCGCAAGACTTTGATGCCATTTATTTCACTGGCGGCCATGCCGTGATGTGGGACTTTCCATCCTCTCAGGGGCTGCAGCGCATCACGCGCGACATTCATGAGCGCAATAACCGTTGCCTCGGTCTGCCACGGTTATTGCGGCCTGCTCGAAACCCGTCTGTCCGATGGCTCGCTGCTGGTCGCCGGACGCAGGCTGACAGGCTTTTCCTGGCTGGAAGAAAGGCTGGCCGGCGTGGCCGGCCAAGTGCCATACAACGCCGAAGCGTTGATGCGCCAGCGCGGTGCCCGGTATGAGAAAGCCTGGCTGCCCTTTGTCTCCAAGATCGTGACGGACGGCAGGCTGGTGACGGGGCAGAACCCGCAGTCGGCCCGGGCCACTGCCCTGCAGGTGGCTCAGTTGCTGGGCTGAGCGGGCCGGCCCGCCGCCTCCCCGTCCCCCTCCCGCCCCAGCAAGCGCATCTGCGACAGCACGCGCCTTGCATTGCCAGCGCAGTCCATGTCTTCGGGTCTGGCCTCGATCTGGGCGATCAGCTCGCCCAGTTCGGCTCGATTTTGCGTCAGCTGTGCCAGCATCAGATCGATGCTCTGCAGCTTGCGATGCAGTGTGGCCAGCAACTCGTCATGCTGCCACTGCTTGAGATCGCCCGGCAGCAACTGGCACAGCTCCTGCAGGCTGAAGCCGGCCCGCTGCGCCGTGGCAATCAACCTGAGCGCCAGCACCGCCTCCTCGGGATAGCTGCGATAGCCGTTGGCTTGGCGCTGGGCAGCGCTCAGCAAACCGATGCGTTCGTAAAAGCGAATGCGCGATGCGGCAAGACCTGTGCGCTGGGCGAGTTCTCCGATCCTCATGTCCGCCATTCTCGCGCAATCCGCGCTTGACCTTGAACCACGCTTCAAGCTTACGCTAGCGTTATTCCCGGCCATCAAGGCTGGTGAAGCTATTCATCTAGGAGCAGGAATGCAGACCATATTGGGCGCCAACGGCCAGATCGCCACCGAGCTGGCGCGCGAACTCAAGCGCAACTACAGCGATGAGCTCAAGCTGGTGAGCCGCAACCCGCGCAAGGTACATGACACCGACCTGCTCGAAGCCGCCGATCTGCTCGATGCCGAGCAGACTGCCAGGGCCGTTCAGGGCAGCAGCGTGGTGTATTTCACCGCAGGTCTGCCTCCCGATACGCAACTCTGGGAGCAGCAGTTTCCGACCATGCTGCACAACGCTCTGGCGGCCAGCCGCGCTGCAGGCGCTCCATTTGTCTACTTCGACAACACCTATATGTACCCGCAGAACGCGCAACTGCAGACCGAGCAGACGGTATTCGCCCCAGTGGGGCGCAAAGGCCGGGTGCGCGCCGCCATGGCCGAGATGGTGCTGTCCGAGATGGCGCGCAGCGAGATTCCCGTTCTGATCGCGCGCGCCCCCGAGTTCTACGGCCCGGCGCAGACGCAGAGCATTACCAACACCTTGGTGATTGACAGGCTCAAGGCCGGCAAGACCCCGCTGGCCCCGGTGCGTGACGACCGTCTGCGCACCCTGATCTGGACGCCCGATGCCAGCCGCTCACTGGCCTTGCTGGGCAACACGCCAGATGCTTACGGCCAGACCTGGCATCTGCCATGCGACGATGAGCGTCCCAGCTACAAGCAACTGATCGACTGGGCCAGCCAGAGCTTTGGTCGCCCTCTCCGGTCTTCCCGCCATCACCTGCTGCCCCGCTGGGCACTGAGCGCAGCCGGCCTGATCTCCAAACCCGTGGCCGAGCTTCAAGAGCTGCTGCCCCGCTATGCCCACGACAATCTGTTTGACTCCAGCAAATTCAAGCAGGCATTTCCATGGTTTTCCGTTACCAGCTACCAGCAGGGGCTGACGCTGATTGCCGATGAATTTCAGCAAAATCAGCAGCAATCCCTTACCTAGCTTGCGAAAGCAGCTATCAAATAAGCATTAATAGCTAAAAGGCTACCAGCTCAGCGCCTGGGCCAGCTGCTCGGCCCGGGTTTGCTCGCGCGGACTCGCCACCGAGGCGCGCAGGATGGCGCGGCTTGCGCCCTGGTCAACCATCCAGAAGACGACGCGCTTGACGGGAGCTACGCCCGGCCTGCTCTCCTGCGGGCTTACTTCAAACGTCCATTCACGGCCTTCAGGCCGGCGGTCCCTGGAGCGCGTCTGCGCAGTGAAGCTACGCTTCTTCAAGCTCCCCGCCTTCAGGCGGAACTGCTTTTCCAGCGCGGTACGCAACAGCTTTTCCTGTGCTTCGTCGGACTCGGGGATCTTCAGCCCCGTGGTCAGGCCAAGCAGCTGCCCGGTCATCAGATCGCGGTACATCATGCGCTGCGAGTCCCGTGGCTCCTGCAGATGAAAGCCCGCCGCACGCATGGGCAGCACCATGCCGGTGCGCCGATTTTCCAGATCGGCCACCTGCGGGTCACTGGCCTGCACCCAGATGTTCTGCAGCCCGCCAGCATTGCGCAGGTACTGGCGCATCAGTCGCGCGGCATCGCCGTCGCGACCCTGCTGCGCTGCCAGCTCGGCCCCATATTGCTGCGCCAGGTCCACCAGCTCGGACTCCAGCCTGAACAGGCTGACATAGGGCCAGGCCTGCAGTGCCTGATCCAGATAGCGGCCAGCCTCGGCTTGCTGACCGGCCTTGAAGGCCGAGATGCCAGCCACCGTATTCAGTCGTGCCAGCTCGGCGGGGAACTGCGCATCGGCCAAGGCCGCGCGGGCCAGTTGACCGGCCCTGGGCCAGTCGTCATCGACCCGCCAGGCGTGGCTCACCTCGCGCTCCTGGCGCGGTAGCTCTGGCGGCAGCTCGGGCGCTTTGGGCCATTGCATGGCCTGCCACAGCAGGGGCAACTGCTGCAGCGCGCTATCACGCTCGCTGTCCATTTGCTCGGCGTGCAGGTTCAGATTCCAGTTGCCGCGCACCAGACCCCAGTCCAGGTGCAGGATGTCGGGCCTCCCCTCTTCTCTTTTCTCGCGGCTGGCCTGCTGGCTTTGCACGGCGTCGCCGAACGGCAGGGCCGGCAACCTGAGCCCAGGCTCGGGCGTCTGCTCGCCGGCAAAAATGGTGCGCTTCTGCTGCAACAATTTCTCCCTGCCTGCAGCATCCATGTCTTTCAGACCATCGTCATAACCGAGCCGCATGCTGACCCGCAGGCGCCTGCCATCGGGCTTCAGATAAACATACTCCAGGCTCGCGACATCCTTGCGATCCCGGGCCGGCTCCAGCTGGACCAGTACCCAGCGCCCCTGCACCAGCGGCACGCTGAGCTGCGCGGCCTGGTAGTGCAGTTGCTGGTCTGCCGTATTCCACTGCCACAGCGGCTCAAAAGCCTTGGACTCCTGCCGGAGCGCCTGCAGATAGCGAGCCAGTGCGCCCTGATCGCCGGCCATCATGGCGGCCGTCAGACCGCGCTGTATCAGCGCCTGCATCTGACCGCTGACCGGGTCGTAGCCCTCGGCCGCGGCCAGAGCCATCATCCGGTCGGTCTGCAACACGGCCTGCGCGTACTGCCCTTGCTGATAGAGCAAGGCGTAGAGCAAACCGGAGGCATCGAGCTGCTCGTAAGGATTGCCGCGCGGCAGCGTCATGTCCAGCAGCTTGCGCGCCTGGGCAACGGCATCGTCCCAGCGCCTGCCCTGTGCCGCCTCGACCACGGCACGGCGCAGCCTGAAAAAAGGCGAATCCTGTTCGGCAGGCGAATCCGCCTGTCGCGCAACCCCCGTCTGCCTTTCAGGCTCGGCCGCCTGCGGCGCAGGGCCCGCCAGCAACAAGGCCGCCGCCATCGCGGTCAGGGAAACAGGCGCGGGAATGCGAGGTAAGAAAACCATGAAGTCGATCCACAAGACAGTTCAGCAGGCTTGCAGTATAGAAAGCGGCTGCCGGGCCGCTGGTCTGGGACGACTCGGGGCAAAAAAAAGAGCGGCCCTCGGGGCCGCTCGTTTTGCCATGCTGCGATGACTTCAGTCCACCAGACCTGCGTAGACATGCTGCACGTCGTCGTCGTTTTCCAGACCGGCCAGGAATTCCTGCACTTCTTCCTGCTGCTCGGCAGACAGGCTGCTCATGCTGATGGGGTTCTTGGCCTTGTAGCCCAGCTTGACCGACAGCACCTTGATGCCTTGCGCGGGCAGAGCCTTGCTCACTGCATCCAGATCGGCAATATCGGTAATGAACAGGGTGGTACCTTCTTCTTCACCAGCTTCGAAGTCTTGCGCGCCGGCTTCGATGGCGGCCATTTCGACGTCGGCACCGTTTTCAGGCTCGCCTTCGATCATGCCCACATGGTCAAAATCCCAGGCCACGGCGCTCATCTGGCCCTTGCGGAAGCAGACGCGCATATTCGGAGCCGTGCGATTGGGATTGTCGGTCAGACATTCCACCATCACGGGCACGCGATGAGGGGCATAGCCCTCAAACAGCACGCTGGAATAGTTCACGGCATCGGCGCCAACGCCAGCGCCCTTCTTGATGGCGCGATCCAGCGTGTCCTTGGGCATGGAAGCCTTGCGGGCCGCTTCCACCGCCATGCGCAGGCGCGAATTGGCAGCAGGGTCGCCGCCGCCCAGACGGGCTGCAACCATGATTTCCTTGACCAGCTTGCCAAACAGCTTACCCTTGGCATCGGCGACCAGCGCCTTGCCCTTTGCTTTCCATTGCGCGCCCATGGCTGCGTTCCTTGTTGAATGTTGTCAAAACCCGCGCTATGCACACGCAAGCCGCCCGCCAAAACATCGGCGAGCAAAAGCCGGATTTATACACCTGCGCGCAATCTTTTGTCGGCAAACCGCATCAAGTCCGGGTCATAAATACAGGCAAACCGCAAGCGGCTGACCGCCCACCTAGGAGGAAAAAATGCACCGCATCACCATTCACGCCCTCGCCTGCAACGTGCTGGCCCTGCTCGGCTCGCAGGCCCTGGCGGCAGCCGAGCTGGGCACGCAAACCGTGGCAACGGGGCTGGAGCCCCCCTGGGCACTGGCCTTTTTGCCGGACGGACGCTATCTGGTCACGGAGCGCCCCGGCCGCATGCGCATTGTGGAGGCCGGGGGCAGGCTCAACGCCCCTCTCAAAGGCCTTCCCGCCATCGCCGCAGCCGGGCAAGGCGGCCTGCTGGACGTGGTGCTGGACAGCGACTTTGCCAGCAACCGCCAGCTCTATTTCTGCTTCTCGGAACCGGGTCAGGGAGCGGACCGGGGCAAGAACAGCACGGCCATGGCCAAAGCCCGACTCTCAGCCGACGCCAGCGCCCTGGAAAACGTGCAGATTCTGTTCAGCCAGCGCCCCAAGATCGATTCGGCCCTGCACTTCGGCTGCCGCATCGTGGAGCGCAAGGTGAACGGCCAACCCGACGGCTCGCTGTTTCTGAGCCTGGGCGAGCGCTACAAGGCCATGCAGGAGGCCCAGAACCTGCAGACCCATCTGGGCAAGATCGTGCGCGTCAACAAGGATGGCAGCGTGCCTCGCGACAACCCCTTTGCGGGCAGGCCCGATGCGCTGGCCGAGATCTGGAGCTATGGCCACCGCAACAGCCAGGGCGCCGCACTGGGGCCGGATGACGAACTCTGGATGACAGAGCATGGCCCGCAGGGCGGCGATGAACTCAACCGCATCGAGCCGGGCAAGAATTACGGCTGGCCCGTCATTACCTATGGCGCAAACTATGGCGGCGGCAAGATTGGTGCCGGCATCACCGAAAAAACAGGCATGGAGCAACCCCGGCACTACTGGGTACCGTCGATTGCCACCTCGGGGCTCGCCTATCTGAGCAGCGAGCGCTATGGCGTCGCCTGGAAAGGCTCCTTCATCACGGGTGCGCTCAAGACCATGCAGCTGCAGCGCCTGCAGATTGCCGATGGCAGGGTCACCGCCACCGAAGTGCTGCTGCCGCGCCTGGGCCAGCGCGTACGCGATGTGCGCCAGGGTCCGGACGGTCTGCTGTATCTGCTCACCGATTCATCCAATGGGCAATTGATGCGCGTACTGGCAACGCCTTGAGCTCGGATCAGCGCAGCACGCCGTGGCTTTTGAGCCAGTAGAGATAGCCCACTATGCAGAGCCAGAAGATGGCCTCTCCCAGCCACAAGCCCAGCGACAGCATATCGACCTGGCTGCCGAGCCTGCTGACATACCAGAACATGCCAGCCTGGCTGACCACGCCGAGCACCACGTAAAGAGCGCCCAGCAGCAAAGCCGCGCGATTGCGCGTCCACAGCAGCCACACCAGCGTGAAGCACATGGCCGAGTTCAGCGCCAGCATGGCCTGCAGCACCAGCGCCCACTGAATCCTGGCGCTAGTACGCCAGCCGTCGGAGAAATCGGCCTCCAGCAACATCCACCCGCTCATCAGGCCAAGAAAGCCGAACAGACACATCAACAGGGCCAGCCCCCGGCCATAAGGCTGCTCCCACAGAACTTGCTTTGCTGTCATCCGTCCACTGTCCCTGTCTGATTCAAAACATCTGAAGGCCCGCCATGCTCACTCAGGCAACCAAGGAGCCACAGTGTGCCATTGCAGCCCCGGTTTCGCGCCACAATCGGCTGCAGTACAAAACAGGCGCTCATATGCTCAATGCCTTGTGGCTCGGTTTTTTTCTCGTGGCAGCAGTGGCTGCGCTCGCGCAATGGCTGCTGGGCGGTCAGGCAGATGTGTTCTCATCCATGGTGCAGGCTCTATTTGCCATGGCCAGGCTGTCGGTCGAAGTGATGGTGCTGCTGTTTGGCACGCTCACGCTGTGGCTGGGCTTTCTGCGCATTGCAGAAAAGGCGGGCGTGGTCGAATGGCTGGCAAAAATGCTGGGCCCGCTGTTTGCCAAGCTCATGCCCGAGGTGCCGCGCGGTCACCCAGCACTGGGCCTGATCACGCTGAACTTTGCCGCCAACGGGCTGGGGCTGGACAACGCTGCCACGCCCATGGGCCTCAAGGCCATGCGTGCTCTGCAGGAGCTGAACCCGCAGCCCGACACCGCGACCAATGCGCAGATTCTGTTTCTCGTGCTCAATGCCTCGTCGCTGACGCTGCTGCCGGTCACCATCTTCATGTACCGCATGCAGCAGGGTGCGGCCGATCCGACGCTGGTCTTCCTGCCGATTCTGCTGGCCACTTCCGCCTCCACGCTGGTGGGCCTGCTCAGCGTCGCACTCGTGCAGCGGCTGCCTCTCTTCAGCCCCGTGGTGCTGGCCTATCTGCTGCCGGTGGGGCTGGCGCTGGCAGCCTTCATGGCCTTTCTGGCCACGCTCAGCGCGGCAGCGCTGGCCCAGCTTTCCGCGCTCATGGGCAACCTCACGCTGTTTGCGCTGATCGTGCTGTTCGTGGGTCTGGGCGCATTGCGCAAGGTGGCCGTGTACGACAGCTTTATCGAGGGCGCCAAGGAGGGCTTTGATGTAGCCAGGAACCTGCTGCCCTATCTGGTCGCCATGCTTTGCGCCGTTGGCGTGTTTCGCGCCTCGGGGGCTCTGGAATATGCGCTATCGGCCATCCGCTGGACGGTGGACGTTCTGGGCATGGATGCCCGCTTTGTCGATGCCCTGCCCACGGCGCTGGTCAAACCCTTTTCCGGCAGCGCGGCGCGCGCCATGCTGATCGAGACCATGCAAAGCCAGGGTGTGGACAGTTTTGCGGCTCTGGCTGCAGCCACGATTCAGGGCAGCACCGAAACCACGTTCTATGTGCTGGCTGTGTACTTTGGAGCCGTGGGCATTCAACGCGCGCGCCATGCAGTGCCCTGCGCGCTGGTGGCCGAGCTGGCCGGCGTGGTCGCCGCCATCGTGGTTTGCTATCAGTTTTTTGGATGAATCCCTGAACTGGCGGGCGTTGCAAGCTATTTTTCATCAAATCAACCGGAAAGAGCAATGCCATGGACATCGCAGCTTCCCTGTTCCAGGCCTCCTGGCAGCGCACATGGCAGGCCCTGGGGCTGACGCCGCCCGCAGATCTGCTGCCACGCCTGCTCGAGGCCTGGGCCGAACCCCAGCGCCACTATCACACCCAGCAGCATCTGGCCGAATGCCTGGGCCAACTCGACTGCGTCTGGGAACAGGCGCAGCGGCCCGGCGAAGTGGCTGTGGCACTCTGGTTTCACGATGCCGTCTACGACGTCAAGGCCAGCGACAACGAGGTGCGCAGCGCCGACTGGGCAGCTCAGGCACTGCAGGACAGTGGCGCGCCCGAGGCCTGCTGCCGTAGGGTGCATGAGCTGATCATGGCAACCTGCCACACCGCCACACCCACGCAGGCCGATGCCAGGTTGCTGGTCGATATCGATCTGGCGATTCTGGGTGCCGACCCCGTACGTTTTGCCGAATACGATCGTCAGGTCGCCGCTGAATATGTTTGGGTGCCGCGTCTGGTCTATGGCTTCAAGCGCAAGCAGGTGCTGCGCGGGTTTCTGGACCAGGCCTTCATCTATGCCACACCGCACTTTCGGCAACTGCTGGAGGCCCAGGCCCGCAGCAATCTGCAGCGGATCACCTGAAAAGGTCTACATCTCGTCAATGACCGTGCTGGCCGTGGCGCTCAGCGCGGGCGCCCTGCCCTCATGGGCCTCGACGGCAAAGCGGTCGCGACAGTTGACGTAGAAGCTGGCCCCGAAACGCCCCACGGGGAAGAACTCCTGCAGGCGCACCCGCCAGTTCTCGGTGTCCACCAGCCCTTCGCGCACGGCCAGCCACTGGACGCGGCCGATAAAGACATAGCGGCTCTCGGTCTCCAGCGTCTCGTGCAACACGCATTCAAAGGCCACTGGTGCCTGGGTAATGCGCGGCGGCTGCACGCTCTGCGACGGGGTCGCTGTCAGGCCTGTGTGCTGCAGCTCGCTGTGCTCGGGCGGCAGGCTATCGCCGCAGCGGTGCATGGCGGCGGCCATGGCCTCGTCGGTGATGTGCACCACGAACTCGCCCGTGCGCAGGATATTGGTAGCCGTGTCCTTCTGCGCCATATCCTGGCGCTTGTTGACGCTGAGCATGACCACCGGCGGGTCCTCGCCCATCATGTTGAACATGCTGAAAGGCGCCGCGTTTACCGTGCCATCGACACCCAGCGTGGTCACGAGTGCAATCGGGCGCGGCACGATCAGGCTGGCCATCAGCTTGTAGCGGGCATAGGTGTCCAGTTGCGCAAAATCAATTTCGGTCATTGCAGTCTCTCCCGGCCCTTGCGGCCGTTCTCGCCCTGGCGGCGGATCTGGTATGGATTCGATAGCAGGCTGCGCAATCAGCAGCAGCCCTGAAGCTGTGCAGGACTGCAATATTCATGCCGGACGCCTCCGGCCGACCCGCTCTCGATCTGCGCACGGCCACGCACCATCGCAGGCGCCCCATGCACCAGAGCCGGACATGCAGGTCCGGCACGCACCGTCCCAGTGCCCTCTCCAGCGGTTCACGCTTTGTATACACATTGGCATCGATCTTGCGCACATGCAGCAGTCCCTTCGCCATCGATAAACCAAGGAGTCATATGCGCAAACGAACCTTTCTTCAGGCCGCCACGGCCGCTGCAGCCCTGAGCTGGGGCGCTGCCCAGGCGGCAGACACGCCGCTCAAGTTTCAGCTGGACTGGCGCTTCGAAGGACCTGCAGCCCTGTTTGTCCACCCCGAGCAAAAAGGCTATTTCAAACAGGCCGGTCTGGATGTGAATGTGGAGGCCGCCAGCGGCGCAGGCGCCATCCAGCGCGTGGCCTCCGGCACCCATGATCTGGGCTTTGCCGACCTCGCCGCACTGATGGAATTCCACGCCAACAACCCCGACGCACCCATCAAGCCCGTGGCGATCATGGTGATCTACAACACCACACCGGCCTCGGTGATGGCACTCAAGAAGTCGGGCATCACCAAGGCCGCCGACCTGACGGGCAAGAAAATGGGAGCCCCCATCTTTGACGCCGGCCGCCGCACCTTCCCCATCTTCGCCCAGGCCAATGGCGTGGGCGAGGTGCAATGGAGCACCATGGAGCCGCAGCTGCGCGAAACCATGCTGGCGCGTGGCGATCTGGATGCCGTCACCGGCTATACCTTCACCAGCCTGCTCAATCTGGAGGCCCGCGGCATCAAGCGCGAGGATGTAGTGGTCCTGCCCTACGCCACACACGGCGTTCAGCTCTACGGCAATGTGATCATCGCCAGCCCCAAGCTGATTGCCGAAAAACCGGAGGCCGTACGCGCCTTCCTCAAGGCCTTTGCGCGTGGAGCCAGGGAAGGCATTGCCAATCCCGAAGCCGCCATTGCGTCCATGAAAGCCAAGGACGGGCTGGTCAACGTGCCGCAGGAGGTCAAACGCCTGAAGCTGACGATCGAGACAGCCATTGACAGCCCCGGCGCTCGCGTTGAAGGCTTTGGCCAGTTGCGCACCGAGCGTCTGGCCAGGATGGCCGAGCAGGTCGCCAAGGCCTATGCCACCAAGAACCCGGTGCCGGCCAACGCCGTATGGAACGGCAGCTTCCTGCCCACCGCTGCAGAGCTGGACATCCTGCCCAAACGCTAGGCCTGCATTGAGTCAGCCGCCGCCGAGGCCTCAGGCCTCGGGCACCATGGCGTCGGCATAGTCGTAGAGCTCGCCCAGAATCTCCTCGGCGCGCTCGTCGGCGGTTTCGGACAGGGTGTCGATCATGGCGAACATCTGCTCCGCCGTGCGTGCCCCACCCTGGCCTTCGATCAGGCAGGCAGCGCGGTGCTGCTCCCAACGCTGCTGCTCGCCGGCATTGAGAGTCTGCGGGAAGTTGCGTGCACGGTAGCGCCAGACCAGCTCGGTCAGGCGTGCGTCATCAAAGCCGGTCTTGTCCAGCGCCAGCTCCTGCGGCGAGAGACGCTTGATGCGCTCCAGACGGCGGCGGTCCTCGTTGCCTACAAAGCCGCCATACAGATCCTGGTCGGCATCCAGCGGCTCGCCCGCCTCGCGCGTGAAGATGGCCTTCCATTGCGCGCTCATGTCGGGCAGGTCTCGGGCGATCGCCGCATGCCGCATCGCCAACTCCATGTCCACGCCCCATTTTTCGGCCATGGCCGGGCTCAGGGTCTTGAGGCTGCCCACCACCATGGGCGACTTGTTGACGTGGATGCTCTTGATGGGCAGACGGCTCACACCCTCGGGCAGCTCGGCCTGGCGCGTAAACAGGCGCAGACGCAGGTCTTCGATGCTGATGCCGGCCAGCTCCGAAGGGTCAGCTGCCAAGTCCCAGCAAATCACCTCGTTCTTGTTGGTGGGGTGGGTAGCCAGCGGCCACATCACGCCGATGCAACCACGTGCGGGGCTGATCATGCCGGTCACATGCAGAAACGGGCGTGCGTGCTCCTGCGTGGCGGGCAGGCCCATCTCGCGCAGAGCGCCGTCCTTTTTATGCAGACCAAAGGCAAAGTCAAACAGGCGCGGCTGCTTTTCTCGGATCAGCCGAGCCAGGGCGATCGTGGCGCGCACATCGCTCAGCGCATCGTGTGCCTGCTCGTGCAGCAGACCATTGGCGCGGGCCAGGTCCTCGAGTTTGAAGCTGGGCGTGCCGTCCTCCTTGGTCGGCCACTGAATGCCATCGGGACGCAGCGCATAGACCATGCGCACCACATCCAGCAAATCCCAGCGGCCGCAGCCGTTCTGCCACTCACGCGCATAGGGGTCGGTGAGATTGCGCCAGAACATGAAGCGCGTGATTTCGTCGTCGAATCGAATGGTGTTGTAGCCCACGCCCACGGTACCGGGCTGCGCCAGCTCGGCCTCGATCAACGCTGCAAACTCATGCTCGGCAACGCCTTCCTGCAGTGCACGCTGGGGCGTGATGCCCGTGATCAGGCAGGATTGCGGATCGGGCAGATAGTCATTGGCCGGCTGGCAATACCACATCACGGGCTCGCCGATCTCGTTGAGCTGGTCATCCGTGCGTATGCCCGCAAACTGCGCGGGACGGTCATAGCGCGGCTGAGCGCCAAAGGTTTCGTAGTCGTGCCAGAAGAAGGTATGAGCCATGGGCCCGAAGTATGCCTGCGAACCGGCACAGCTTAGGACTCAGCCCCATCAACTTCAAGCCTTTTTGGCCTTTATCCCTTATGGATAAAGCGCAAGCAGCTATCAATATGATTGTTTGAGCTGCTCCCAATTCAAACCAAATTTGTGCAGAAATTTACGCAGCCGGTCTGCATCGTTGACCACGGCTTTCTGCTGGCGCGACTGATCAAACAGTTTGCGACCCGCATCGGACAGCGTGGTCGATGTGCGGCAGACGGCGATGACGGACTGCAGTTGCAAGCGGTCAAACAGATCGATCTGGGCGATGGCGTCTTCGGACAGATAGTCGCCCAGATCCACCTCAGCCTTGGGCAGGACATGGCTTTGCGAATGCTGCCACAGCCAGTCCAGGCGCTTGATCTCGGCCTCCACCTGCCTGGTCGTGATGCGACCGCTGTCGGCCAGCGTGGCCAGCCGCGTGATGCTGGCAGCAAGGTCGCGGAAGTTGCCGCTCCAGGGAGCCTGGGCAGACTTGGCGAACTGCAGATACAGCGCCCTGGCCTCGGCGTTGAAACGCACGGAGCTGCCGGTCTCTGCCACGGCGCGCAGCAGCAGGTGGTCGATATTGGGCTCCAGATCCTCGGGGCGCTGTGCCAGGCCTGGCAAGGTATAGGACCAGAGATTGATACGCGCGAACAGGTCTTCGCGAAAGCGCCCCTCGGCCACATCGATGCGCAGATCGCGATGGGTGCCGGCTATGAGCTGGAAGTCGCTGCTGACCTCTTTGTCGCTGCCCATGGGGAAAAAGCGCTTTTCCTCCACGGCCTTGAGCAGCATGGCCTGCTCGTCCAGACCGAGCTCGCCGATCTCGTCGAGAAACAGCACGCCTTCATGCGCCGTGCGCAGCAGGCCAGCACGGTCTGCAGCGGCCCCGGTGAACGCGCCCTTTCTGTGGCCGAACAAGGAGGAGGCCGCGCCGTCGCCGCGCAAGGTGGCGCAGTTGACCTCGACAAAATCGCCAGTCACCTGGTGGCGCGATTTCTTGAGCTCGAAGATGCGCCGCGCCAGATGCGACTTGCCCGCGCCCGTGGGCCCGGTGAAAAGAATCGGTGCACGCGAGCGAATCGCCACGCGCTCTATCTCTTCAATCAACTGGTTGAACTGCGGGTTGCGCGTGGCAATGCCATTCTTGAGAAAGTCCAGCGCCTCGGTCTGGGCCTGATGGAAGCGCTGGGCCAGAGCTTCGTAGCGCGTGAGGTCCAGATCGATCAGGATCATGCTGCCCGGCGAGCCCGCCTGCTGCTTGCGCGGTGGCGAGGTCTGCAGCAGCACACCCGGTATCTGGCGCGACTCCACCATCAGGAACATGCAGATCTGGGCCACATGGGTGCCCGTGGTGATGTGCACCCAGTAATTCTCGCGCTCGGTATCAAAACGGTAATTGCGCGCCCAGTCGTAAAGCGCGGCATACATCTCGCCAAAGTCCCAGGGGTCCTGGACATCGGAGTCCACCAGGTTGACCCGGGTTTCGGGCGAGACATTGGCAATGTCCTGCACCAGGGTCTGCGCCAGCTTGTCATAGCGGCTGGAGTACAGCAGCTCCAGCCGGTCTATCACCTGGTCTTCATGCTGCATCAGAGACACCGTAGGCCGCCACTTGCTCCAGCGCCCTGCTCCCTGCCCTGAATCGAGCTGCGTGCCCATGAAGCCAATCACCACATTCTTTTTGGACATATCTTTCCAGATAAATATCTATCTTTAATTCTAATAATCTTTCAATCCATCTTCCACCACATCTACCACAACAAACAGTTGAAATGAAATTTATCCAATCAATTCAATGGCTTGCAAATTAATCACTCCCTCTTCAAGAAGTTGGCACACCGCTTGCAATAACCAAAGCATCTGCAAGTTGAATGCAAACAGGAGAAGAAGAATGGTCAACACGCAATTGTTTCAAACCAGCCGCGGCGCACTGGCTGCAGCCGCCAACACGGTCAATCAGCAAGGCGCCGTAGCCTATACCTTCAGCCCCCGCCACCAGCTGGCCCAGATGGCCGTGACCGGCTGCCTGAGCCAGACTTTCTATGCGGATGGTCAGGATCAACTGGAGCAGCTGGGCAATCTGGTGCTGGAAGTGGACACGCGCTTTACAGCCCAGACGGCCGTCTATGCCCGCCAACGCGGCTATATGAAGGACATGCCAGCCACCCTGGCTGCCGCGCTGGCTGTCTGGGATACCGCGCTGCTGAGCCAGGTGTTTGGCCGCGTGATCGACAACGGCAAGATGCTGCGCAACTTTGTGCAGATCGTGCGCAGCGGCGCCATGGGTCGCAAGTCCCTGGGTTCGGCACCCAAGAAGCTGGTGCAGAACTGGCTGCTCAATGCGAGCGAGAAGCAGTTGCTCAGCGCTGCCGTGGGCAAGCAGCCATCGCTGGCCGATGTGGTGAAGATGGTGCACCCCAAGCCTCAGGAGGCCTGGCGTTCCGCATGGTTTGCCTGGTTGATCGGCAAGCCTTTTGATGAGGCATCTCTGCCTCCCATCACCCAGGCCTTCGAGCGCTTCAAGCGCGATGCGGCCCAGGGCCTGGTGAGTGCCGAGCTGCCTGATGTGCCGTTTCAGATGCTGACCGCGCTGGAGCTGAACGCCCAGCAATGGGCGCAGATCGCCCGCAGCGGCTCATGGCAGATGGTGCGCCAGAACCTGAACACCTTTGCACGCCATGGCGTGTTCGAGATCAAGGGAAGGGCGGAACTGATCGCCCGCAAGCTGGGAGATACCGACGCCGTGGCCAGGGCCCGTGCCATGCCCTACCAGCTACTGTCGGCCTACCAGGCTGCCGGTGAGCAGGTACCGGCCCAGGTACGCGATGCGCTGCAGGATGCCATGGAGCATGCCATTGCCAATGCGCCCTGCTTTGCAGGAGCGGTAGTGGTCTGCCCCGATGTATCCGGCTCCATGCACAGCCCTGTGACGGGTTATCGCGCCGGAGCCACCACGGCGGTGCGCTGCATCGATGTGGCCGGGCTGATGGCCGCCGCTGTGCTGCGCAAGAACAGGACAGCCCGCGTGCTGCCCTTCGAGCAGAAGGTGGTGAAGCTGGAACTCAACGGCCGCGACTCGGTGATGACCAATGCAACCAAGCTGGCAAAGATCGGCGGCGGCGGCACCAACTGCAGCGCACCACTGAAGCAGCTGGCCGATGAAAAGGCCAGGGTGGATATGGTGATCATGGTCTCGGACAACGAGTCCTGGGTCGACGGTGTGCGCCGCGGTGCCACTGAAACCATGTTGCAGTGGGAGCGCATCAAGCAGCGCAACCCCGACGCCCGGCTGGTCTGCATAGACATCCAGCCCTACGGTACGACGCAGGCCATGGAGCGTGACGACATTCTGAATGTCGGCGGCTTCAGCGATGCGGTTTTCGATGTGGTGGCAAGTTTTGCCGAGGGCAGGCTTGGCGCCGATCACTGGGTGGGCGAGATCGAAAAGATCGCTCTCGAGTCCCAGTGAGAGCTGATGGCACGGACCAGCAAACCCAAGGTTTGCTTTTGAGACGAGGCACTTAGCCGCAGTCAGTACAAAAGTACGACAAGGCTGAGCAACGACGTATCAAGGTTCGTGCTAGCAGCTCGGAGTTGAAGTGATCATCTGATGTTGGCGAATGCCGGTGGGACTACATATCCAAACTGTCCCGTCTCACCAACCCTTGTCGCCCGCAGCAGATGTCCTGAATGAAGTTAAACGGTTTGAATGGCTGGCTGCGAATGCCGGTGGAACTACATGGGTGCCCGGATTGCAGGTTCGATTCCTGCCCGCCTCGTCGGATCGGAAGATCAACGAGCGGTAGCCAAAGGTACAGCACGGGTTATGTTTCACCCAACCCTTGTCGCAGCAAGACATTCATCACCACGGTTTGAGTTTGGCGCGAATGCCAGCAGGACTACATCGGTTGCCAAGGGTTCGATTCCCAAGCCGGGAAACCGGTCATGGCTATGTCTTGCTTCTCTGGTCGCGCCGCCTTTTTTTGAACACGACTTGCGCAAGCGCGAGTCCTGATGAATTTTCGGTTTGGCTGCCTTGCAGTGAATGCCGGTGGAACTACAGACTTTTAATCTCGTGGTCGCGGGTTCGAATCCCGCCAGCAGTTGCAAAGCTGTTGTAGCTCAGCCTGGTAGAGCACGATGTTTCACCAACCCTTGTCGCTGCAAGACCGCCACCCATGACATGAACAACAAGGAAACAACTTAGGCAAAACGGGTTCAGGCAAGACGACTGCCTCAGCAGGCAGCCCGTTGTTGCATTCTTGTTTGCGTAAGTGCTAAAGGAAATCAAGATGTCCGAACAGAATTACCAACTACTGGAAGTCGCTGGCGGCGTGCCCGTCAAGATGTGGACCAAGGGTGTGCCCGTGGAAACCGAGGCCCGGCAACAGCTGTCCAACGCTGCTCGCCTGCCCATTGTCTTCAAACATATCGCCGCCATGCCCGATGTGCACCTGGGCATTGGTGCCACCATCGGCTCGGTGATTCCCACCGTCAAGGCCATCATCCCTGCGGCCGTCGGCGTGGATATCGGTTGCGGCATGATGGCCGCCAAGACCACGCTGCGCGCCGAAGACCTGCCCGACAGCCTGGCCGCGCTGCGCTCGGCCATTGAGAAAGCCGTACCCCATGGCTCGGCACCCAAAAGCCGTGGCCGTGATCCTGGCGCCTGGGAGAACCCTCCCGAGCTGGTGGACCAGAAGTGGGCCACGCTGGTGGACGACTTCGACGCGCTGTGCGAGCTGCACCCTCGCCTGGAAAAGACCAATAACCGCAAACACCTGGGAACTCTGGGTAGCGGCAATCACTTCGTGGAAGTGTGCCTGGACGAAGTGGGCTTTGTCTGGTTCATGCTGCACTCTGGCTCGCGTGGCGTGGGCAATGCCATCGGCAACCATTTCATCGAGCTGGCCAAGAAGGATGCCGAGCTGCACCAGCGCAATCTGCCCGACCAGGACCTGGCCTACCTTGAAGAAGGAGCCCGCTACTTTGGCGACTATGTGCGCGCCGTGTCCTGGGCGCAGAAGTTCGCCATGAGCAACCGCGAAGTGATGATGGCCAACCTGATCGCCACCGTGCGCAAGGTGATTACCAAGCCTTTCGAGTCCCATGTGGAGGCCGTGAACTGCCACCACAACTATGTGCAAAAGGAACATCACTTTGGCGAGGATGTGTTCGTCACCCGCAAGGGCGCCGTGAGCGCCAAGCGCGGCGAAATGGGCATCATCCCCGGCAGCATGGGTGCGCGCAGCTATATCGTGCGCGGCCTGGGCAACCCCGAGAGCTTTGAAAGCTGCAGCCACGGCGCGGGCCGCGTAATGAGCCGCACCAAGGCCAAAAAGCTGTACTCGGTGGCTGACCAGATCAAGGCCACCGAAGGCGTGGAATGCCGCAAGGACGAGGGCGTGATTGACGAGATCCCCATGGCTTACAAGGACATCGAAGCCGTCATGGCCGCCCAAAAGGACCTGGTGGAAGTGGTCCATACCCTCAAGCAGGTGATCTGCGTCAAGGGTTAGCAAATGCAGCGGGAGCATTGGTTCTCGCTGCTTGTAAAAGAACGAGAACCATCATGCAAACCGTTGAACAAGAATTCAAGCCTCAAGAGAGCGTGCTGAGCGCACACCCGATATCCGGCGCCATGCGCAGTGCCGTGCAAGCCCAGCTCAAGGCACTCGAGCGTGAACACGATGTGAAGGTGCTGTTTGCCTGCGAGTCAGGCAGTCGCGGCTGGGGCTTTGCTTCGCCCGACAGCGACTATGACGTGCGCTTTGTCTATGTGCCGCGTCTGCCCTGGTATCTGCGCACCCGCGCGGGCCGCGATGTGATCGAGCTGCCTGTGAGCGCCGAGCTGGACGTGAGCGGCTGGGAACTGCGCAAAACTCTGCAACTGATGCAGGCTTCCAACCCGGTGCTACTGGAATGGCTGCGCTCGCCCGTGGTCTATTGCAGTGAGACAGACTGGGTCAAGCGCCTGCACGAGTTGGCGCTGCAGAGCTTTTCGCCAGTGCGCGGCTACCACCACTATCTGTCCATGGCCCGCAAGACCATGAAGAACCACCTGCGCCCGGACAGCGAAGTCGTGAAGTACAAAAAATACTTCTACGCGCTGCGCCCCCTGCTGGCCGCACGCTGGATACGCGAGATCGGCGGCGTGCCGCCCATGCGCTTTGCCGAGCTGGCGACAGCGCTGCTGCATGATGCCGACCTGCTGAGCGAACTCAATGCCTTGCTGACGGTCAAAATGCGCGCCGGCGAAGCCGCCACCAGCGCCCCCTGGCCTCGCATACAGGAGTTTCTGCAGACCGAGCTGGCCCTGGCCGAACAATATGCGCCGCAGGCCAAGCCATTGAGCGCCGAAACGGTGCAAACCACCGATGCGTTTTTGCTGGAGGCCGTAACGAGCTTCAGCACTCAGTAATCAAGAAAAAATCAAGAACAAGAGGAATAGAGCAATGATAGAAATCGACGGCTCCCAGGGCGAAGGCGGCGGCCAGATACTGCGCAGCGCCTTGGCCCTGTCCATGTGCACGGGCCAGGCTTTTGCCTTGACCCGGATCCGCGCGGGCCGCTCCAAGCCCGGGCTGATGCGCCAGCACCTGACCTGCGTTCACGCAGCCAGCGAAATCAGCAGCGCCCGGGTTGAAGGTGCAGAGCTGAATTCGCAGGCACTGCACTTCACGCCCGGCACCGTGCGCTGCGGCAGCTATGCGTTCAATGTGGGCTCGGCCGGAAGCTGCACCCTGGTGCTGCAGACGGTGTGGCCCGCGCTGATGCTGGCTGCTGGCGAAAGCCGTGTCCAGCTCAGAGGCGGCACGCACAATCCCATGGCTCCGCCCTTCCATTTCCTGGAGCGCAGCTATGCGCCGCTGCTGCGCCGCCTTGGCGCGCCTGTGCAGCTGACACTGCAGCGCCACGGCTTCTACCCTGCCGGAGGCGGCGAGTTCGAGGCCGTGATCGGCGGCGCCCGAGAGGCGCTGACTCCTTTTGACCTTAACGAGCGAGGCAGCGCTATAGAGGCTTATGCGCACTGCCTTGCTCCAGCCCTGCCTTCGTCGATTGCCCGGCGCGAACTCAACAAGCTGGCCGCCCTCATGACCTGGCAGCCCGAGCAGTTGCGCCAAGCCGGCGTGCGCCAGAACGAGGGGCCTGGCAATGCGCTGCTGGGCACGCTGGTGCATGAGCAGGTGACCGAGGTCTTCACCGAATTCGGCGAAAAAGGCGTAACCGCCGAAACCGTGGCCACCCAGCTGGCGCAGGAAATGCGCCGTTACCAAAGCAGCGACGGCGCACTGGGGCCCCACCTGGCTGACCAGTGGGTGCTGCCGCTGGCGCTGGCCGTGCATTTGCGCGGGCAGCCTGCCAGCTACAGCTGCACGGAGCTGACGCCCCACGCACTGAGCAACTTCGCGGTGATTCAGAGCTTTCTGCCTGTGCGGATCACGACGGAGTCCGGGGCGAATGCCCATCGGGTGCGGATCGCTCCGGGCTGAGCCCATTGCAGGAGCGGCTAGAGGCTCAGGCTCGTCAAGACCTGCCCCACATCGGCCTCGAGCTTGAAATCCAGCAATGCATCGGCTCGCGTCACCCCCTGATTGATGGCCACGACGGACTTGCCCTGCTCATGCGCTGCCAGCACAAAGCGGTAGCCCGAATACACCATCAATGAAGAGCCGGCGATCAGCAGTGCATCGGCCCTGGCGACGGCAGCCATGCAGGCCTGCACACGCTCACGCGGCACGGTCTCACCGAAGAACACCACATCGGGCTTGATCAGGCCAGTGCCGCAATGCGGGCAGGCCGGCACGACAAAGCGGCTGAAGTCCTGCCCTTGCAGATCGGCATCGCCATCAGGGGCAGGAGCCGCATACAGTTCGGCCCAGGCCGGGTTCAGCGCCAGCAGCCGCACTTGCAGATCGGCGCGGGCAGAGCGCTTGCCGCAGTCCATGCAGCGCACGGTGTCGATGCGACCGTGCAGGTCAACGATGTTCTGACTGCCGGCCGCATCATGCAGGCCATCGACGTTCTGGGTAATCAGCAGCTCCAGCCGGCCTTGCTGCTCCAGCCGCGCCAGCGCCTGATGGGCGGCACCGGGCCGCGCCTGGCCCATCACGCGCCAGCCCAGCATGGAGCGCGCCCAGTAGCGCTGACGCACCAGCGCATCGCCCATGAAGGCCTGATAGGTCACGGGCTGCGGACGTTTCCACTGCCCATTGCGGTCACGATAGTCGGGGATGCCGACTTCGGTGCTGCAGCCGGCACCGCCAATGACCACCACGCGCGGATGCGCATGCAGCCAGTCCTGCAGGCGCCACAGCGCCAGAGCGTCCACACAATGATTCACGGTTTCACTCATTACAGCAGCGGCGATGTCAGCCGGGCCATGGAGCCGAACAACCGTCGCCGCAGACCTTTCTCGCTGCGATATTGCACCATTCGAGCCTGGCCAAGGTCTGCCTCGAACTGGGCAGCGATGGCCTGATTGAGCTCCGGCCCATAGCCGATCACGCAGACCTCGTAGTTGAGGAAAAAGCTGCGATAGTCAAAATTGGCCGTGCCAATCATGGCCATATTGTCATCGACCACCAGCGTCTTGGAGTGCAACATGCTGGCCGCATATTCATAGATGTGCACACCGCAGCGAATCAGCTCGTCAAAATAAGAGCGCGCAGCGGCCGTCACCAATAGCGAATCCGACTTCTTGGGCACGAGGATGCGGACCTCCACACCGCGCAACGCTGCATTGGTGAGAGCCGTCAGTGCGCCTTCGGTCGGCACAAAATACGGTGTGGTCAGCAGGATGCGCTGCTGGGCCGCGTTGATGGCCGCCAGATAGGCGCGGTAGATTGCGTCCAGCTGATCGTCAGGCCCCGAGGTCACGACCTGCATGGGCATGGAGCCGTCTTCGCAGTCGGGCAGCAGGTCATCAAGATCGTCGGGCAGGCGGTGCGGATCATCGCTGCGGGTGTAGGCCCAGTCCTCGAGAAACACCGTCTGCAGCCAGTTGACGACGGCGCCTTCGACGCGCAGATGCACGTCGTGATACGCATCGTCGCAGATGCGCTCGTTCTCTTCGTCGGTGACGTTCACGCCTCCCGTAAAGCCCACCTTGCCATCGCAGACCAGAATCTTGCGGTGGGTGCGGAAGTTGACCACGGGCCGCAGCCGCCGCCCTATCTTGGCGTCGTGAAAGCGCAGCACCTCGGCCCCGGCCTGCAGCAGCGGCTCCAGAAATTTGCGCCCCAGCTTCTTGGAACCCAGGGCGTCCACCAGCAAACGCACCTGCACACCTGCGCGTGCTTTATCGACCAGCAAATCACGCAAGGCCGTACCGGTCTGATCGGGCTCGTAGATGTAGTACTCCAGATGCACATGGTGACGTGCGGCGCTCACGGCCTCCGCAATCGCATCAAAGGTCGCGGCTCCGCCCACCAGCAACTGCATGGAGGTGGCCGTGCTTACCGGGAAATCGCTGGTCATGCCGACCAGCCGCGCCACCTGGCGCAGGCGCTCCTGCTGGGCCGGAATGCGCTCCCTAAGCTTTTGCATGCTGTTGCGCACTCGCGAACGCTTGCGCGAGCGCAGCCGCTTGATGCGCTGGCGCTTCATGCGTTGCGGGCCGAAGTAGTAATAGACCAGCAGGCCCACCACGGGCAACGCTGCCATGGACAACAGCCAGCTCAGCGTGGCAATCGGCTGGCTGCGCTGCAGCAAGATCCAGATGCCCACCACGATGACATACAGCGACCAGCCCACGGACAGCCAGAGCTTGACGCTCTCGTGGCTCAGCTGCATTGCTATCCAGTCCAATTGCGCACTCCTGTTGTTCCGTGAACCATCACCACCATGCCCTCGCAGTATGGCAGTGGCGTGGCAGACTGCGGCGCCCGGCCTGTTCCGGGGAAACACCCTCCAGCAGGCGCCACGCTTTTGTACCGCGCTACAAAGAGTATATTGATACGCATGACTTCCGAACTCATCACGACTTTGGCCCAGGCCCGCAAGGCTGCCCGTATCACCCAGGCCGATCTCGCCGAACGCGCCGGTCTGTCGCGCATGGCAGTGCAACGCACGGAAACCGGCGATGTCGACCCGCGCTTTTCCACCCTGCAGGAAATGGCCCGTGTGCTGAATATGGAGCTGATCGCCGTACCCGCCGAGCTGCATGCCCAGGTGCTGGCGCTGATCCAGACTCAAGCCGGCCAGGATTCACTTTGAAGTCTTACGTATTGTTAACTTGAGAACCCTGTTGGCTCGGCCACAATGGACCGAGTTTTTGCGCGATATGCAGAGGTTTGAGAGATGGCGATTCACAACTGGGACTACGCACCCGAGGCACTTGAAGTACAGGTCAGCGAATTGTTGCTGGCCACGGCAGATCAAAGCGACGAACTGGTCGATGAAAACGTGCGCCTGGTCCTGCAGGAGCTACGCCAGCACCTGCACATGGAGGTGATTTTTGTCTCCGAGATCCGCAACGGCCAACGCATGTTCCAGCATGTCGATACGGCCCCCGGCAAGGAATTGATTGCCACCGGCGGCGGCGGCCCTCTGGAAGAGTCGTTTTGCCAGTGCGTGCTCGACGGCATTCTGCCCGGCCTGGTTCATGACGCAGCCACCCATCCGGCCTTTTCCAAGCTGCCGGCAACGCCTTTTCGCGTAGGTGCCCATCTGAGCACCCCTATCGTGCTGGCCAGCGGCAAGGTCTACGGCACGCTGTGCTGCTTCAGTCAGGCTGCCGATGAAAGCCTGACGGCCAAGGACCTGCAAAAACTCGAATGCGTGGCCAAGATCACCGCCAGGCGAATCGACATCAAGCAGGCCCAGCATCCGTAGCCGGCCGAAGAAAGGCGCATGCCTTCCGATCCGGCTTCTCCCGGAATGCTCTGAAAGCCAGCTCTCCAGGAGGAATGCAGCTCAGTTCACGGCCACGCAGACCTGGCGCTGCTCGCCCAGTCCGTCGGCACCCAGCCGCACCACGTCGCCGGGCTTGAGAAAGACGGGCTGCGGCTTTTGCCCCAGACCCACGCCTGCTGGCGTTCCGGTAAGAATCACATCGCCCGCCTCCAGGGTCATGAACTGGCTGATGTAGCTGATGACCCGGGGCACGCCAAAGATGAAATTGCGGGTGTTGCCGCTTTGCATGCGCTGGCCGTTCACTTCCAGCCACAGCGCAATGCAGTGCGGATCGGCCACCTCGTCGGCCGTCAGCAGCCAGGGCCCCAGAGGCGCAAAACTGTCATGGCTCTTGCCCTTGTCCCAGGTGCCTCCGCGCTCCATCTGCCAGGCACGCTCGGACACATCGTTGCCCAGCACATAGCCTGCCACATGCCCCAGCGCGGCCTGCTCGCTCACCCGAGTGGCGCGGCTGCCGATGACCACACCTAGCTCCACCTCCCAGTCCACCTTGGTCGCCGCCGGAACGATCTGTATGGCGTCGTTGGGCCCGCTGATGGCCGTGACCGCCTTCATGAACAGCACCGGCTCGGCCGGTGGCGCGGCCCCTGCCTCTGCCGCATGGTCCGCATAATTCAAGCCCACGCAGACGATCTTGCCTACCTGCGCCACCGGGCAGCCCAGTCGAGGGGCTCCTGACACTGCCGGCAGCTCCTCGGTTTGCCGGCCGCGCCATTGCGCCAGCTTTTCAGGTTGCAGCTCGGTGCCACGCCAGTCGGCCACCCAGCTCGAAGCATCGCGCAACACCCCTTGCGCATCCAGCAGACCGGGCTTTTCCTCGCCGACAGCTCCAAATCGAACCAGTTTCATAGTCTCTCCATTCCTCGGACATCACTTTCGGGCGCTCGGCACAGGCCCAGGCACTCCATCACCAGGCGCCTCATCCTCGGCTCGTCTTTCACCACCGCCTGTCGGCGGCCCATGCTTGAGCCACCGGCCGTCACGCCACTTCAAACATGCGTCCCCATCCCTTGATATCTGCCGGATTACGCCCTGCCGTACGCAGCATCCCCCACACCGTGGTGCTGACAGTATCGAGCAGCGGCACATTCCAGCGCCGCTCCACCTGATCCGCCAGCTGCGCTGCATGCAGATTCGTGCAGTAAGTCACCACCGCATCGGGAGCGCCCTCTTCGATCACCTCTTCGATCAGCCCCAGCAGCTGCTCCGGCTCCACGAGCGCAAAACGGTGATTGACCGAAATGTTCAGATGCCGGTGAGCCGTGGTCTCCACGCCGGCTGCGCGGTAATTGTTGACGATACATTGCTGCACATCCGCGGTATAGGGGCTCACGATGGCCAGCTTCTTGACGGAAAGCTTTTGCATCAGCTCATTGAGCGCCAGGATGGCCGTCGTCGCCTTGATGCCCGTGCGCTGCTCGATGCGCTCGCATAGCTGCCGATCGCAGTCAAAGCCGCGCCAGCCCGCGGCGGTACCACTCCAGCCGATCACATCCACTTTGGCATCCGCCAACAGCTCTGCGGCCGCAAGAATCCTGCTGTCATCAAACTGATTGAGCGCAGCCTGCGCCAACGAAATCTCCGTCACCGTGAAGCGCGAAAAATGTGTCGAGCATCGACCCGCGCTGGCGGCAAGCGCACTGGTCAGAGGCTCCAGCGCCGTATTCGAGGAAGGCGTCAGCACGCCCAGGCATGTCTTGGTTGCAGTCATCTCTTGTGTTTCTCCGTGAAGGGTCGACCGTCTCGGCGGCCGGATCACATTGTTCTCAGTTCACCACAAAGTGTCAACAATACTGTCAACAATAATAAAAGCATCACTTCTTAAATTTGCCAGAAAATACATTCCACTTCGTCTGCAGCACTGTAGAAATTCTGATATCTCGCCGCCAATTTGGCCGCATAGGTGTTTTCTATATTGTTTACAACATTGTCGACATTTAAATTTTCACCACATCAACCAACCCTGGATGGAGTGACCCCGAAGATGCATATCCCGACCACAGCCGCAGCGGAGCACACGCAGGCTCCGACCAAAGTCCGATGGAAGATCTTCCTGATGATGTTGTTCCTCATCTCGATCAACTACATCGACCGAGCTTCGCTATCGGTGGCCATGCCGATGATTGCCAAGGAATTCGATCTGAGTCCTGCCATGCAGGGTTTGCTGCTGAGTTCGTTTTTCTGGACCTATGCCTTCATGCAGATCCCGGGAGGCATGCTTGCCGACAAATATGGCCCGCGCTCCGTCATCGCCGGCGCCACCCTGGGCTGGGGTCTGTTTCAAACCATCGCCGCCTTCACCACGGGCTGGTTCTCTCTGCTGCTGACACGCCTGGGACTGGGAGCCGCCGAAGCCCCCATCTACCCGGCCGGAGGCAAGCTCAACGGCATCTGGATGTCCCAGAACGAGCGCGGTCGCGGCGCCACGCTACTTGACGGTGGCGCACCGCTGGGGGCCGCCCTGGGAGCCATCATCATTGCGGGCCTGATCGCCTTCTTCGGCTCCTGGCGCATCTCCTTCGTGGTCGCCGGCGTCGGCACCATGATCGCGGGCTACTTTGCCTGGTCCTATATCCGCAATCACCCTCGCGAGCATTCCGGTGTGAACGAGGCCGAAGCCCGTCACATCGAAGCAGCACATGCCGAAGATGCCAGGGCCGACGCCGGAACCAGCAAGGGCAAGCTGCTGGACTTCTTCAAGTACCGCTCGGTGTGGGGCATGTTCTTTGGCTGGATGTGCTTCAACGCGCTCTTTTACGGCCTGCTTACCTGGATGCCCACCTACCTGTCCAAGGTGCACGGCATGGACATCAAAGCCATGGGTGGCGCACTTTTCGCCATGTTCTTTTCCGGCTTCGTGGGAGAAATGATCGGCGGCTGGATCGCCGACAAATGGCGCGAGAAAGGTGGCAACCAGGCCACCGTGCTGCGCACCCTGTTCGGTATTGCATCCATCATCGCCACCATCGCCATCTATGGCGTCTCGCAGATCACCGACCCCGTCACGGTCGTCATCCTGCTGTCGATCACCTTGTTCTTCCTGCGCTGGTGTGGCTTGTTCTGGTGCATCCCCTCCCTGATCGGCACGCGCAATCGCGTCGGCTTTCTGGGCGGCGTCATGAACCTCGGCGGCAATTGCGCCGGCATTGGTGTGCCCATCATCGTGGGGCTGATCGTGCAGGCAACAGGTTCCTACTTCATGGCGCTGATGATGTTCACCGGCGCAGGCCTGGGCTTATTCATCTGCTCGGCCCTGCTGATCGACTACAGCAAGAAAGTACCTGTATAGACCTCGGACCCGAAGACGGCAGGAGCGGCACGCTCCTGCCCGCCCGGCACCAGGCGCCCCTCCCCCTGGAAGCGATGACACCTCGTCATTCTGGACCCTCGCCACAGTCATGCCAGCTGCAACTGGCCTCTCACACTTACCGTAAAACCGATCCCGAACATGAACCCCTGCGAATTCGATATCGTGGTGCGCAATGCACAAGTCGCGACTGCCAGCGACATCTTTGAAGCCGACATCGGCATCCGCAACGGCAAGATCGCCCAGTTGGGCAAGCAGCTGCCCGCCGGCACTCACGAATACGACGCTCAAGGCCGGGTCGTCACACCGGGCGGCATCGACGCCCACTGCCACCTGGATCAGCCCATGGAGCCGCCAGTGTGCATGGCAGACGATTTCGAAAGCGGCACGCGTGCGGCGGCCTGCGGCGGCACCACCACGATCATTCCCTTCGCCGCCCAGGCCAAAGGCCAGTCCTTGCGCGCTGCCGTGGCCGATTACCATCGCCGCGCAGAAGGCAAGGCCTATGTGGACTATGGTTTCCACATGATCGTCAGCGACCCTACGCCCGAAGTACTGGAAAACGAGTTGCCCGCGCTGATTCGGGAAGGCTATACCTCCTTCAAGATCTACATGACCTATGACGATCTGAAGCTCGATGACGGTCAGATTCTCGATGTCCTGGAAGTGGCCCGCAAATACGATGCCACGGCCATGATCCATGCCGAGAATGCCGACTGCATCCAATGGCTGACCAAGCGCCTGGAAGCCAGCGGCCGCACCGCCCCTCGCTATCACGCAGTCTCTCGCCCCATGCTGGTGGAGCGCGAGGCCACGCACCGCGCCATCGCGCTGTCGGAGCTTGCCGATGTGCCCATCCTCATCGTCCACGTCTCGGGCCGCGAGGCTGTCGAGCAGATCCGCTGGGCGCGCTCCCACGGCATGAACATCATGGCCGAGACCTGCCCTCAATACCTGTTCCTGAGCGCAGAAGACCTGGGCCTGGACGACAGCTACCAAGGCGCAAAGTGCGTATGCAGCCCGCCGCCACGCGACAAGGCCAACCAGGAGGTCATCTGGAACGGTCTCAACGACGGGCTCTTCACCGTGTTCTCATCCGACCATGCGCCATTCAACTACGACGCCCCGGAAGGCAAAAAGCCAGGCGGCCAGGAAGTGTCCTTCAGCCATATTCCAAACGGTATCCCGGGCATCGAGACCCGCCTGTCCCTGCTCTACACCCATGGCGTGCTGGCGGGACGCATGACACTCAACCGCTTCGTGGAGCTGACCTCCACCAACCCGGCCAAGGTCTATGGACTGCATCCGCGCAAGGGCAGCATCGCCATAGGGGCCGATGCCGACCTGGTCGTCTGGCAGGAGGGCGAGCGAACCATTCGCAACCGCGACCTGCATCACAACGTGGACCATACTCCTTACGAAGGCCAGTTGATCAAGGCCTGGCCCTGCCTGACCCTGTCGGGCGGCCAGATCGTCTGGGATGGAGAGAGATTCCAGGCTCGCGCCGGCCAGGGACGATTCCTGCAGCGTGGCGCCCCCACCTTGCTGCCCAAGCGACCCGCACCCGCTTCTGAACTGGAGCACACACCATGAAACTGCTGATCATCAATCCCAATATCTCCGAGAGCGTCACTTGCCTGATAGAGAAAGAAGCCAGGCTGGCCGCTGCTCCGGGCACGGAAATCACCATGCTGACCGCCCCCATGGGCGTGGCCTATATCGAGACGCGCTTCGAGGCCATGATTGCCGCCTATGCCGTGGCCGAGCTGGCCGCCACCCATGCCACGCGACATGACGCCGTCATCCTGGCGGCCTTTGGCGACCCCGGTCTCGAAGGCCTGCGCGAGGCCCTGGACATTCCCGTGCTGGGCATGACGGAGTCCGCGCTCATGAGCGCATGCATGCTGGGCAAGCGCTTTTCCATCATTGCCATCTCCAGGCGCATTACCGCCTGGTACCGAGACATGGTCGAGCGCAACGGACTCATAGACCGGCTGGCCAGCATTCGCTGCCTGGACGAGCCTCTGCGAGACATTGCCAGCGTACAGGACGATCATGGAGCACGCCTGCAAGCCTTGTGCGAAGCAGCGGTCAGCGAAGACGGCGCCGATGTACTGATCATTGCCGGCGCGCCGCTGGCCGGCCTGGCACGCTCCATCAAGCAGCGCTTGCCGGTGCCGGCCGTCGATGGCGTCTCCAGCGCCGTCAACCACGCGCAAAGTCTGGTCTCGCTGGCACCCGCAGCGGCACGCGCCGGCAGCTTTGCCAAGCCGCCGCGCAAGGAGTTCAGGAATCTCCCACCGGGGCTCACCCAGCTCCTGAGCCAGCTACCCTGAACACGCGGCTGCGGGATAACCTCCATCGAGATGATGCAAGCCGGCATGCTGTGTGACACTAGAATTCAGCAGCATGTCGACAAAAAGTACTACAAAAGTGAACAATCGAAGCAATACATCTCGATCCGAAATTACCGTGGATGACATGGCCGCCCGCATTGCCACAGCCATCCATGAGCATCGCCTGTTGCCGGGAACCAAGCTCGGCGAAGACCGGCTGGCCAATATCTTCAACACCAGCCGGGCTCGCGTACGCGAGGTGCTGGCCCGCATGGCCCGCGACCAGATGGTGGAGCTGTTCCCGCAGCGCGGAGCCTTTGTCGCCAAGCCCAGCATCGAACAGGCACTGGACGTCTTCGAAGCACGCCGGTTGATAGAGCCGGGCATTGTGCGCCGCCTCGTCCTGCACATGGACAATGGCAAGATCCGTCGTCTGCAAGCCCATCTGAAACAGGAGCGCGATGCTCGCGCCAACTCCGACAAGCGAGCCACGGTGCGCCTGTCCGGCGAGTTCCATGTGCTGCTGGCGGAGTTGGCCGGCAACTCCGCGCTGCTGCGCAGCATGCGTGAACTGTCCACACTGACCTGCCTGACGATCTCGCTGTATGAATCGGCAGTCAACACCTGCTGCCTGGTGGACGAGCACGAAGCCGTGGTCGATGCCATCGTCGCGGGCAATGGCGAGCTGGCAGAACAGCTGATGCTCAGCCATCTGGATCACATACAGGGAAGCCTGCGCCTGGAGGCCGATGCCGACGACGCCGATCTGGAACAGATACTGGGCGACCTCTGATCACAGCCGGCGTCGCGATCCGGCAACGGGAGCCATCGCAGTGATCGATACGCCCTTCTCGACTGGAGATGGCTGGCAGCTATCCGGGCAGAGGCGCCCGCATTAGCATCCACGGCTGATCGCCATCACTTTCTCCAGAGGCCCCGAGGCCGTTTCAATGAGCGCACCCGCCCCACATTCCTTGCCGCAAGCCCAGCGGCCACGCCCAGCCCATCTGAGCGAACTTTTCTGGTCGCTGACCTTTCTGGCCTTGCAGGGCTTTGGCGGCGTGCTGGCCGTGGTGCAGCGCGAACTGGTCGAAAAGCGCCAATGGCTGAGCAATGAGGAGTTCATGGAGGACTGGGCCGTGGCGCAGATCATGCCCGGCCCCAATGTGGTGAATCTCTCCATCATGCTGGGCGAGCGCTACTTCGGCTGGCGCGGTGCCCTCGTGGGGCTGTGCGGCATGCTGACCTTTCCCATGCTGGTGGTCATCAGCCTCACCCTGGTCTATACCCAGTTCGCGGCCAACCCGGCCGTGGCCGGCGCCCTGCGCGGCATGGGTGCCGTGGCGGCAGGGCTGGTCGCAGGCATGGGCCTCAAGCTGGCCGGCACGCTGCGCAAACACCCGCTGGGCAAATGGTATTGCGCAGGGCTGGCCATTGCTGCCTTTGTGCTGGTCGCCGTGCTGCGCCTGCCGCTGTTCTGGGCCTTGCTGCTGGTGGGCGCGACCGGCTGCGTGCTGACCTACCGGAGGCTGGCATGAACACGCTGGTGATCGATCTGCAGACCGTGGACTGGCTGCATCTGCTTGTCTACTTCCTGACGCTGTCGCTGATGGCCGTGGGTGGAGCCATCACCGCCGCGCCCGATATGCACCGCTATCTGGTCGACGGCAACCACTGGCTGTCGGAAACCCAGTTCACCAGTTCCATCGCCATTGCCCAGGCAGCCCCCGGCCCCAACGTGCTGTTCATCGCCCTGCTGGGCTGGAACGTGGGACTGAATGCAGGTGGCGGCACCGGCCCCGCGGCCTGGGGCCTGGGTGCACTCGGTGTTGCCGTATGCATGGTGGGCATTCTGCTGCCCAGCTCGCTGCTGACCTGGCAGGCTTCGCGCTGGGGCCAGCGCAACCGTGACAAGCGCGGCGTGCGTGCCTTCAAGCAAGGCATGGCTCCGCTGGTGATCGGGCTGCTGCTGGCCACGGGCTGGCTGCTGGGCAGCGCCAGCGGCAGCCCTGGCAAGGACTGGAAGCTCTGGCTGCTGAGCCTTGCGTGCACCCTGCTGGTATGGCGCACCCGCATTCATCTGCTGTGGCTGCTGGCTGCAGGTGCGGCGCTAGGTGCGCTGGGCTGGGTCTAGTGGAGGCAGAAGTCAGCAGGGCTGTCCCGGCCGAGAGCCCTCCTCTGGACTTGCCAGCAGCAAGGGCAGCGCCAGCGCCGACGGCATGGCAATCATCTGATCGGCCACCAAGTCCAGCTCGCTGGCATGCGGGTTGACAATGACCACGCGGGCCCGGTTGCGCCTGGCGATCTTGGCCAGACCTGCGGCCGGGTAGACGGCGCCCGATGTGCCGATCACCAGCATCAGCTGACATTGCTCTGCCGCCTGCTCTGCCCTGGCCCAGGTCTGACCGGGCAAAGACTCGCCAAACCAGACGACCGCAGGCCGCAGCAAATTGCCGCAGGCAGCACAATGCGGCGGCTCGCCAGGGACTGCATGCTCGAGATCGCATAACGCACAGCAGCGATTCAGCCAGCGATTCCTGCTCAGCTCACCATGCAGACTCAGCACCTCTTCGCTGCCCGCCTGCTGGTGCAGCCCATCCACGTTCTGCGTGACGAGCGTCATCTGCCCGGGATGCTGCCTTGCCCAGCGCGCCAGCGCCAGATGTCCCTCGTTGGGAGCTACCTTGGCAAGCAGGGATCGCCGGTGCTGGTACCAGCGCCAGACATGAGCCGGATCGCGGCGATATCCCGCCTCGCTGGCCATTTCCTCGGGCTTGAACTGGGACCAGTAGCCGCTGGCCGCGTCCCTGAAAGTCGGCACTCCCGATTCGGCACTGACGCCGGCCCCGGTAAGCACGGTCAACCGCTGCGCCTCGCCCAGCCAGCGGCGTACGCAGGCAATCGCACCCGAGGACGCCGAAGAATTGTCAATAAGTGCTTGAACCAAGGCAATGACCCCAAAAATCAAGTTGCATCGTGGAATACTTGAATCACTGTGCAGAGCGTTTGCTCTGCCTGATATTGCACCACACCAGCACATGAACGAGTCGGGCCGATTGTTCGCACTTCAGCAAGCCATGCTGCCTGCAGCATTGGCATGGGCTGTTGTTGATGCCAGAACGCTGGAACTTCGCTTTGCCAACCCCGCAATGCAGCGGCTTCTTCAAGCCGGCAGTCAATCCCCTGCCACGCCAGGGCTGGCGATGTTCGAGTCGGCCAGGAGGGCTGTCGGCCAATGCATGGAAACAGGCCGGGAAACCACAACCCGTTTGCCCGGTCTCGCCGGGCTCTGGCATTTCTCACCGATTCCGGACGATGGAATGCTCCCCGCAGTGCAGTGCTATGTATTGCAGACCGAGACCGCATCGCCTGAGCCCGATGACGAACTCGGGCTGGGCCATGTCAACCGCTTCGAGGCCTTTCTGGATCATCTGCCCTATCAGATCTGGATGGCCACCCCCCATGGAGAAGTGACCTGGTTCAACCAGGCCCTGCAGGAGTATGCCTACCGGGAGGTACGCCCGCTGAGCCTGCGCGAAGGCATCTGGATCGACATCGTGCACCCGGATGATCTGGCCGCCGTCAATACCGGGCTGTCGCGTGCCCTGATCACCGAAAAGCCGACGGGATACCGGCTGCGCATCAAGCGCCATGACGGCCAGTTCCACTGGTTTTTTTCTTCGCTGTCTCCGGTCAAGAATGCGCAGGGCAGGATTCTCTACTGGGTCGGCGCCAATCTGGGCATAGACAGCATCCGGCAGTCCGAGAACCAGCTGCGCGACCAGATCACCACGCTGAGCCACCAGTTGAGGCTCAAACAGCAGGCTCTGGATCAGGCTGAAACCTACCTCGCCCAGGCCCAGAAAATGGGCATGGTGAACCAGCTGTCTGCCGGTGTTGCGCACGACATGAAGAACCTGCTTTTCATCACCGGCCTGCATGCCGGCATGCTGGAAAAGCAGCTGGGCGAGCCCGAGCAGCTCGAGCATGTGGACGTGATCCTCAACACGATTCAGAAAGCGGGCAGCCTGGCATCGCATCTGACCGGTTTCAGCAGCCGCAAATCCATGCAGCTGGCCGCCGCCGACCCCCGTGCGCTGGTACAGGATCTGGAGCCTCTGCTGAGCAAGGCCGTCGGCCAAAACGCTGAACTGCAGCTGCACATGGCGTCCAGCATCTGGCCCATCAGCGTGGACAAGCTGTATTTCGA
>Ga0268257_1000555_pt1 | contig 42806 bp, 57 predicted proteins | sample AgamicAtPrz_FD_200249 | JGI IMG/M metagenome (GOLD analysis project Ga0268257, IMG submission 200249) | Agave microbial communities from Guanajuato, Mexico - At.P.rz (v2) (version 3) | ecosystem: Host-associated > Plants > Phyllosphere > Phylloplane/Leaf | place: Guanajuato, Mexico | collected... | reverse complement strand
ATTCATGAGCAATCGTCCTTTCAAGGTTCTGGGCATTCAGCAAGTCGCCATCGGTGGCACCGATAAACAGCGCATGAAAAAGCTGTGGGTGGACATGCTGGGTCTGGAGCAGACCGGCACCTTTCAGAGCGAGCGCGAAAACGTGGACGAGGACATACTGTCCATGGGACGGGGCGCGATGAAGGTGGAAGTGGACATCATGCAGCCCATGGACATCGAGAAAAAGCCCGCTGTGCACGCCACGCCGCTGAACCACATCGGCCTGTGGATCGACGACCTGCCCAAGGCTGTGGAATGGCTGACGGCCAATGGCGTGCGATTTGCTCCCGGCGGTATCCGCAAGGGAGCGGCAGGCTACGACATCACTTTTCTGCACCCCAAGAGCAATGACGAATTTCCGATTGCCGGCGAGGGCGTGCTGATCGAGCTGGTGCAGGCTCCGGCCGACGTGATTGCGGCGCTGGGCTGAACGCTTCGGGCGGCGGCAGCCAGATTGCAGCAGCGTAATAGCTGCGATTGTTCTCAGAACTGATAGCCGAGCCTGATCCCGAAAGCTGTGGCGGACTCGGCATCAAAAGCCGCCAGGGTCATGCCGCCGCTGGAAATATCTATCGAGCCCAGACGTTGGTAGCTCAGCCAGGGCGTGAGCTTGAACTGGCCTTGCTGATAGCTCACCCCTACGGTGTAGCCAAGGCGGCCGTCGGTGGGGCGCAATGGCGACAGCGCGGCCTTGTCGCTGCGCTTGTCATAAGCTACGGCGACAAAGCCGGACCAGTTCGCAGCCAGCCTCTGCCCAAGACCCAGCGTGTAGGTGGTTGTGTCCTCCATGTCTGCCAAGCTGTGGCCTGGGAGTACCGCCGCCAAGGTCTGCGGATACAGCCTGAATTGTGACCAGTTGGTCCAGCGGATCTGTCCAAAGAGCATAGTGCCTGGCGTGATGCCTGTCTGGATATCCAGGTTCAAGCTTTGCGGGGCAGTCGATGCCGTCCTTGTTTCGCCCGGCCATAGGTTTTCACGGGTAGCGATCTTGTGCTTGATGGCAGAGTAATAGGTTGCAGCGACGCGCAAAGCCATATCCGGGCGCTCATAGCTCATGCCTAGTAAGTAGCCAGGCTCAGTACTGGGTCTGAAGTCCACCCGGTATCCATTGAGTGCTCCAAACACCATCCCCCCCAGAGCGACATGCCCTTCGGTGCGCTGCAGACGCAGCCCGCCATGTACAGCCCAGTGCTCATCCCAGCGGTAGCGCAGGGCTCCCATGAGCTCGTGGCTGCTCACACGGGCCTGCGTGCCGCCAAAAAGAGGCGATTGCAGAGGGCTGTAAGCGATGTCGAGGCCAAAAGGCTTGCTCAGCATGAGCAGCACCGAGGTGCGTGGATTCACATCCTGCTTGTATGCAAAGCCCCATTGGGTGTAATCGTCGGCGACTTGCCCAGTGGACTTGCCCAAAGCATCCGTGCCCTGGATCCGGGGCCGAACCGTATAGGTCTCTACGGAAAGATAGCTGCCGTTCTCAAATAGAGGTCCGAGATCCTGGCCTGTTCTATCAAGGCCGCCGGCCTGGGCGCAGAGCCCCCACATCATGGCTGCACAGCCAGCCCCCGCTTTTGCTTTTCTCAACACCTGCTCCAACGCTCTGATTCCGGTTGCATGAATGTAATTTAATGTGTCTAAGTGACAGGCGCATAGGTCTAATTGGAGGATGCAGGCTCGTTCGGTTGACGCTTTCGAGGCTCCAGAGAGCTACCAGCGTGGCTTATGCTGTGCGCTGCGAGTGATCGCCGCCCGACGCCCAAAGCCGCGCAGAAAAATGACCTCCATCTCGACCGTCCTCACGACTGCTTACTACGACCGCCAATACAACGCCCGCGCCAGCGTGCAGGATCCGCTTGCGTATCTGGTGCGCTACACGCAGGAAAGCCAGGCCGCGTTTGCATTGCCTGGCACAGTTCGCAACCAGCGCTACAGCCCCAGGGCTATGGATGTTCTGGATATCTATCTGCCCACAACTCAGGCAGCGAAAGCACAAGCTGCGCCTGTTCTCATTTTCATTCACGGCGGCTACTGGAAGGCCTTGAGCAAGGATGATTCGGCATTCATGGCACCTGCGCTGACACGGGAGGGCGCTATTGTCGTGGTGCCTGACTACGATCTGGCTCCGGCCGCCACGCTGGATCATATCGTCGATCAGATGCGCCAAGCCTATGCCTGGGTGGTGCGCAATATCGCCATCTACGGCGGTGATGCCCGCAATATCTGTGTCTGCGGCAGCTCGGCCGGTGGACATCTGGCAGCCATGCTGCTGGCCAGGAGGTGGCAGCAAGACTATGACCTGCCAGCGCAGGCCGTGCCTCGATCGGTATTGACCTTGAGCGGTCTGTTCGACCTGCAGCCGCTGCTGACAACCCATATCAACGGCTGGATGCAGCTGGACGATGCTGCCGCGATACGCAACAGCCCCCGCTTTCTGCTGCCCGATGCGAGTACGCATGGTCAGTGCCAGCTGCGCGTGAGCTGTGGCGAGTTTGAAAGCCATGAATTCAAGCGCCAGTCGCGCGAATATCTGGCTGCGTGGCAGGCGCGTTGTCTGCCGGGGCAATGGGTGGAGGCGCCGGCTACCAATCACTTTGATTTGCCGCTGCAACTGGCCGATCCGCAATCCGCCGTTCATCAGACTGCGCTGCAGCTGATGGGGCTTGATCAGTCCTCATCCAGCATGCGTGCGGCTTGATTGTTGAGTGCCGAGTCGGCGCGGAAGTAACCGAGTACGGTGTTCACACTATGGTGCCCGGTCAATGCCATGGTGTCAGCCAGCGGCAGATTGCGTCTGCCGGCCTCGGTCACAAATCCCGAGCGCAGCGAGTGTGCCGAAAAGTCTCCTTCCACACCAGCCAGCGCACAGCGTTCTTTGACGATGTTGCGTACAGCAGCGGGAGTCAGTGGCTCTGCCACATGGCCTCCTTTGCGGATGCGCCTGAAGATAGGTCCTTCGGTAATCCGTGCGCCATCAAGCCATGCTTTCAAGGCAATGGCGGCACGGCCGGTAACGGGCTTGTGATTCTCGGGGGCATCGGTGCCGCTCTGGTTGGTCTTGCTATGACTCAGGGTGTAGATGAACTCCCCATTAGCCACAGTGCGCAGGAAACGCATATCGGCGCCAGCCACTTCGGAACGGCGACGCCCGCCACTTGCCCAGGCAAACAGCAGTAGCGCCCGATCGCGCAGGCCGCGCAAGCTGTCATCGCAGCTTGCCAGCAACTCTTCCAGCACATCGCGTGTCAGCGCCTCTTTCTTCTGCGGCAACTCGCCACGCCTTGCATAGGCCTTGCGCGTGCGCGACATCAGCTCCTTGACTGCCCCGTCCTGACAGGGATTGGGCATCGCATGCACCTGATGCGCCTTGGACATCACGGCCATGCGATGCACCAGCGTGCTGTGTGAAGGTGCCCCTTTTTTGCCCTTGTAGCCGGCTGCAACCAGGGCTTCATCGATTTCGGGCGGCATCTCATGGAGCAAGCCCGTTCCGGTCTGCCTCTGGGCATGATCGATGATGAATTGCAGCACCGTGGAAGCCTGCAGCGGCAGTTGCATGGGCTGGCCAAGGCGCAGCAGGTGCCAGGCTGCCCAATAACGCATGGCGCTTTGATAGCTGCTGCGCGTATTGCTGGATTCGCCTTCATGCATCAGTTCCTTGATGGCTTCATGCGCTTTGGGGGCAAGAGCGGACTCCAGCACATCCTGTATCTGCAGGCGGTTGGCATCAAAAGTCACAGGAACAGGGAAGGGCGAGGGCTTGCTTGAATCCATGGCGCTATTTTCGCCCGGACTTCCTCTGCCAAACGCTGTTGATTGGCGCCAGCCAGTCAAGAAGTCTGTAGAAGCCGGGCGGCTTTGAGCGGCAATTTCCAGAAGCGATTAGCAAGACCTGGCACGGCATGCCGAAGGTGAAACGCAGGAGCGTCGCAAGCAGCCGCGCCAGCGATACGGCGGCGAGTATGTAGACGAATCAAAAAAATCTCTCTCGCTCAATGGAAAACTCCCTCTATCTACAAATTCAGATGCTGAAAACACGGTAATGTATGTTGTCATCTGTATGAAAATTTCATACGTAATATTTAATACATAAAATGTATTATGTATTACGTATACAAAGCATAAGTCTCGATAACAATCACTTATCGTTAGTTATTTGAAGAATAGATATGAATACAAGCAAAACTACGTCAAGAGGTGTTCAGGAGTCCGATGTCTGGGCTGCAGCGGATGCTTTGATTGCCCAGGGGCTGCGTCCGACCATAGAGCGGGTGCGTCAGCAGATAGGGCGAGGCTCTCCCAATACGGTCAGTCCCATGCTGGAGACCTGGTTTGCAACGCTGGGCCGTCGTCTGGGCGTGGCGGGAGAGCAGGACCCCTCCGTGTTGCAATCGGTGCCGGACCCTGTGCAGCGTCTAGCGGAAGAGCTCTGGAATACGGCACAGGAAGAGGCGAAAGCCGCAGCCAGCAAGGCTTTGGATCTTCGTGAACACGCTTTGAAAGTTGCAGAGCAGGCATTTGTGGCGCAACAGGAGCAACTCGCGCAGCGCCAGGCCACCATGGAAGCGCAAAAAGATGCGCTGAATCAAGCCCTGCAGGCAGCTCAAAATCACGCCCAAGACTTGGCCCGGCGTCTTGACGAAATGCAGCAAACGCTACAGGAACGCGATCAGCGCCTGGAAGAACTACGTGATGAGCTGAGCAATGCCGTACGCCAGCGCGAGTTGCAGCAGCAAAAGCACAGCGAGGAAATTCAGTCGGCCGCCGCCGAGCGCCAGCGCATGGCCGAACAGTACGCGGGCAACGAGCGCCATATGCTCAACGAGGTTGATCGTGCGCGGCAGGAACTCACGGCAGCGAGAAAAAGCCTGCAGGACCAGGAGCGCAAGGCGGACTCTCGCTATCAAGAGCTGCAAACTCGCTTTGAACAGTCTGAGCAGGAGATCCTGAATCTGCATGCCCAGTTGCAGACCGCACAGAACACGGCAGCATTGGCACAGGAGCGTGCTGCCGATCTCAAGAGCTTGCTGGAGGCGCAGCAAAGACTGGCGGCTGCAGCCAATGTAGCGGATCCAAATGTGGCCCAACCCCTGGCGCGTCGAAGCAATCTGGCGGCAACCCGACGCTCCATTAACCGGCGAACCTTGCGCTAACCGGATCCGGCAACTTAGGCTGCAGCTGAGCTCAGCTCAGTCTCGGCGCCACAGACTTGACCGCCGGCTTCTGCCGGCGGCTTGTCAATATTGGCGGTCAATGCCAAGCCTAACTGTAGAGCCCTGAGTATTTTGAAAAGAATAATCGGCAACATCATCCGCGAAATGGCCGGCGATTCCATGCTGGGCGAGTCCGTGGAGTTGTTTGCGCTGATGGATGAGGCAGACGAGTACAAGCACACGCTCAAGCAACTGATACGACGTCGTGAAGCAACGCTGTATCGTGAGTGGGGAACGCCTCCGCAAAGAGATGAAAATGCGGTCGATTACTACACCTTGATTGGGGTGAGGGCGATCTGATCTATTGGCTGATAATGGACGTCTGCGGCGCGCAAACGAGAGTGGCTTGCTATGAGTACAGGCTCAAAGCTGCTGAGTGACTGTTCACGGCGGTCTCCAAGTCAAGCGTTTGAAGGAGCCATGTCCTGCATCAATCGATAAAGTGCTTCAGCCACCAATGAAAGGCTGCGCTCTCGCTTCCGGACCATATAGATCTGCCGGTCCATACCCGGCAGCAGCAGGTGCTGCGCCACCAGTCCAGGCTTGCTCAGCGCGGGAGCTACGGTGATGCCTAGTCCGGCTTGCACCAGTCCCATCACGGTGGCCAATTGCTCAACTTCAACGAAAGTCTGCATTTTTCGAGGAAAAAAGGCGGCATCCAGATACTGACGAACGCTGCTGTGGCGTGCCAGGTGGATGAACGGCCAGGAAGTCAGATCCTCCAGTGACAGCGAGACCTTGTCCGCCAATGGATGCTCGCTAGGGCACACCATATAGAAGCCGTCACTGCAAAACGGCTCTGCCTTCAGGTCGGGTGTATCAACGCGTATGGCAGCCAGCGCAAAATCCGCCTCTCCATTGGCCACGGCAGCAATGCAGGGCTCGGACAGCACGTCCAACACACCCAGCTGAACTCCCGGATGCCGGGCCGTGTACACCTTCAGTACTTCAGGAAGCCAGCCTGCGGCAAGGGATGGCAGCAATGCAACTGATACATGTCCCTGGGCCAGTTGTGCTGTATCACGCATCGCTCTTTCGCAGGCAGCGAACTCTGCGGCGAGGCGCTCCGCAGACTGCAGAAATCGTTCCCCTTCACGGGTAAGCACCACGTGTCTTGTGCTGCGGTCGAAAAGCTTGAGACCTACCGTTTGCTCCAAGGAGCGGATGAGTGCGCTGAAAGCCGGTTGTGACAGGTGGCACATGCTGGCGGCCTGGGTGAAGTTCTTTTGTTTGGCCAGTACCAGGAATGCCTGCACATCGCGCGACGATAGATTCATTTGAAATACGGATTAATTAATCTCAATAATCGATTTCACAGCTTATAGCGGTTTTTCTATAGTGGGCAACAGGAGGTTTCATGACAAGAGTGCAAAACGAAACGACGTCATTGCTCATCGGATGTGCGGCAGGCTTTTCCGGCGATCGAATTGATGCGGCTCAACCCGTCGTGCAGGAGCTGGTTCGGCAAAACAAGCCTGCCTTTCTAATCTTTGAAACGCTTGCCGAGCGCACTCTGGCACTGGCACAGCTTGCTCGTCGTCAGAATCCCGATGCAGGCTATGAGCCTCTCATGATGGAGTTTCTCCGGCCCGTGCTCGCCGACTGCCTCGTGCATGGCATTCGAATCGTTAGCAACTTTGGTGCGGCCAACCCACAAGGTGCAGCCCGGGCCATCGCTGCATTGGCCAAGGAGCTCGGAACGCGCCCACCCCAAATAGCGGTGGTTCATGGGGATGACCTCAGCGGACCCGCGCATTACCAGTTGCTCGAAAAAGCTCTGGGCTCGGACATGCCAGACCAGCAACTGGTGAGCGCCAATGCCTATATAGGTGCACGACCCATTGCCGAGGCATTGCTGGCAGGTGCAGACATTGTGGTGTGCGGCCGCGTCTCCGACCCCTCGCTTGTAGTGGGGCCTGCCATGGCCCACTTCGGCTGGGCCTGGGATGACTGGAATCGCCTAGCCCGAGCCACGATGACCGGGCATCTGCTGGAATGTGGAACCCAGGTCTCTGGGGGCTATTTCGCAGACCCCGGGTACAAAGATGTACCGGACATGGACCGTTTGGGGTATCCCATTGCCGAAATCGACAGCGCGGGCAACAGCACGATCTTCAAGCCATCTCTGACCGGGGGCTGCATCACTGCAGCCACGGTCAAGGAGCAACTGCTCTACGAAATCCATGACCCTGCTTGCTATCTCACGCCAGACGTTGTTGCCGACATCACCCAGGCAGAAGTGATTTCGGTCGGGCCTGACCGGGTGCGCCTGGAAGGCGTCATTGGTCACCCGAGGCCGGAGATGCTCAAAGTCAATGTCTGCTTTGAGTCAGGGTGGTTTGCCGAGGGAGAGATTTCCTACGCGGGCCCAAGAGCGCAAGAGCGCGCGCGTCTAGCCGCCCAGACCATATCCAGGCGCCTGGCGAACATTGCGCCCCTTAGAACAGACCTGATCGGCGTAACCAGCGTCTGGGGAAACGACACCAGCGACTGGCTGACTGAAGCAAGCATTGCCAGCGAATCCCGGGATGTTCGGCTTCGCATGGCCTGGCAGCATGCCGACCATGCAGTCGCAGCGCGTCTGCCACGCGAAATAAACGCCTTGTATTGCTGCGGCCCGGCGGGGGGAGGGGGCGTTCGCACCCATATGCGCCAGCGCCTGGGAATGGTGTCGTGCCTGGTACCTCAGCAACAGATTACGACTGGCTTCCACTGGACCAAGTCACATCAGGAGTAAGCCATGAACTCAAGCCTTACCGTTCCCCTTTACCGAGTTGCGCATGGGCGCACAGGTGACAAAGGTAACCGCTCCAATATCAGCGTCATTGCATGGCATCCGGAGTTGTGGGAAGTGGTCTGCGAACAAGTCACAGAACAAGCCGTGATGCGTCTGTTTGCAGACCGCAAGCCAAGTACTGTTCGGCGATACCTGCTACCCAAGCTTAAGGCCATGAATCTGGTGCTCGACAACGTGCTTGATGGGGGGGTCAATGACTCGCTGAACCTGGACAGCCATGGAAAAACGCTGTGCTTCAGGGTGCTTGAAATGCCTGTCGTGGTTCCATGCCGCCTCGAGTCACTGCTGGCCGGTCCGACAGCCTGAATTTTCTACAACAACCACTAGGAGACAAACCATGAAATTTCTGACACGACGAACCGTTCTTGCATGCGGTGCAAGCCTGGCACTCAGCCCCTTGGCCTTTGCGCAGGGCGAATATCCAAACAAGCCTATTACCTTTGTCGTTCCGTTTGCCGCCGGCAGTGCCACAGACCAGCTTGCGCGCGCCATAGGGCAAGCAGTTTCCGAGCAAACCAAGCAGCCGGTCGTGGTAGAAAACAAAGGCGGTGCCAGTGGCATGATTGCGGCTCAAGCAGTGGCCAAGGCCGTGCCCGATGGCTACACCGTGCTCATCACGACCAATACGACGCATGCGGCCAACGAACATTTATACAAAAAACTCTCCTATGACCCTGTCAAGGATTTCACCCCCATCACAGGTCTGGGCAAAGGTGGGCAGGTTCTGGTCGTCCCTGCGACTTCGCCATATCAGTCCGTGGGCGAGCTGCTGAGCTACGCCAAAGCCAATCCCGGCAAGCTGAGTTTCGGCAGTGGCAGCTCTTCAAGCAGAGTCGCAGGAGAAATGCTGAAGCAGCTCGCTGGCGTCGATATCCTTCACGTTCCCTACAAGAGCAATCCGCTTGCCCTCACGGACCTTCTTGGAGGACAAATAAATCTGATGATTACAGACGTCTCCACGGGCGTTCCTCAGATCAAGGCCGGCAAGTTGCGCCCGTTGGGATACTCCACCCAGAAGCGCAGCGCGCAACTGCCGGAGGTTCCGACCATCTCGGAAGCCGGTGTCAAAGGCTATGACATGGGCTACTGGTTTGCCGCTTACACACCCGCCAATACACCAGCACCTGTGGCGGGCAGACTCAACCAATTGCTGGCCAAAGCCGTGAACAGCGCTGCGGCGAAGTCCTTCTTCAATATGTCCGGCTCCGAAGCCTGGACCACCTCAGCCTCGGAGTTGGCAAAATTCCAAGCCGCCGAAACCACCAAGTGGGGACAGGTCATCAAGGCTGCAGGCATTACCCCTGAATAAAGCAGAGGCAGCGCGACAGCCCAACATCCTGGCCGCTATAACGCGCTAACAGCTTCATACGACTGAGCAGGCGCATCAGCCTGTACGTTGCATACGGGATGTCGTGCTTACCGGACTCCCAATTATGTACAGTCCTGGTCGACACATGAAGAAACTTCGCGCACGCAGGCAGATCCATGCCCAGGCTTTGGTACATGGAGCGGAAATTCTGAGCAAGCTGGGAGCGGGTATCACGATCGTGACTCCTCTGTCCGAACTTCTTCTTTAGTAGATACGATGTATACGTTTTTTAATGATTTCGCTATCGTTTTTGATTGAAGCCGTATCGATTGTCGAATCGCCGCTGTAGGAAATGTCCAACATCGCCGCCGCGCCAACGGCTTGGGCCTTTCCCAGAATTTCCTTGATTACTTGCTCTCTACGTGTTCCTGCAACGCTTTGAACGATTGCAAGATGCGTTGCCTCTTCAATATCAGTATGTGCTAAGTCTGCAAGGTGAACTGCTGTAGCAGGTGATACAGCCTTTCTCCCTTGCTTCATATCTGATAGCGTTCCCTTACTGAATCCCAATTTTTCTGCGAGAACGTTTTGACCTCCGCACATTGCGGCTGCTTTGTCAATTAGGTTCTTCCAGTATTCCATGTTCTAACTCCTTAGAACTACAGTCGCCCACAGTTCTTACATTTAAGAACGCCACGGAGCGGCCAAATGTCATCTACCCCTGATTATCCAGAAAACGTCCCTAGCGCCAAGCATGGCACTGCCGATAGCTTGGCCGCTCCCGGTCGTGTCGGCGCTGGGGGCACCAAATTGCGCGCCTTTGCTCAACGCTACGCCGTTGAGCTGCTGTTTGTTCAGATCGTTGCGGTGATCTTGAATGTTGCAGCCCTGGGCTTGAACGTCACAAAGCTGCTGGGGGTCTGCGCATGATTGTCTTGACGTATGGCACCCCTGGCTCTGGCGGCACGTACGGGCCAGAAGCCTACCCGGCCTACCAGTCGGAGCAGGCTCGCTTTCTCGAGAAAACTCGCCGCAATTTTGAAGCCGTGTCCAAAAGGTATGGCCCTTCGCATTCTTGGACGAAATTTTGGTGCGAGGAGTGCAAGCGTGAAGCCGGGTACCTGATTTCCGGCGCTTACTGCTCTGACGTTTCTGGTTGGGGGCGCAAATGACCTTGCCAATCACCTTGCGACTGGCAGTTTTTGCAGCTCTGCTACTTGCCGCCTGTGTAGTCCTCTGGGGCTTCCGACGCTACCCAGATGAAACTTTTGGGCTTGTAACCGTTGTCTTCATTGCTTTGGCAATGTGGCACTTGTCAGGTGCACTGCTGGGAGTCAATGAATGACCCGCAATCGCGCTCAATGGCAATCCATTGCCGACTTCTTGACCCGGCAGAACCTGCGTTTGGTGCTGCAGGAGCGCGCTCGCAGCGAAGCCGCGCAAGCTTTAGCTTGCGGGAGCGGAGCGCAGGGCGCGCAGCTCTCAACCCTCCCCGTTGGTAATCACGGGGAGATCGTTGCCAAGGGAGTGGGCCTGTGAAAAAGCGCTTCACTGTTCGACGTTCAGTCGGCCTCACTCCAGTAATTGCTGAGCGTGTGAAAGCTGTTGCTCGGTTTGAGTCTCGTTCTTTTGAGTCTGCATTGCGTCTTCTGGTCTGGGAAGGGTTGCGATCGCGTGAATCACTCCAGAAAAAAGGGGAGCGCTGATGACTCGTCCTTCGCTCGTTCTTGACGGCAATGAGGTCAAGCTTCGCTTGCAAGCTGAGCGCACAAAGTCCTCCGGTGCCGTGCATATCGATTGGCTGCGTTTCACGACCGACCTGAAGCACGCACCTATCCCCACGCTGGAGGTGCTGTTCCCTACGCCTGTGCAGGACTCGCTCCTGAACCCGCGCAGCATTGCCGAGCTGGACATTGAGCAGTACCGACGCATGAAGCTGCTGCGCATCCTGCGCGACATGCCAGATCAGGATTTCGCAGCCAGTGCTCAGGCACATGCCTTGGCGCAAAAGGTCTGCAAGGCCCTCGGCCCTGAATTCAGCATCGAACCCGAAGTCAAAAAGGGCCATGACTTCTACCGATTCCGCTGGTCCATCGTCCGCAATGACGCTGAATGCGCATGGGTGGGCTTCCTGGCTTCCGGCGAAAGCCCACGCCAGCAAGCACAAGCCAAGACCATTCACGCGAACGTCTACGGCTCCGCATGCACCTTTGCTCGTGGTGACTGGCGCCACCGCATGGCAAACCTCATTGAAGAGGTCAACGGAAAAATCACCCGCATCGATTACGCCCTCGACTTCTTTGACGGCATCCGCGGCGGTCTTGAGCGTATCCGTGATGACTGGCATGCCGGCCTGATGGATGTGAATGGCCGCAGGCCCAAGGCCAATACCGTTGGCCCATGGGTCGATGGTGGTCGCGGTCGCTCCTTCTACTTTGGTAGCAAGGAAGCGGGCAAGCAAACCAACGTCTACGAAAAGGGCGTTCAGCTCTTTGGCGAACTGGATGCAACGCACTGGGAACGTGTGGAACTGCGCTACGGCAACAAGCTGCGCGACTTGCCAGTAGACATGCTGCGCCGTGCTGATGACTTCTTTGCAGGTGCCTCCGACTGGCATCAAAAGATGCTGGCAGAGCACGGCAAATACGCCGAAGGCGAGGGCGTCAAGGTGCGTCCCAAGCAGGCTATCCAGACAGTGAAAGCCGAGGTAACTCGGGCTATTCGCTGGCTCACAAATACCGCTGGTGCCTCTGTTGCCCTGGCATTTGAACATCTTGGGCAAGACGCATTTCTCGAGATCCTGACCGGTCGCAAGTTGCCGGGTCGTCTTGCCAAGTTCTCGTTCCAAGAAATCAGCGCCGCCTGCGCGTCGCTAGATACCCAAGTTTTTCAACCCAAGGTCCGTTCTATCGGACTAGCCCACTAAAGGAGCGGCTCCCATGAAGATGCAATCCCAAGCCCTGTTGTTCGGTATCGAATCCAGCAAGGGTGAATTCCAAGGCACTGCCTATGACTCCACCAAGTTCCATCTGTCGGTGGACATGGGCACCAAGTCCAACGGCAAGACCATCGGCGTCGTGACGCGTCCATTCAAGTTCGGTGATTCCACCGAGATTGAGAAGTGGGTCAACCTGACCTCGCATCTGTCTACAGGTAAGCCTGTTCCATGCAACTGCGAGTTTGACGTCGTTGCGTCCAGCGACGGCGTGAAGCTCACGCTCCTGGCCATCCAGCCAGCAACCCAAACCAAGGCCGCTGCGGCCTCCTGATCATGCCGCGCTATGTCATCCAGTCGGCCACAACTGGCCGTTTCCTAACGGCAGATCCTGAGGGCGGTGAGCCTTTGTGGGTCTCCCTGCTGCAACAAGCGGGCGGTGGCGTCACTGATGACATGGAGCGCATCGCTCAGCTCGTCGGTGACTACTGCGAGCCCGAAGACTTCCCGCAGGTGGTCGATTTAGACCGCCTGGGAACAGCCAACGATTACTAGGAGGCCTCATGGCTGTCACGAAAGAACGTATCGAAGAAGTCCGCGCAGCGATGGCCGCAGACAGGCAGACGGCGCGAGCTGAATTCAAACGCGACTGGCCCATGCATTTAGTGCAGTTCGTGGTGCAAGCCGGGCTGGGCGTGATCTTGGGCCTGAGCGCGGTTATTTACGCCGTTCAGCGCTACTCATGAGGTCGCAACTGTAAGCATCGCTCGCGGTGCTTATGGGTGCTGTTTCAGTGCCAATTCATCAACCAACTGAAGGAAGAAATCATGCTGAAGAAAACTGCTCTGCGCTTGGCCGCAATCCCTGCTTTCGTGGCCGCTACTGCTGGTACCGCAATGGCCGCTCTGCCTGCCGGAGTGACCACCGAGGTCGATACCTACAAGACTGACGCGCTGGCCGCTCTGGCGCTGATTCTGGCCGCTGGCGTCGCCATCTGGGGTCTTAAGAAGCTCGGCTCCAAGCTGGGCTGGTTCTAAGCGGGTGGGGCGGGTATGGCTGAGACGCAAACCATCGTTGTACAGGTCACGCCCGCGCCTCCTGATTCCGAGACGTTGGCAGACCTCTCTGAGCTGGCAATGCTGTTCTTCGTGGCCTGCATTGCCATCTACTGCATGAAGGCGCTGATCCGACTTTTCTCCACCGACTCACACAATGACTAATGCCAAGTTCTATCGAAATCTTGTTTGCGCTGGGCTTGGCGCTCTTGCTCTGGGTTACGTTCCGCTAAGCCATGCGTTCTATGCGCAAGCCACTCCGCCTGCAGGCTTCGTTGCTGGTGCGATCAACACGTTTAATGGTGCAAGGGCCGGTGTTACAGCGTCTGTTGCGCTGGGTCGTATTGCAGCTAATGCTTCCCTTAATGTAGGCGGTAGGGCTGTTGGGATTGCGACAAAAATACCTTTGGCTGCCAATGCTGCCCGTGTTGCGGCCCTAGCTCTATATGCGCATCCGGTTACGCGAACTGGCCTCCAGGTGGCTGCGTGGCTAGGCGCAGGCAAGTTGCTTTACGACGCGTCTCAAGGCTGGGTTACGCCCGATGCTGATGCTGAGGTGTCAGATGGGCTGGAATACAGCACGCCCTATAGCCCCCAATGGGTGGCATCTAAATCGACTGCTTGCTCTACAGGTGCTGCTGCCTTTGTTGGTAGTCGCGGATCTCTCACGAGCGCCTCTGTCATTGATGGTCAGTGTGTTTTTAGCTGGAAAAGTAATGACGGTACTGTCTACACGGACTCCTACTTAAATCTTAGGTCTCGTGGTGGTACATGCCCGTCTGGCTGGTACATAACTGGCGCGGGTTGTGTCCAGTCTCAGCCATCACGGCCTGTAACGGCAGATCAGTTTGCAGAGCAGCTCACGCGTCAACCCATGCCGCCGAATATCTTGCCTGAGCTGCCTTTTGATTTGCCGGTCGATGTGCCCTACATCGAACCCATTTTTGTGCCCACTGGCAACCCCGTAAAGAACCCGAAATACGACCCGTCCAAGCCCCAGACGGGCGAGAACCAGCCCTATGTGCAGCCAGGCGTAAAGATTGATCCGGCCAACGATGCAAAGAACCCGTTTCAGGTCAATGTGCAGCCTTCTGACAGGCCGACGGCAAGCCCCAATGGTTCAACGGATCCGCAGCCAATTACGCCGCCGGGAACGGAGGGTGACGGCTCAACCGACCAGCCTAAAGAAGACAAGGACGAGCGCGATTTGTGCGAGAAGAATCCGGACATTCTGGCGTGTCAAAAGGTAGATACCGAGGTAGAGGACGCCGAGATACCGAAGGCCCAAAAAACGGTCAATTACCAACCGGAAAGTATTTGGGGTGGTGGCTCCTGCCCGGCTGACAAATACGCGCGGGTAGGGGGTCAGCAGGTCAAGGTAGTGGACTGGTCCAGAGACTGCCAGTTCGTCACTGACTACGTAAAGCCTGTGACCTTGGTCATCTGTGCTCTGATCGTCGCGGGCATCTTGGCGGGGGCATTGAAGTCATGAAGATAGCTACTTTCATCATGTCGCTGGTGCAGCCAGTGATAGCCCGAATACTCACGGCGCTGGGCTTCTCCGTGGTGTCTATTGTTGGGGTCACGGAGTCCATCAATGCGATCAAAGGACAGCTCATTAGCAGCGTGAATTCCATGCCTGTTGATGTGCTGAATATCTTCCTGTTGGGTGGCGGCGGGATCGGCCTCGGCATGATCCTTGGGGCCATCGCATTCAGGCTGGCCCTGTGGCAGATCCAGAGCGCCACAAAGATTCTGGGAGTGAATCCGGGATGATCACCGTAATCACTGGCACGCCCGGTGCAGGCAAGACCCTGTACGCCATTGAAAAGCTGCTGCTGCCTCAGATTGGCAAGACCATCAAGGGCCGTGATGAACACGGCAATGAGGTCGAGCATGAGCGCAAGGTCTACACCAACATCAACGGCCTTCAGATCGACCATGAGCTGATCGACGGCGGCGATAAGCAAGGCCTGCGGGACTGGCACAAGTGGGCAAAGCCCGGTTCGCTGATCGTGTTCGATGAGGTGCAAAAGGTATGGCCTCCGCGTCCAAACGGCTCCAAGATTCCCGAGGATGTGCAGGCACTCGATACCCATCGTCACTTGGGTGTTGACTTCATCCTGATCACGCAGAACGTGCTCAACGTGGACCGGCATATCCACGCCCTCGGCGGTCGGCATTTGCACGTCAGGCGCGTGGCAAATATGCCGCTAGCCACGGTCTATGAATGGGATCACATCAGCCGCGGATTGCTGTACAGCAAAGCCATTAGCAAGGCTCCATGGAAGTACAAAAAGAAGGTATTCAAGCTGTACAAGTCCAGCGAGCTGCACACCAAGCAGCCGCGCCGTATTCCGGGCCTTGTGTGGTTCATCTTGGTGGGCATCGTTGCCATGGCAGTGCTCACGCCGCAAGTGTTTGAACGCATAGGAGGGCGGCTCAGTGGAAAGCCTGTTGTATCAACTGAAAAGCCTGCTGCGGTATCTGGTGCGCCAGCTCCTGCGGGAACTGGTGCGCAGCCTGTTCAGGCGATAGAACCGCCAAAGCAGGCACCAGACGAGCGGGTGGACTTCTTGCCAAAGCTGGCCGATAAGCCATGGACTGCGCCGGCCTATGACCAGCTCAGGGTCGTGGTGCGCATGCCAGTGGTCGATGGCGCCATCTGCAATGCAAAGCATGGCTGCATCTGCTTCAACGATGCGGAGCGCTTGGACATGTCCAGCGAGGCCTGTAGCGAGTGGCTCAAGGGTGCCAAGTTCAATCCCTACAGAGTCCCTGTGAAACCGCCTCCAGCGCAGCTGCAAGCGCAGAAGGATGAACCTAAGCAGCAGGTTGACCAGTCGATGCACTATGAAGCCCCCAAGGTGCAGCAGCATGCCGACATGACAGCGGTCACCAAGGCTGCCAAAACGGCGCGCTTGGCCCAGTCTGGGCAGCTTTAAGCGATCACGATTTCGCCGCGCTCTGCTTGCGATCGCAGTACGTTCTTGCGGTAGTTATTCGCGCGCTCGTATTCGCTGCGGCTGATGGTGGGCTTTGGCTTGCTCAGTGACAGCGTGAGCTGGCCTTCCTTCGCAAACTTGACGAAAGCGCGTGCGCGAGTCTGAGCGTCTTTCCACCACTGGGGGACTGCAGGGACTGCCGGATATTCAACCAGGCCGCGCGCCTTCATAGCCTTGGTGATGAAGCTGCGGATCTCGCGGCCGAGGCGCGTCGTGGGGCGCGAAGTGTTCCAGATCGGCCGGCCAAAGGGCAACACCAGCTGCAGCGCCATTGCCTCTGCATACTTCCTGAAATTTGCTGCTATTGCCATGATGTGCCGCCTTTCTGGTGTACCGGGCCCCTAGATTCGGAGCCGGGTCGTCAACTGTCTGCTGCCCGTTTAACTGTCCCTTGCTTGCACCGTTCCCCTGAGTTCTTCGCCGTGCCTTTAGCGGTATCAGGATGGCGTTTCGGAGTGGGGAAGCTTTGTAAAGCGAAGCTTTATGAATACCCCCGGAGAAAGGACAAGGCCGTAGGCCGCTCCTGATTTAGCGTGGCCGAAGAGGCGAAAACTCCGGGGAATGGTGCTGGGCGCGATGTGTCACGGGCAGCTGACGCCGTGCGGCGAGCACATAGAGCACCGAAGAGTGCTCAGTCTTTGGGGGTCGTGCGGGAGCGCTCCTGTCCTATGATTTGCCCTAAGGAGATGGGCTATGGGACAGATGGATCGGGATTACTGGCGTGATCGCTACAACAAAAAGACGAATGCAGGCAAAGACATGAATGAGGTGTGTGCCGAGCAGTACAGGCCGCCAAAGCCACCGCGTGATCTGACCTTCGTAGAGAAGTTTTTCACGACCATTGCGGTCGTGTTGATCTGTGCGGTTGTCTATCGTTATGCCAGATAGATGAGTGGCTGCTGATTCAGGCGCGATAAAAGCTGAAGAGCTTTCTGATAGATACGATGTATATTATGTTAAATAGCTTGGCCATCAGGCTCAGAGCCAAGCTGCTTAAACGTAGATCGCTCCAGTTTGTATAACGATCGCTCGAACGTCATGTGATGTTTCGTGCACCATCTCAAGCCAACCTCCCCCATCTACACACGCTGCTAAACGACATCCATGGCGATATCGACCAGATAGCCCGCCATCTCGGAATCAGCGCCTCAACGCTTCGAAAGTACCGTGCCCAAGGGCAAGCGCCACGCTCCGTGATGCTTGCCCTTTTTTGGGAGTCCACCTGGGGCCGCATGACTGCCGACGCCGTTGCATTCAATCACGCCGCAGCACACGCAGCACTGGCCGAAAGCCTAAAGCGCCAAAACAAGCACCTCATGGCGCAAATCGAGCGGCTAGAGGCCGAGCTAGCCCATACCGAGGGCCACGCTGCCAATGCACCGATTTTCAGGGTCGGCTAATCTTTGTACTGAGCATCAAAATTCCTCCGAGCCACCATGCCCGCATTTACGCAAGGCACCGTGAGCGGATCCGCATTACACAGAGCCGAAGGCTGGTAATAACGCTTCCATGCAGCTTCTCTTCGTGCATTCCGCTCATATTCCTGCTGCCTTTGAACCATCTCCTGCGCAGCACGATCACGAGCAGCTTGCTCATCAGCTATTCGTTGCTGCTCCTGCTGCATACGCCTTTGCTCTGCATCTCTCCGCGCCTTTTCTACTTGGTCTTTTGCGTTCTGCATCTCACGCTTCATGGCCGCATTCGATTGAGCCAAAACACGCTGTAGCTGCCACTCCTGAATCTGACCATATGCCAAAGCAGCCAACAGGCCGCCAATGAAAACGCCAAGCGCGATCTTGAAAACGTCAGTCAGAAAATCACTGTCTGATTGCTCAGCCATATAACGAGCCATGTCTACACCCTCCTGTAAGGGAGTGTATCCAAGCACCGTTGCGGCTTCGCCGGTTTGTCCTTCAGGACACGGAGCGAAGGCCCGATCTTCGCCAGAAGCGCGCCACGCGAGCCAGTTGCAGGTAACTGCGGGAGGTGCCGCGTGTTTTACTGGCCAGTAAAGCCGGTACTGCCTGCCGAACGGTTGACATCAGGGGCGCGGCCCCCGATACCCCCATCAGTGCTCAATCAGCCACTGTATCGGCAGCTTTTTGAATGGCTCGTTTTCTGGCGCTGGAGGGTTGATGCGAACCGGAGTGACCAGTGCTGAAATGTCGCCGCCTTCAAACGTCATCACTGTGCGAGGGACGAACTTCGCTTCGCAGAACTCTTTTTCAGCTTCAACAGGCCGGCCGGAATGGCTGTAGCAGGTACAGGCCTTGGCAGTCTTTGTGCAGCCTGCCACCCTACTCGGCCCGGCTGCATTGGCGAGCATGGCCATGCTCGCGACGGACATGGCCAGAGCAAGTTTCAGTGCTTTTCCCATGGCTTATCCATCTCTCCGCCGCCCTCGTCCCATAGCTTGCCAGCCACCACGAGGCAGACGCATACGCCTATCAACCACGAAAGGATTGGCCACCACATCACGCACCCCCTTGCACATAGCGCCGCGCAAGTGCCCAGGCTTCATCTGGCGGCAGTTTTGAACACAAAGCGACGGCAGGCAGGCGCGGCTTAGGTGCAGGCTTTTCCTGCTGCTTACCAAACAGGCGCTGGAACAGCGTTTTCCGGGCCTGTGGCACTTCAAAACGCCCCTTGAGGTGCCATGCACTAAGGAAGCTGTACGGGCCGCCGTAGACCTCAGTTTTGAAGCGAGGATCTACAGGATTGCGCACCCAATCACGGAAGATCTGCAGCGTGTCATAGCCCTGATACAGATAGTCCGCCTTGAACCATTCGCGATCGATGTTTACGCCTGGCACATCGGTCAAGCTGATGTTGCCGATATGGAACTTGGGCAACTTGCCACGCTTGCCTAAGAAAGTCCCGATAACCGGAATCTTGATCTTGTCAGCACGGATCATGCGCACCTGATATTCAGCCAGGCCGACGCGCACCTGCTTGTCGATCATGTCGATGTTCTGCACTACCAGATAGACGTCCCAGCCCTTCTTACGAGCATGAATGAGCCAGTCAAGCAGAGCCGCGCGCTCAGGCGAATTGAAGCCGCGCGAGTTGAGCCAGCTACCGAGCTCGTCCAACACAAGAACGCCGTTGCGCTCCTCGTTGAATCGGTCATAAGGATTGCCTGAGCCAATATCGTCCAAGTCCTGAGCAGTTGGCTTGTCCGGGACCCGGATCGCCGACACCTTGCTCTGGGCCGGCAGCAGATGCTCAAGGAACAGATCGAAGTTTGTCGCGACCCGGCGCCCGTCGCGTAGCGCCTCGTCCATCTTGAGCATGCAGTACAGGCCCTTGCCTGTGCCCAACTTACCTTGCACCACATAGACAGGCATGGCTTACCCCGCCTTAGCAAAGAGGTGGATCAGATCGCGTTGCCATGTGTAGGCAGTCGCAGCACTCCACACCACAAAATAGGTGCTCAAGCATCCCGGAGCTACAGGAGGAATCACGATCTGCATGGCCTCCATGAACATGCCTGTCATGGTGCCGTCGAGCTGAGAAATCAGAGGGCCAACGATGCCCCGCATAAAAACGAACAGCGCTACTGTGAGGCCAGTCATTGCAGTGACAGTCGCCGCGCCAAAAGCGACCTTGCGCCCGAAGTATTGAGCGAACCAGTTAACCAGTCCGACTAAGAGATTTGAAAGTAACCCACCGATTAATGGCATTAGTCCACCTTAGCCCCCATGACGCTGGCCACACGAGCAAACGTCATCCAAATAGTTGCGAGAATCCACAAGAAATTCATTACCGGAACTACATATGGCTCAATCGCGCAGATATTTATTTCTAGCCTAAATGTCTCAGTGAGTATTTTCATTTCACCCAGATTCCACGGACTACATGTCTTATGGGTTAACCACTGGAAACCGCCATTAGTGCCCGTTGAAGTATCTTTATCGGCAGAGTTTTTAATTCCAGACAGAGTATCCATGCGCTGCTGATGATCTTGCGCCTGTTTATCTAGTAATGAATCGAATTTTCCCTCTCCATCAGGCGTTCCGGTTTCATCAATCTTGCAAGGGGGTTGACCTTTCGCACCGCAACGACCGCCCTTTTCCTCACCGTCACCATCACCGCCGCTGCCATTACCACCGCCTCCCGAAGAGACGCCGGTATCTTGGCCTGAATATGCGGGCTTACCATTTGCAGCGCATTTATCCTTGTTCTCAGCTTTAGCGCACCATGCTCTGTCTACTTCGGTTGTAGAGCTGCTTGTCGTGGTGCTCTGGCCTGTCGCTTTGTCAGTGACCTTGACCGTGTCTGTGGTAGTGCACTTTCCCGATGCGCACTCTGTTTTTGTTGTTGTTTCTGTACGCGTTTTTGCATCCTCATCGTACTTTGTCGTAGGTGCAAAATTCACACCGTTATAGCCATAGCTTGGAACGCACTTAGTCTCACCACCTACCTGCCCCGGATAGCCATTTGGACAGGCGGGATCTTTCTTCTTAGGTAGTTCTGGCGGCTTGTCGGGATCTGGCGGATTGGTAGATGCATCCAACCCCGGCACGCACGGCTGGAAATTCTGGCCGATCATCTTTGGCTGAAGCGTACCCCTTGAGTGCCAATTGCCATCATCAGTTTTCCAGCTTACCTCAAGATCAAAATTCATTGCACAGGCAAGACCTGGCTTAATGCTGTCTCCCTGAGGCTGGCAATACGACCCAGAATTTAACTGACCGTCCAATACAACAGGCAGCGAGGTATTTCCGAATGCATTGGAATTATAGAAAGCCGCTCCACAGGCTTTTTCCGACGACATTCCCGCAACACACTGATTATTTTCCTCCTCATAGCCAGAGTTACAAGTACAAGCAGATCCAGAGGCTGTAGAGTTTGATGGACATGAGCCCGCCCGCTCGTTAATAGATGCATAGGTATAGAAAGTCGTTCCGTTATAGATAGCACATTTACCGTTTTCCACCTCCCCCCTATAACCCCTTGCCGAGGCACCAGCAGAACATGCAGCCGCAGCCGTAGATAACCATGGAGACCCATAAGAGCTGTATTCAGTAGTCGTCGGTACAGATGCGAAAGCAAACCGCAGGCTGAATAGCAACGCAAAAACGACCAGGCGAGATACGTAATTCATTACTACCTCAGAAACGCACAAGCATGGGCATGCAGATCGCCATATAACCCCGCCAGAGAATGCATCGAAATCTCAAATGATCTACGGCACCCTGCCGCCCCCGCTACGCAGGGGCAGCAGAGCGCCTTGCCACCAATTAGCCAGCGCGACCCAGCTTCTTGACGAAACGGGCCCCCACCACCCAACCCACGCCGAGCAGGGCCAGAGACACCAGGGCACCACCACCGGCAGCGATGATCAGGGCGATATCGGTCTTAGCCTGAGTAATCGCAGCAGACGGGTCCGTGGGGTCTGCAGCCATAGCGAGAGCCGGGCCAGCAGACAGAGCCAGAACCATTGCGCGTGCACGCAGAGTCTTCAGTTTTTCCTTCATAGAACACCTCAAAAACGCCGGTAATGCGACCGGCAAACGCTTAGGCACCATTGCCCAATTGGTTGATGAACTTGACGACGTAACCCACCTTGTAGCCAGCGAAATAGGCAAAGACGAGCAGCCCTAGGTATGCAGAAATCAGCACTAGCCGACCCTCCCCTGCCTGTAGCCAAGCACGAATGCAAAGAAGGTCGTAGCAGCGACAAAAAGCTCTATGAGGTTTTGATCCATTACCAGAACTTCCCAGTTACCGCCTGCACCCACTCAGGCTCAGGCGCCAGTGAAGCGCAGCCCGTGACGGCCACGCAAAGCGCGCACCACAACAAAAAATCACGCATGAATCACCCCCGGCTTGTCCGATAGCCAGCTAAAGGGGCCACCAGTGTTTTCAATGCTTCTAGGGGTGGTTCGCACGCGCACAAATCGCGTAAAACCGCCGCCCGTTGGCACGAACTCAGACCGGAGTAATTCGCCTGTCTCAGCATTGAGATAGCCGCCTCCCGGCGCAGGTCTGAACTTGTCTTTGATCGAAGCATTGCCCTGCACATACGCAGGCCACAGAACCCAGCGACGGCAACCGCGGCCAACTTCATCAAGCCCACCAACACCACTGATGCGAGCGCCATGCGGAAACTTCCCTTCTGATGTGCCTTTACTGGCGTACTTCATGAGGTACGCAACGGGATGCGTTGCGCGCACCCGGTTTGACATTCCATGCGTCCACATGGGCGCTTGAAATGCGCCCTTCTTCTTCCAGGCACTATCTGGCTTTGGAGGGGTCAGGCCGTTGTCCAGCCAGACGCACACGTGGTAATGGATGACGCCGCGCTTTTGCAGCTCAGCGACCCAGACATAGCGAACCTTTTTGCAGCCCGTGCGGCTGTAGTGCCACTTGCGCAGGCCATCGAGATATCGGCTGATGTGCTCTGCTCTCCAATCGCGGTTTGTGCCGCGATAGGTCAGCGTGAGCATCCAGACGCGTTGGTTTTTCTTGCCCAGGTTGTGCAGGGCTTTGGCCGAGATACCCACGCTCTTTTGCATGCGGGTAATGCGGGCCTTTTGGTGGTCAATTTCGATGGTGTTTTCAGCCACGAAATCAACTACCGAAAGACCAGAAATTCCACTCTTGCAAGTTGTTGATAGTGAGACAAGCCCGCGCGCTTCGCGCGCTGCCTGCGCCTCGCCCAGCAACGCGGCCATGCGTGCATGCTGGACGCGCGCATTGGCCTCAGAACGGGCCACGTAGCGCGCACGAGCAGCCGCCATGCGTGGAGACACGCCCTTGTATTCGACGTGCGCCCACGGCTCGAAGGTGTGTTCCTTGTAGACATACTCAGTCACTCTTGCCACCCCGCTCAAACACGAAATAGACGAAGAGCCAGCCACACAAGAGCCCCAAGCAGAAACAGAGAAACTCGCCAATCACGACCGCACCCCCACTTCGATCAGGTACACGGCATGACGACGCAAAGCGCAGTGCGCTTGGTAGCACTGCCTGTCGTAGTCGGGCGGGAGGTTTTTGCGAGCCGGAGGGAAGTCCAGCTCATGGGCGCGAGCACGCAGATAGTCGAGGTATTGCGCCCCGTTGCTGGGGGCGTACTTGAGCCGGTCAGGCGCTGGAGCCAGAGGGCCAATATCCAGCGTCATGCCGGAGCCGGGAGTGGCTTGGACAGCGATGAGAGCCATCAAAAAGCCCTCCGGAACGCATCGCGAGCGATCTGCTCAAGACGGTCTGCCTCGGCCTTAGCAGCAATAGCCACACTGCCCAAACGCTCAGACTCCGACCCTTCGCAGTCCAAAGCACGCCGGACACACACACACCAGTTGTCACGCGCGGCTTGCCAAGCTTGGTACTCAGCAGGAACAACGCGAGGGCCGTCCGTCACGAAGAAATCAGCAGCCATCAGAAGCCCTCCCCGCCAATTTCATGGTCACCCGCCCAGTACGAAACCTGGCTGTAGGTAACTCCGTCATCAATGTGCAGAGTGACCGTCACGCGGTCTGCCTTGACGCCGGGCGGCTGGTGTTCATTCCATGCAAAAAGGAGCGCCAGAAGCGCCCCCTGTGCCATGGCTTCGCGTACTGCGGTTTCGACCATGGTGCGACCCCTTACGCAGCGGATTGCGGCTTGGGAGTCAGCTTGACGAGCTTGGGCTTCAAAGCCAGATCGCCATTGCGCGAGACGTAGAACGACTCGGGCGCGAGGGTGTAATCGCCCTCGGGATAGAACAGAGCTGCGCCCTGCTCGTTCTTTTCGAGAATGATTTCCGTCTTCTCGGGGTATGGGCTAGGCTTGCCGGTACGGTCATAGGTGTGAACCCAGACGGTCTGGAAGTTGAGGTCGTAATCCTTGCCAGAGACTTTTGCCTTGCCGCTTTGATTGCGGACTTCGGTCGACTTCACCGAAATTTTGATCATTGATTGCTCCTGTAGCGTTACACACATTGCGTAACGGGTTGGAGACTAGCCTTATACACACCGTATAACAAGGGGTTGGTATGATTTATTCATGCCGTGTAACTTTTATACGACATGTATAAGGACAACCTATGCAAACCACCCTGCAACTGCTAGCGAAGGCTGAAGAAGTCAAAGATTTGAGCGCCTGGGCCGAGACGCTTGGACTGACGAAGCGCGCCCTCTACACAGCGAAATACAGGGGAAGCTTGAGCCCCGCTGTTGCTGGCGCACTGGCAGAGGAACTCGGCGAGGAGCCCGGGCCATGGATGGTCATTGCAGCTCTCGAAGGCGAGCGAGATAGCGCGTGCAAATCGCGCATGGTGCGCAAGTTTCTAACCGGCGCCGCCCTCGCCGGGACGCTGATGGGAGCTAGTGGTGCCGCTACCGCTGCTATAGCAAACCTGCCTCATGCTGCGGACGGTTTGTATATTATGTTAAATATCATCTCAATAGAGCAATCTGCCAACCCCTGTAGCTGTCCGACAAAGGTGGGGGAAGTAAATTGTTGTACGAATGTGAAGTAAATCCTTGTACTGCTTTTAATGATGTGACGTGCAGAACAAGGTGGCGGTACCTGGAGTAGCTTTTCAACCTCTTCAGGGCTGTCCATGTCAAGACTTCGGGAACACAGGCTGGAGGTACTTGCTATCGATCAGTCAGCCTGCTCCTGTCCGCGTGAGCGGATGGTGGGACACATCAAGCCAGACTTGGATGACATCTGCACAAGAGACTCCTTCGCGTCTGACTGTTCCCCTGAAAGTCGAGATGGGCGTTGGGGCCTGTCGGAGGTTCGCTTTGTGGTGCTGCGCTCACAAGTAGCCAGGCCCAGCTCCGGTCAAGAGCTGCCGACTACCGCAGACTTCTGAACGACGGCTGGAGGTTGAACTGGGTCATCTTCGTGAATCGGTCTGGACGATTGCAAACACGGACGTCAGCTCTTGGTCGCAAAGCGACTTCAACCGGCGGGGTATCCCTTAACACCAAACTCTCCGCCATGGAGGTCGAGAAACGCGGACCTACGAGGAGTTGGGCCATTTGGTTCGGTAGAACATCACTCCATCATGTTCTTTGCACACTCAAGCGGATGAGCACGAATCTTGCTTAACTGACTTGTAGCCGTTTTTGCAATGAAGCAGATTCGGCTGTATCAAGACAACGACGTCTACGTTAGGCATAGGCCGCTATTGTGGGTAATGCCTGCGTAGACGTTTTCTTTTGTAGGGACAGAAAGCAATGACGGGCTTCCGAAACTTTTTACAAGCTGGGCATGCACCAACCTTGGGCGCATCATTCTTCTATTTCGCCTGCTCATGCGGCATTTGGGTCATCAATGGTGCAATGGCCCCTTTTCTCAGCGAGAGCTTTAATCTGACACCGGCGCAGAAGGGCCTGATGCTATCCATCCCAATCTTCGCGGGGTCGCTGATGCGCTTTCCGCTGGGGTTGCTGGCTCAGTACATCGGTAGAAAGAATGCCACCCTGGTTGAGATGGTGGGCATCGCCATCGCAATGTTGTACGGCTACTTCGCCGTTGACTCCTTTGGTGATCTGCTGGCCATGGGCGTTTTGCTAGGCATTGCTGGTGCCAGCTTCGGCGTAGCTCTTTCACTCGGTTCAGGCTCATTTCCACCGCGCTACAAGGGACTAGCAATGGGACTAGTTGGTGCCGGCAACATCGGAACGGCCTTTGCCGCACTGCTGGCACCGCAGTTGGCACAGGCCTTTGGCTGGCAGGCCGTATACGGCTTTGCGGCTCTAGGTATTCTGGTGCCTATGGTCGTAATGATTGTGTTTGCCCGAGAACCCGCAGACCGTGATGCACATGCCACTCTGCGCGACCATGTTGCCTGCCTTTTCGAGAAGGACGGCTGGGCCTTCAGCCTAATTTATGCCGTCACCTTTGGCGGCTTCATTGGCTTAGCCACTTTTCTGCCAAGCTACTTTTATGACCAATTCGGTGTGAGCAAAGTTGAAGCTGGGCAGTTGACCATGCTGGCTGCGTTTATGGGTGCGACTACGCGCATTTTTGGCGGCTGGCTGTCGGATCACTGGGGCGGAGTGAACACGCTCACAGCAGTGCTGGTCGTCGTCTTCATTAGCTTGCTGCTTTGCGGACTCAGCGGCCACTCCTTAACTCTCACAGTGCTGTTCTTCTTGGTATGTTTTGCCGCCTTGGGAGCTGGCAATGGTGCCTTGTTCCAATTGGTTCCTCTGCGGTGGCCAACAACCACTGCTGTGGCCGGCTCCATGATCGGAGAGTTGGGCGCTTTGGGCGGCGGCTTGATCCCTGCAAGCATGGGTTTGTCGCAACAGCACACCGGCAGCTACTTCACAGGATTCGCTGTGTTTGCCTGCTTTTCACTAGTCATGTTGGTGATGCTGCGCTACATGCAACTGCGCTGGACACGCACCTGGGCGGAGAAAGGCGGTCGCGCACGCACCGTGCCGGCTTGATTCAAAGCTCAGCGTGGCAGGAACAGTAACCAGTAAAGCAGCGCCACATTGAGCACAACGCTGAAGGCAAGCGCTGTCTTCCAACCGAATGCTGGATCGCGCTCAAGGAGTGGACTGGACGCTTGCGGCAATAGTGGCCGCGCAGCTCCGCGCTCTAACGCCAGCAACATTTCTTCGGCCGTCTCGAAGCGCTGTGCAGGATCGCGAGCGATCGCCTTAAGAACGATGGCATCCAGCCAGATTGGTACTTGTGGGCTGTGACGACTGGGAGGTATTGGGTCACGCCAGTAGCGCCCTCTCTGGTAAGCGATAACCTCACCATAGGGCAGACGTCCGCCTGTCAATAGCTGGTACAGCGTCACGCCCAAAGCGAACAGGTCGCTGCCCGCACTTGCTGGCACTGGCGGATCGTCCCACTGCTCGGGGTTCATGTAGCTAGCAGTACCCGCATGTAAGGCACGCAGTTCGGGAGGCTCTCGGCCAGTCAGCGCAACGCCAAGGTCGAGCAGACGCAACACCCCATCAACACCGCAGTGAAGGTTCGCGGGCTTGACGTCGCGGTGGATAACACCCTGCCGGTGCAGGTAACCCAGCACACGCACGGCCTGCTGACCTACGGCAAGCACCTGGTCTACACCAGGCTGATGTCGTCGCTCCAGCCACTGAGAAAGCGTCTCGCCCTCCACCCATTCGTACAAAAGATAGAAAGCTGACGGCAATTCCACCGGCGCAGCATGCAGCCGAACCAGATGTCGGGCTGCCGCTCCGGTCTGCAGATGGCCGGCCATCCATGCTTCATGGGCCAGAGCAGCCCATTCCTGGCGGTCATGTGCACGCTGTGTGTGCAGCGTTTTGAGCGCATGGCGCTGGCCGCTGCGCTCATCCAGCACTCGGTACACGCGGTAAATGCCACTGTCGGCCACTAAAGCCTCCACACGCAGCCCATCCACCAGACTGCCGGGCCTGAGCAGAGGCAACGGCGGCAGGGATTGTGCGCGACGCATGGTGTCGTCCAGGGTTGCTTCCTTCACGCCCAGCACGCGAACGACCACGGCTGTGAGATTGTCGCGGCTGCCGTTGCGCCACGCGGCATCAGCCAAGCGTTCGGCCAGGGACTGTGCACCGCCCTCGCCCGCCCACTGGGCAAACTCGCGCGGCTTGACGTCATTGTGTATGCCGTCTGACAGCAGTACAAAAATGTCGCCGGGAACCACTTCTCCTTGCCGATAGTCAATGCTGACCCTATCCTCCAGGCCGATGGCGCGCGCCAGGCGGTGCGCGAAGTCCACGCCGCCCATCACATGGTCCTCCGTCAGCTGCTCGATCTGCCCTTGTCGCAACAGGTAGGCACGGGTATCGCCTACATGGGCCAGCGTGAAACTCTGCCCACGTAGAACCAGAGCTGTCAGCGTGGTCAGACCATAGGCCGGCTGACGTCGCCGATTGATGCCATAGAGCCAAGCGTTCTGTGCACCCACGATGCGGTCCAGCGCCACGGTGGGCTCCCAGGTGACTGGCGTGCAAAAGAAGTCGCGTGCCAAACAGGTTACCGTGGTCTGTGCAGCTTCACGGCCCCAGCCACCCGCACTGACACCATCGGCAACGGCGGCGAGCATGCTGGCGTGGCCCGAACTTTCGTCCTGCAGTTGTACTGCCGCGAAGTCCTCGTTGTCCTGCGCACGACCGGAGCGTGAGACCCATCCGATATCCAGTTCAAAAGGCATGAGCGAATCCGTAATGGCATTCCTTGCAATCGCGCCCCACAAGAGTGCCTATCGATGCGGACACCGCACCGAACTGAAGCATCGGTAGATCAGAATCAGCAGCACCTTCGTTTGGAACCACGGCACTGCCAAGCTCCATGAGCAAGAAAACGATTGGCATAAAAAATGCTTTATTCATAGCAACGGTCTGGGTAATGTAGCTCCGACAGTTGAGGACAACGGCGTTTGCGACATACCTGGCCAAAGGTGGCTAGGTCATGGCGCAAGCGCCTTTTTGTTTTTTTAACCGTGAGAGGGAGCGTAACTCGCTTCACTCCTCTCCGACGAAGGGATATCGCATGCCCCACGCGATTCATGAAACACCACGAAAGCTCATCGTTGTTGGTAACGGCATGGTGGGTCAACGCTATGTCGAAGCTCTAACCGAACAATTTCCCGACCTTTGCGCAGCAGGATGGGAAGTGACAGTACTTGGTGAGGAGCCGCGCCCGGCATACGACCGTGTCCACCTGTCGGAGTTCTTCAGTGGCCGCAGCGCCGACGATCTGTCCCTGGTCCCAGAGGGCTTCTACGACCGCCCGGGCCTGACGCTGCGCCTCAATGCCCGCGTTGCCTCCATCGAGCGGCGCGATCGTACGCTGCAACTGACCAATGGTGAAGTACTGGCCTTCGACAAGCTGGTGCTTGCAACGGGCTCCTCACCCTTTGTACCGGGTGTGCCGGGACGCGACCGCCCTCACTGCTTTGTCTACCGAACCATCGAGGACCTCGAAGCCATGCAGGCCTCGGGGGCCAAGTCCCAAGGCGGCGTAGTGGTGGGCGGCGGGCTGCTGGGGCTGGAATGTGCCAAGGCCTTGCGCGACATGGGGCTGCAAACCCATGTCGTGGAGTTCGCACCACGCCTGATGATGGTCCAAGTGGACGAAGGCGGCGGTCGCGTGCTGCGCACCAAGATCGAATCGCTGGGCGTGCAGGCTCACACCAGCCGCAACACTGTGGAGATCACCGATGGCGCCACGGCGCGCCATCGCATGGTGTTCGCCGATGGAACTTATCTCGAAACCGACATGATCGTGTTCTCGGCCGGCATCCGGCCGCGCGACGAACTGGCACGTCAATGCATGCTGGCCATCGGTCCGCGCGGAGGCATGGTCATTGACGACCACTGCCGCACCAGCGATCACGACATCTATGCCATCGGTGAATGCGCGGCCTGGAATGAGCAGGTCTTCGGTTTGGTCGCGCCAGGCTACGATATGGCCCGCGTTGCCGCAGCTCACTTGGCAGGACAGGCCGATGCCGCGTTCACGGGCGCCGACATGAGCACCAAACTCAAGCTCATGGGTGTGGACGTAGCCAGCATCGGGGACGCACTTGGCAAGACGCCGGGTAGTCGCAGCTTTAACTACACCGACGAGCTGCAGCAGATCTATAAGAAAATCGTTGTCAGCGAAGACGGCAAGCGCCTGCTGGGCGCCGTGCTGGTGGGGGATGCCGCAGAGTACGGCACGCTTCTGCAGATGGCGCTCAACAATATGGAGTTGCCCGATGCACCCGGCCAGCTCATCCTGCCAACCAGCGACGGCGCGGCCAAACCAGGCCTCGGCGTGGACGCCCTGCCTGACGCTGCGGTACTGTGCTCGTGTAACAACGTCAGCAAGGGGCAGTTGTGTTCAGCTATCGCTGGCGGTGTGCAAACCATCAGCGAACTTAAATCCTGCACCAAGGCGGGGACCTCCTGCGGCGGCTGCGTGCCGCTGGTTACCCAGGTACTCAAGGCCGAGCTCAAGCGCCAAGGCGTAGCTGTCAACAACCACCTTTGCGAGCATTTTCCGCACTCGCGCCAGGAGCTTTATCACCTGGTGCGCGTTGGCGAAATCCGAACCTTCGCGCAATTGCTGCAGCAACATGGCAAAGGTCATGGCTGCGACATCTGCAAGCCCACTGTGGCCAACATCCTGGCCAGTTGCTGGAACGACTTCGTTCTCGACCACAACGGTGCGCCGCTGCAGGATAGCAACGACTACTTCCTGGGCAATATCCAGAAGGACGGCACTTATTCCATCGTCCCACGCGTGCCCGCAGGTGAGATCACGCCTGACCAACTGATCGTGATTGGTAAGGTCGCCAAGGACTACGGTCTCTATACCAAGATCACGGGCGGCCAACGCATCGATCTGTTCGGAGCCCAAGTCCACGAACTGCCGCTGATCTGGCGTGAGCTGGTGGATGCAGGCTTTGAATCGGGCCATGCTTATGGCAAGTCGCTGCGTACGGTCAAGAGCTGCGTGGGGTCCACCTGGTGTCGCTATGGCGTGGACGACAGCGTTGGCCTGGCCATCGAGCTGGAGAACCGCTACAAGGGCCTTCGCTCGCCACACAAAATCAAGTTCGGCGTTTCCGGCTGCACACGCGAATGCGCCGAAGCACAGGGCAAGGACGTGGGGGTGATCGCCACAGAAAAAGGCTGGAACCTCTATGTCTGCGGCAATGGCGGCATGAAACCACGCCACGCCGAGCTGCTGGCAGCTGACCTTTCCAAGGATCAGTTGGTACGTCTGATCGACCGCTTCCTGATGTTCTACATCCGTACCGCTGATCGGCTGCAGCGCACCAGCACCTGGCGCGACAACCTCGAAGGCGGCCTGGACTACCTCAGGGCCGTTGTGGTCGACGACAGTCTGGGTCTTGCCTCCGAGCTGGAGGCGCAAATGGCCCATGTCGTGGGCACCTACGCTTGTGAATGGAAAAAGGCCGTGGACGACCCCGCCGTCGTCCGGCGCCTGCGTACCTTCGTCAACAGCGACGCAGGCGACGACAACGTTGTCTTCGTTCAGGAGCGTGGCCAGATCCGACCCGCTACCCAAGCCGAAAAGCACTCACGCCTCAAAGGCATCCCGGTGTTGGTCGAAGCCAGCGTTTGACCCTCTAAGGAGCACCTCATGAACGATACCGCCATTGCGCCAGAACCCACGCGCACCGCCGCACCCACGAGCTCAGCCTCTGCTGCCATCTGGCACCGCATCTGCCCTTTCGACGACATCTGGCCCGACACGGGCGTTTGCGCTCTCATCGGGCGTCGTCAGGTGGCCGTCTTTCGGCTGACCGACGGCAGCCTCTACGCCATAGGGAACCATGATCCCCACAGTGGTGCCAACGTACTCTCTCGCGGCATCGTTGGCGACCTGGGCGGCGAACCTGTCGTCGCCTCGCCCATCTACAAGCACCACTATCTGCTGCGCACCGGCGCCTGCGTGGAAGAACCGGACACCATCCTGCCGGTCTACTCCATCGAGCTGCGCGACGGCATCGTCTGGCTCAAGGACTGAGTGCACATGGCCACCGAAGTCTCCTCTGTGTGCCCATACTGCGGCGTTGGCTGCGGTATGAATCTGCACGTGGACCAGGGTAAGGTGATCAAGGTCATCGGCATCAAAAGCCACCCGACCAACTTCGGCCGCCTGTGCACCAAGGACTCCAGCAGCTCGCAGACTTTGAGGGAGTCTGACCGGATGGAGACCGCATTTGCGCGCATTGACCGTCAGCGCGATCCTGTGCAGGTCAAAATGGACGAGGCCATTACGAAAACTGCCCAGCGCCTCAAGACCATCCTTGACACTCATGGCCCCGATGCTATTTCGTTGTACGTATCGGGCCAGATGTCCCCGGTTCCTACAAGGATTTCGATCAAGCCAATGTCTTTTTCGTGATCGGCGCCAATATGGCCGATTGCCACCCCATCCTGTTCCTGCGCATTGATCGGCAAAGCCGGGGCCTGGATGAGCTGCTGGACCATGGGGCTGAACCAGAGCACGCACGGCACCTGGAACACCAATGCCATCTGTAACTTGCACCTCGCTACCGGTGCGATCTGCAAGCCGGGTAGCGGTCCGTTCTCGCTGACAGGCCAGCCCAACGCAAATGGGGGGACGCGAGATGGGCTATATGGGCCCTGGCCTACCTGGCCAACGGGCAGTGCTGGTGGAAGCTGAGCGCCACTTCGTCGAAGATGTGTGGGTCGTACCACGTCACCGTTTCGGCTTTCAGCGGGCTTGTAACGGTAAGTGCTGGATGACGAGCAGTGAGCGGCGTTCGCTGAGTCCACAGCCCATCCTCGCGCCGTGCAGGTGCGCTCACCACTTTTTTCTCAAGGCTTCTTTCGTCACCTCGTTCTCCAACATGGACTCGGCCAGCAGCCGCTTGATACGGGCGTTTTCAAGCTCTAGCTCCTTGAGCTGTTTCGCGCCCGAGACGCTCATGCCGCCGAACTTGTTACGCCAGAGGTAGTAGCTGGCCTCAGAGAAACCGTGCCGGCGGCGCAGCTCTGCCACTGGCAGTCCAGACTCCGCTTCTCGCAGGAAGCCAATGATCTGTTCTTCTGTCAATCTCTTTTTTACGTCCAATCTCCTGTCTTCGGGATTGGACTCCAGAGTCAGACGCTACTCAAATCCGGGGGGACGTCGCTCAGCGAGCTGCTCTTGGAGGCATGACTGTAAAAACGTACAAGAAATTACTTCACCCACCTGCAACTCAGAACCTGCTGGCAAAATAGTGCTTATGCGATTCCTCCACACGATGTTGCGCGTTGGCAATCTCCAGCGCTCTATTGATTTCTACACCAACGTCATCGGCATGCAACTGCTGCGCACGTCCGAGAACCCCGAGTACAAGTACTCGTTGGCCTTTCTTGGCTTCGAAGGTGGTAACCCGGGTCAGGCGGAAATTGAGCTGACTTACAACTGGGGAACCGAGAACTATGACATGGGCACGGCTTACGGTCATATTGCTCTGGGTGTGCCCGATGCCTATGCAGCCTGCGAGAAGATCAAGGCCGCCGGCGGTAATGTGACCCGTGAGGCTGGCCCCGTCAAAGGCGGTAGTACCGTCATTGCTTTTGTGACGGATCCTGATGGCTACAAAATCGAATTAATACAAAAAAAATTAAACGATTACAGCGAAGAACGCCACTCAGACTTCAAAAAAATCGATCCGCTGCGTAGCGCGTAGCAAGTGAGCAATAAAAAAGCCTACGCGAGTAGGCTTTTTTCTATCCAGTGATGGAAGGCCTGCAACGCCCGCGACCATATGCGATTTTTCGAGAATCACCTGGATTCCGCCTGACCGAGGAACTGTCACTGGCTTGCGTCACCAACGGCCAGGAAATCGTTGACTGCACGCGCGAGATCGAACAAGACGAGACGCACGTCTACAGCATTGCGAAATACATGCAGCTGTTTGTCTTCAGAGTCATCAGCAATGGATGTTGCCTCTACCTATTGGGCCGTTGGCATGGCGAATTCCGCGCCTTTGCCAATGCTCTCGGGCCAACGCTGCATGACGGATTTCTGTTTGGTGTAGAAGCGCACCCCCTCCTCCCCATAGGCATGCATATCGCCAAACAGGCTCTTCTTCCACCCGCCAAAGCCGTGCCAGGCCATGGGCACCGGAATGGGTACGTTGATACCTACCATGCCAACCTGGATACGCCGCGTGAATTCCCGAGCCACATTGCCATCGCGGGTGAAACATGCAACGCCATTGCCAAACTCATGCTTGTTGACGAGTTGCACTGCGGCGGAGAAATCAGCGACTCGAACACATGACAGCACGGGGCCGAAGATCTCTTCCCGGTAGATGCTCATTTCCGGCTTAACCTGGTCGAACAACGTGCCTCCCATCCAAAAGCCGTTGGCGCACCCCTCTCCGGCAGCAGCGCCCAGGAAGGTACGGCCATCGACGAGCAGTTGTGCCCCCTCCTTAACGCCTTGTTCGATATAGCTGCTGATACGCGCATGCGCCGCAGGAGTCACGATGGGGCCCATCTCTGCCGCCAAATTGGTGCCATTGAGCACTTTCAATGCTCTGGTTCGTTCCACCAATCTGGGTATGAGCTTGTCGGCGACGTCGCCTACGAGGACTGCGACAGAGATGGCCATGCAGCGCTCCCCCGCTGAACCATAGCCCGCACCGATCAGTGCATCCACGGCCTGGTCGATATCGGCATCTGGCATCACCACCATATGGTTTTTGGCACCTCCCAACGCCTGCACGCGCTTGCCATGGCGCGCACCGGTTTCATAGATGTAGTTGGCGATCGGGGTAGAGCCAACGAAGCTCAGCGCCTTCACTTCAGGGTGTTCCAGCAGCGCATCTACAACCTCTTTGTCTCCTTGAACAACGTTGAACACGCCGTCGGGCAAGCCTGACTGTTTCAACAGATCGGCGATGAACAAACTCGGGCTGGGGTCAATGGGGCTAGGCTTGAGCACGAAGCAATTGCCGGCGGCAATGGCCACGGGAAACATCCACATGGGCACCATGACGGGAAAATTGAAAGGTGTCACACCAGCGACGACGCCAAGTGGCTGGCGCAGAGTCCAGTTATCAATACCGGTACTGACTTGATCGGTAAAGTCGCCTTTGAGAAGTTGGGGAATTCCACACGAGAACTCGACGATATCGATGCCCCGTGCCACCTCGCCTTGAGCATCAGTGAAAACCTTGCCATGCTCGGCCGTGATGAGTGCGGCGAGTTCGTCCTTATTGCGATTAAGCAGTTCCAAGAACTTGAACAGTACGCGCGCGCGACGTATGGGCGGGGTGTCCGCCCACCGCGGAAATGCAGACTGCGCAGCAGCAACGGCAGCCTCCACGTCCTGAGCCGTACCCAGACGCACCTGGCGGCTAACGGCGCCGGTGGCGGGGTTGTAGATGGGTTGCTTACGCGTGCCGTTGCCAGAGGTGTGAGCGCCGCCTATGTAGTGGGCGATTTCCGTTCTGTTACTGATGTCAGTCATGATGAAACTCCTGTTCGGTGGAAAAAGAAACCCGTCGAATGACGAATGCCTGTGTTCAGAACGACTCACACGCCAGCGTGCTTTCATTGCCTTCGATGACGATGTCGCGCAAGCCTGGAACGTTTGAAAGGATGCGGATGGTGTAAGAAGTGCGATGTGGCGATCTTTGTGCTCAGGAAGGCCATATCTATCTTCTGGCGCGCCAACATTACCTTGCTGGCAGCAGCGGACACAATGCAAAGCTCATGCTGGCGCTGTTGAGCATTTCCATGCATGCCGCGCCGATGCTGGGCAGACCTTGGCCGCCAAAGGCGGGGGGCTGCAACCCTCTTCCATCAACCGCAGGTAAGCCCATTTGAAGCCGGGCAAGGTGCTCACCGAGCCATCGGCCAAGGCAGCGGGGTTTTGTCCCCCAGCTGCATTCAGCGGCGCGATCACTATCTGGGTGAATTTGGCGCAGGCTTGGGCCGTCTCCGGCATGACTTCTTCCAGCCCCTGCAGTCGCGCGGTTGCGTCTAGCCCAGCAAGTTCCTTCATGCAACACAGCATGTCGTCAATGGGGGCTTGGTAAGTCATGTCCTTGCTTATCTTCCGTACGTTCAATGAGATACAGAGGCAATGCCTACGGCGGTTTCCGCGCGCACCTCCTGCGCAGGAAACCCAGCTTTGTCCTGCGCGGCGCGCGGCGAGCGGTCCATGAGGGATACCACGACGATCACCACGAATGCCAACGGCATCGAAATCAGTGTGGGGTAGTCATAGGGAAATACCGGCGCAGAGAAATGGAAGATGCGCACCCATACCGCAGGCGAGAGCACTACCAAAGCAAGAGCTACGCTCAGCCCTACCAGGCCGCCGGCCAAGGCACCACGGGTCGTCAGGCTGCGCCAGTACATCGACATGAGCAACACTGGAAAGTTGGCGGATGCAGCGATGCTGAAGGCAAGGGCCACCAGGAAAGCCACGTTCTGATCTCGAAAGAGCAGGCCCAGCACGATGGCTACCATGCCGATGCCAATGGAGGCCAGACGGTTCACGCGCATGGCCTCACTGGGGGAAACATGGTCGTTCTTGTAGACCTTTGCATACAGGTCATGCGCAATAGCGGAGGCACCGGCCAGCGTCAATCCACTGACCACCGCGAGAATGGTGGCGAACGATACGGCAGCCAGCAGGCCGAACAGCAAGTTGCCGCCCAGCGCGGTCGCCAGGTGCATGATGGGCATATTTGAGCCACCCAGCACAGGGCCGCCCACCTTGCCGTCCACGTAGAATGCGGGGTAGTTCGGCAGGATGGCCATTGCACTGAGACCCAGAAAGCAGATGATCACAAAGAACGTGCCCATCAAGCCTGTGGCGACGAAAACCGATTTGCGGGCCGCGCGCGCATTGGGCACGGTGAAGAAACGCATCATGATGTGAGGCAGGCCCGCAATGCCAAAGACTAGGGAGACGGCCAGTGACAAGCCGGAGATCGGATTCGCCATGAGCTTCCAGGGCCCTTTCATCGCTTCGCCAGCCTGATGGTTGTTGGCAGCAGCCGCCAATAAGGACGAGAAGTCGAAATTAAAGTAGCGCAAAGCAAGCACCATCAGCACGATGCCGTTGCCCAGCATCAGCACGGCCTTGATGATCTGCACCCAGGTCGTTGCAACCATGCCGCCGACCACGACATACACCATCATCAGCAGACCAACGGCAATGACGGCATAGGTGTAGTCGATGCCAAACAGTAGCTGCACCAACTGTCCGGCGCCAACCATCTGCACAATGAGGTAGAACAGCACCACGGTCAGCGAACTGATCGCGGTGAAGATGCGCGTACTGCGCTCATCCAAGCGGTAGGAAACGATGTCGCTCAGCGTATAGCGCCCCAGGTTGCGCAAGCGCTCAGCAATCAGAAACATGATCATGGGCCAGCCCATGAAGGCACACACCGCGTAGATCAGCGAGTCGAAGCCGTTGGAGAATGCCAAGCTGGAGATACCCAGCAATGTGGCTGCAGACATGTAGTCGCCCACGATTGCCATTCCATTCTGGGTCCCAGTGATACCGCCACCTGCAGTGTAAAAATCCGAGGTGGAACGCGTGCGGTTTGATGCCCAGTAGGTGATGCCCAGCGTGATGGCGACAAAACCAGCGAAGATCAGGATGGCCTGCGTGTTCATGTTTGCAACCCCGACAGCAGCCGCGTGCACTGAGCGTCGAAGCGTGTATTAGCAATGTGGATATAAATGCCCGTTAGCCCCCATGACAACGCGATCAGCCCGGTGGCGCATGCCACGCCGCTGGTAAGCGTTCCCTCGCGGTTCAAAGGCACGGCCAGACTGGCAGGCGACATCACTGCAGCCAGAATGAAGGCCATACACAGTCCCAGGCATACGCTGGCAAAGGCAAATGCCACGCGGCGGCGCTGGGTTTTGAGTTGTTCGTAGCCAGGGTGGCCGGGCAGCCGCCGGCATATTTCTTCATTCGATAGCATGCTTGTCTCCGTTGTTGTTGCGGGTTGGCAGGCGACCAGAATCAGTGGCCCAGTTGCACCTTGTGCGCCCTCTTGTTGACGAACTCGCCCAGGCGCTGATGTACGTCATGCCCCTGCTGGATCATGGCCATGACCAGCCCTTCGGTGAACAAACCATCCGTGGCCGACATGTCCGCAATGCGGTTGATGGCACTGACGATGGCGTAGTTGGATAGCGCCGCGTTGCCAGCGATCTTTTTCGCCAGGGAAAGTGCCAATTCAGAGGCTGGTGTATCGCCCTTGGCGGAGTCGCAGACGTAGTGGGCCAGACCGAGTTGACGGCCTTCCTGCGCATCGATAACCCGGCCCGTGAGCATCATCTCAACCATGCGGGGGGCGGAGATGATGCGCGCCGTGCGCACAGTGGCACCGCCGCCAGTGAAGATGCCACGTGTTCCCTCGGGCAACGCGAAGAAGGTGCCGCTGTCGGCCACACGGACATGGGCCGCGCTGGCAAGTTCCAGCCCACCGCCTACTACGGCGCCTTGCAGGCAGGCGACCACAGGGATGCCACCATGCTGGATCTTGTCGAACGCGCGGTGCCAGCCCTGACACACGCGCATGAATTCAACGCCGCTGCGCTCCTTGTCATGGTGCTCCTTCAAATCGAGCCCGGCACAGAAATGCTCACCCTTGGCCATTAGAAGGACGACGCGGATGTGGCTGGGAATAGCCGAAAAATAGGCATCGATGGCCGCAATCGCTTCCTCGTTCAGCGCATTGCGCTTGTGCTCCATGTTCAGGGTAACGATGCCGACGTCGTCCTGCTCGGACGTCAGCAAAAGAGGGGTAGACATAGAAAGAACTCCTTGCAAGCGGTGAAATGGGTAACGAATGGGGATAGGGACGGATCACGTCGCCAGCGCACGCAGCGCTGTTTTCTGAATCTTTCCGGTGGCCGTCATCGGCATGTGATCTATGAACACCACCCTGTCGGGAATGGACCACTTCGCCACACGCCCTTGGTAGCGCGCAAGAATCCGTTCGGCCGATCGCTCCGCGCCCGCCTTAGGCACGACGAACAGCACCGGGCGTTCACCCCACTTTTCGTTGGCTTCGGCAATGCAGGCTGCCAACTCGACACCGGACTCTTCCATCGCGATGTTTTCAATCTCTATGGATGAGATCCACTCTCCGCCTGACTTGATGACATCCTTGCGGCGATCCGTGATGCGCATGTAGCCGTCCGCATCCATGCTGCCGACGTCTCCCGTACAGAACCATCCGTCTTCGATCGCGGGCTCAGTCTTGCCGTAGTAGCGAGAGATGACCCAGTTGCCCTGAACCATCAGGTGCCCAGTTGAAACTCCATCGTGGGGCAATCGATTGCCAGCATCGTCCACCACCTTGAATCTCGCACCAAACAAGGGCCGCCCTTGCGACGCCAGCACCTGCAGGGCTTCGTCGCCAGACAGCGACGCATGCTGGGGAAGCAATTGGCACACCGTTCCCAGAGGGGACACCTCCGTCATACCCCAGGCGTGGCGCACCGTGACATTACGGGCACCAAAAGCCGCAATCATGTGAGGCGGGCATGCCGCGCCACCGATGAGGATGCGCTGGAGCGTGCTGAAGGCTAGTCCGTGGTTTTCGGCATGGTCCAACACGCCTTTCCATACAGTTGGAACGCCGGCCGACAACGTCACCCCTGCTCGCTCGCACAGAGCGTACAGGCGCTCCCCCTGCATGTTCGATCCCGGCAAGACAATCTTGGCCCCGGACATCAAGGCTGAATACGGCAAACCCCAAGCATTGACATGAAACATGGGCACCAATGGCATCACGGCATCTCTGGCCGAGATGGCGACGGCGTTGGGATGGCTGGACGCGTAGGCGTGCAGCACAGTTGATCGATGGGAGTACAGGGCCCCCTTTGGCGCTCCAGTGGTGCCGGACGTGTAGCACAGCCCACACGCGGTATTTTCATCAAAGACCGGCCATTCAAAGCCACGGGTGTCGTTGCCAAGCCAGGAGCCGTAGTTGTCCCCAGCGCTTCCTCCACCTGCACCTTCGCTCAACAGCACCCAATGCGCGACTGACGGGCATTGAGGGCGCAAGAAATCGACCAGCTCTGTGAATTGCGCGTCGTAGAACAGAACGGTGTCCTGCGCATCATTGATGATGAAGGTGATTTGCTCACGACTCAGCCGCGGATTAACCGTGTGGCAAATCACGCCGATACCAGCCGTGGCATAGTAGATTTCCAGATGGCGATAGGTATTCCATGCCAATGTCGCCACCCTCTGACCTGGCTGCACTTCATGCCGCGTCATGCCGATGGCCAGATCCATCACTCTTTCACCGAATTCACGGTACGAGTACGTGTGCAACCCACCATCGTCAAGTGCCGTTAAAATCTGCTGATCTCCGCTATTTTCAAGGGCATACGTTAGGATTGAACTGATAAGCAGCGGCATGCGCATCATGTTTCCAAGCCGTTCCATGTCGTTGTCTCCTTTTCCTTTATTCAGAGAATAGGTACAAGGCGCTCCCCATCCAATTGCCAATGGCGACTTGAAACATGCAAAAAGTGACAATCGCACCAGATCCCCTGGAATGGCCTCAAACGGATGCAGAGGATGGCAGAAGTACCTCGACGGCAACTGTTTCACTCGATTTGGTGCAGGATCTGCTGCAAAGCCTGCGGGCGCTTTGCTCTGAACAAGCTTTGGATCGCTGCCTGAAAGAGGCTGGAATCGTCAAGGAATTCATCAGTCACCCTGGCGCTCGGCTCACACACGATCAGCTCGTTGGGCTTTATCAGAAAAGCGCAGGCGCAACGGGCGATGAAATGATGGGTTTATGGAGCCGCCCCATACGAACCGGCTCCCTGAAATACATCATCCGGGTGCTCATGGATGCGCCCACAATCGATGTGGCGCTATATCGCTTCACACAGTTCTGGAACCTGCTGCTGGACGACTATCGCTTGAATTTTGGACAAGCTGAAACCACACTGCGCCTGGACCTGATCCCCCGTTCACCCGAGGCGAGGGTGAACCGCTTCGGCCACGCACTGATGTTGAAGCTCACGCACGGCATCGTTTCATGGCTCGTCGGCCGGGAGGTTCCTGTTTACAGCGTGGGGCTCGCATTTCCGCGTCCCTCCTTTGCCGCCGACTATCCGATCCTGTTCCCGGCCCCCATTGATTTCGATGGCAAGCACTCGCAGATCACCTTTGGTGCCGAGCTAGGGAAAATTCGGCCCGTACGCAGTGCAGCTGACGTACGGACCTTTCTTGCACGAGCACCCCGCGATTGGATATTCACCTCCTACCACGAACACGCTATACGGCTAAAAGTGCGCGAGTTGTTGCACGCAGATCTGGGAAGAACGCTGGACGACGTTTCAAGCCGACTGCACATGTCCTCGCGAACATTGATCCGCAAATTGCAAGAGGAAGGTCTGTCCTTCCAGGGCATCAAGGATGAACTGCGCAGGGACTTGGCCATCCTGAACCTTGTACGTAACGACGTTTCTCTGGCTGAGATCTCCTATGCCCTGGGCTTCAGCACTCCTGCTGTTTTTCACCGTGCCTTTCGTCACTGGACGGGTATGACTCCGGGCACATACCGGACTGCGCAGCGAAGCATCTCCCAAATAACCAAGCCATGACGTCAGTCATGCAGCCTGAAGCCCGCCACTGCGTACCGTTGTGGCCTGTTGCCCCAACCGCTGTTAGAGAGCAGGCTTCTACAGTGTGAATCTCATGTCCGCACTGACCGTCAGTTACCAGGCGATGGACGATGGTCCCGACCGTATTGGCGGCAATGTCCTTGACGATCTGCGCCAGTTCCTGATTTTTCAGGCTTGAATTGACTACCCATCGTCCAAACATGGGTGTTCAGTCATTGGCTGGCATTCCAGACTCGGTACTCCAACACCAATCAGGAGACTGGCAATGAGTGACTCGGTTCTGGAGCAACTTCAGCAGCGTTTGCAGCATCTTGAGGATATTCAGTCGATACAGGCTTTGAAGGCCCGGTACTTGCGAGCCTGCGATCAGAAGCAGCCGAATGCCATGCGTGAGTGCTTTGTGGAACATGGCGCAGTTATCGAGGCCGATGGTTTTCCGGCTTTTACGGATCGCGAAGAATGGGTTGAAACCTTCACCAGGCTGGCGGTTGCCAACCCGTCCATCCAGGACATGCACCACGGCCACAACCCTCAGATCAGCTTCACGGGAGCTGATAGTGCAAAAGGCTTGTGGGATCTGGAGTTCTGCCAGGTCAATGTCAAGGAACGCACCATCGTCAATCTCTCAGGTCAGTACAGTGATGAGTACGAGCGCATCAACGGGTGCTGGCAGATCCGTACCATGCGCTTTGCGCGGGGATCATTTGTCATGCGCCAGGTCGATGCAGGCGGCATTGAAAGAGTCATTGCCCTGGGCAAGCCTCCGGCAGCTGGATTCATTGAAAACAACTGATCCTTGCTCTGTTGCAAACAGCAAAAAGCCCGATACAGCCAATGCCATATCGGGCTTTGTGCAAGAGAACTGGGTTTATCAGTTGGCCAGAATCACTTCCACACGGCGAGCTTCGGCATTGGAGCCGTCGGCCTGAGATTGCTCGGGCTTCTTCAGCTCGACCTTGTCTTCTGCCACGCCCAGTGCCACCAGGGCGGCCTGGACGGCTTGCGCACGTTGCTTGGCCAGCTCCGCGTTGATTTCAGCACTGCCGGTTGCATCATGGAAACCGGAGATCACGGCGCGCTTGCCTTCGGCCACGCCCTTGACCACATCGCTCAGCGCTTCGTTGGCGCCAGCGGCCACTTCCGCCTTGCCCGAGACAAAGTAGAACTTGACCACACCGTTTTCCACGATCACGCGGGCAGTTTCTTCAACCACCACCACAGGCACGTTGGTCGCGCTGGGTGCGGACACTGCTGCTTCGGCCTTGGGAGCATGGGAAATGCCGCGCTTGTAGACGACGGTGCCGACGACGGTGGAGACAACCAGAGCGATCAGGGCAAACAGAAAACCCAGGGCAAAGCGTTGTTGGCTATCGTCGTCAGAGCTGT